>ENA-ORXR01002884-ORXR01002884.1-marine-metagenome-genome-assembly--contig:-NODE-2884-length-15898-cov-16.998989_pt1 | contig 15898 bp, 11 predicted proteins | sample MGYA00237866_ERZ511479 | MGnify/ENA metagenome assembly ERZ511479 | reverse complement strand
AATCATAGATTCTAAATGTATCTATGATAAAGAAGGAACCGTACCACTGAGTACGGGTGGGCAGTAAGGCCCGCACGACGAGTGCAAGTAAGCTTTGCATCTATAGAAAATGTGTTTATGCTTTACTTCTGAATACCCTTACTTAAGAAGCAGGAAACTGTCATGCATAGATTTGGACACGATATCATTATACTCTGCAAGTTTTAAGTCAATAGCAAAGTCTTAATAAATTCAGTATACTTTGCTCAGGGGTAAGGTATACACTAAATATTCTTTACCCATATTTATCTCGAACCTGCAATAATAGTAACCAGCTGCTAATCGGTTGAAGCCTTGAGTATAATGATTCAGATAAAACTCATTGTGGCCTTTGTCTGCCCTAATAGTGGACGAGTCCATCATATTTCTACCGTCAGCCTGGAAGATAGAGAAACGGATCTCTGCCCTGTCTGGCAAAGTTAATTGAAGTTCGGGCGCGCTTCCTACAGGATTAGGAAAGATAGATAAAGATATATTCTCAGTATCTGTAAGAGAGATTTCTTTGGAAGCAGTCGTCGTATTTAATGCCGCCCAGAAAGAGGCCCAAGGCCTAGCTTGTTTGATGGATAGAGCGCCCTGATCAGTTATTTTGTATTCTATTTCCATAGCAAAATCGTCATCTTCTTCCGCCTCATATAATATTTTGAACTCATCATGTATCACCCGCATATAACGCTGTAGCTCAGCAAGATCCTGGCGCTCCATAATAAGTTCGTCATCATCCTTTAGATTAGAATATCTGATCACCCTAAAGAAAGAACCCATATTAGACTGTGCGTCCATTAAAATTTCTTCTGGAATAGAAAGAGCATCAGGATTAGTGACAAGATCCTCGCCCACTTGGGTGTTCAAATAAAAGGCATTAGACAACTGATTAATTGGGTCAAGAGTGACGCCTACACCATTAGCAAGCTCGTCCGAAAAATTTAGATGGCACAACACACCCATAGCTGATTTCAGGTGGTCAATCCTGTAGAACTGACGCTCATCAAAAGCTCTAAAATTCCACATACTGGCATAAACTTGTTTTACCGATTTCTCTATATGGCCTTCATCAGGATGCTGTGTCTTAGAACTATAAAGGCCGGCGCCTACGAAGCCAGGTAAGTCTTCATTATTAGAGCTGGATCGGCATCTGATCGAACTGCCCTCGGGAAAAGAGTTCTGCATTTCGGATAAGGCCTCATACATCCATCCAGGTAATTCGCCAGCCCGAATGTCCTTTCTAAAGTCCTTGAGCCGCTGTTCCTTAACATCTGTATCGCTCTGAAAATCTGTCTCGGCCATCATCTCTTCAGCCTGAGTGTAGAAATCGTTATGTTTCATGAACTCATCGTAAAAGTAGAATGGTATCCCGTAGCCATTAGGAATGGTGACCTTGGGGAAGCCAAACTTCCTCATAGTAGCCAGATTAGCAGTCTTCACACCAAAAGCTACAGATTGGTCAAAGCTAATCTCGTCCAATGCTGTAATAGAAGTAAATGCTAAATCTCTGATGGGCGCCTGCTCGTCTTCAGGCCTGATATCATCATAAAAGGCCTCCACCTCATCAATGTTAACTTCTCTAATTTTAAAGTCAGATGGTCCGACCTCGTAGTAGACATACTTCCCAATCAAGCGACTGATTTCATCAATGTCTACTGCTCCCCTGACGTAAGCATTAGGGACGCCATCCTGAATAGCCCGCAGATTCACGTGCGATAGTGGCGTCTGAGGTACTGTAGTCATAATACCTCCGACTCTGGGTAGCTCATTAGGTAGTGATTCATAGATTACGATATCTCTGGCATTTGGTCGCTCATTCAAATCCATGACGCGCAGCAGACCATAAGAAGCTGTCAAATTGAAAGGGATATAGCTAATATCAAAAAATAAGTCTTCTTCCAGAAGGATCTGAATTCGAGAATTATCATAGAGCGTCTTCTCTCGTAGATACCTTGGTAATGCAGCATTTGGCATGGGGTAGTATGTCCAATTATTCCGCAAGAAAGGCATATGCGCTGCTAACAATTCGTATGCTTTTCTGACGTCTTCAAATTTGTAATTGTCATTAGGCTCGAACTCAAATCTATAGACACCAGGCCTACCCGTAGGGTCATCGACAAATGGGTGATAAACTATCTCGCCTCTCATCTGACCGAATACTGGACCATCGAGAAAAGACGGGATACCTACTGCATCAGCGAACTGGAAATGAGCTCTGTGCGTGACCGTATTCAAGAAGTATACTTTAGGAAAATCGCTCTGTGCATCTAGAATGTAGAACTTAACAAATTCTAAATCTCTCAGATGGGTATCGATGAGCACCCGAGACCCTTGATAGGACAATTCTTGAAATATACTCTTAGATGGAATACTCAGCGTCCCGTTATTGAAATTAATCGGTCTCGCCGGATTAAAAGGGGCTCTGAGATCTGGCTCTAAAAATTCTCGTGCATCATTAATTCCATCTCCATCCAAATCTCCCGGATCACTGATCGAGTATTCACGCACTATATAGTTCTCTATCGGTAATGCGGCAAGACCCTCTGTCAGTAATAAATTGCCTGACTGGCCCAATGACATGGATACAGGAAAGGGCTCTTCATTTACACTGTGCTTGGCAAAGAGAATATAATACTGGTCGTCAGATGCTTCTATTTCAATTTCAATCTGGCCATACTCATTGATGTGGTGATCCTGAATTTCTACGATCTCTTGGCTAATGACCACGGCTGTGGTTAGCATAGTGGTCAACAAAACGGATAGCAGGTGAAATAAAAAACAAAAAAAACTATTCATAATTCTTTGGTCAATACAGTGAGTACCGAACCTATGCATGTACACCTTTACCTATGATAGAAGTCTATATGAAAGCAGGTACTGAATGAAAGATAGACAATAATCGAAAGAACTACAGTGGTCATACTTCATAAAATGCATGATATGTAGGCTAACAGATAGTTGGACAATTAACAGACAAACCTTGATAATTAGGGCAAGTCTATCCAACAGGGTCAGGTCTTGATGTATACTCAGGGTTCTAATGTTTATCCTAAAAAAGCCTTTGGAGGTCTTGATCAGGTATTAGAATATCTGGGTCGATACACCCATAAGCTCTATATAAGAAATCACAGAATCTTGAAAATGTCTAAAACTCATGTCACATTCAGATACAGTGACAGGAAGAAAAATCAGCTAAAGTGTAAAACCATATGTGGCGTCAAATTTCTAAAACTATTTGCTGAGCATATACTGCCAATGCGATTTGTCAAAATCAGACATATCGGATTTCTTGCACCGCGATTCAAAGCACGCAATTTGAAATTTATTCGCAAGCACTTAAAGGTATGTACGCCTGAAGTGAAGCGATTTTAGGCTAATGTCATTACGTTTTGTCACTATCTTCATCCCAGAAGGGTTGTAATTATAAGGCTTTCAGAGGTTCAAGCACCTAAACTGAGAACTGCTGGTAAAAGACTATGTTTTTGAGGAGGAACTCCCCCCTGGGGACGCACGTCTACTTCAGTCCACCCCACAGCGTGGGTGCAATTGTAAAACCAATGTAGCTCGGTACTTTGTCTCCGAAAGCCAGATTGTACTCCAGGGCGAGGCGCAGGTGGCCATATTCGACACCGATCCGAGGACTGATACCAAATGATCTGCCCGCGAACGCATCAGTGGGCTCAGGTTCCATGCCAGTATCCGTGTCTATGGTAATGGTACCACCGCCGTATAAGCCCACGCCGAAGCCAGCGAAGGGACGAACGGCACGATCATCAACGAAGTAATAGTCGCCGGTCACGGTATAGCTAGCGGATAGACCGACGTCTACCATTTCGTTTTCGACGTCGCTACCGAAAGAGCCAATTTCGAAATTGAGGCCCGCGCTGATTCGGTCCGAGACGTTGTACCGCACCTCCGTGCCTAGCGAAAGGCCGCCGACGTATCCCTGACCGATGGGAGAAGCGAAGCCAAGTTGAAGGACGTCCCACTCGAACGCGCGGAAATTTTCGGCTTGAGCCGATAGGGTTGAAGTTGCTGCTGTTAGCAGCACCATTAAGAAAAATTTAGGTAACATATATTATATTAATGAATTAAAAAATGACCCCGGACCTGATTTATTCGGGGCCTTATGCAAGGGTATGACAGTGTTTTACTGTAGTAAATTACCTCCGTACCGTATTATTTTCTCAAGTACCAGTACTGGTCACATTGGCCATTGATCAATACCCGGCCCTTGCGGCCTCAAGCACGGGACAGACCAAGTTCTCATAAAGCGATTTTAGGCTAATGTCATTACGTTTTGTCACTATCTTCATCCCCGAAAGGTAGTAAATATAAGGCATTCAGAGGTTCAAGCACCTAAACTGAGAACTGCTCTCCTGAATAACAGTTAAAGTTCCTTCAATTTCATCACTTTGGATCTCATTTTTATCTACTTCATACCAATCAAGACATTCAATTTGACCACTAATACTTGATTCCTTTTTCTTGTAACCTTGAACATAAATCGCAACTCCCATTAAATATTCTTTAGCGATATATGTCGTGCCGACGAAGGAAGCATGATCGTAATCGTGGTTTGTTACATTCCGTTTTTCACCACTATTTTGCTCTGGTAATTACCTTTATTCGTCTGTACTTTAATTATATAATTTCCTGATGGAAACTCGGAAACACTTAAATTATTTGAATATCCTTTTTTCAAAATCTGACCATGGATGTTATAAATCTCAATGTTTATAAGGATTTCATCATTTGATAGTTCAACATTTATGTTATGGTTTGATGGATTTGGATATAAGACAGGTTCTATATTTTGTTGTAATTCAAATATTGAAGTAGTTATTCCAAGTTCCCCAAACCAAATGTCTGTGTTTCCGTTATTGGATGCTATGTCTAAATCATTTGAGCTACTATGACCTGCTAAGAGAATTTTGTCTTCCGTTGTAACTATTTGAGTAAGTCTATCTGAGTTTGATCCTCCAAAAGATAGAGAATTCTTGATAATTCCATCTGCGGAAAGTTGTAAAAACCAAAAATCATTATTCCCATTATTTGAATTCAAATCACCATCACTAGAAGAACTGAATCCTGTAATAAGTAAGTATCCGTGTGAGCAACTACGTATTGAATTTATTAGGTAGGAATTTTTCTAAGTCTTGTATGCTTGCTTGCCCTATGTTCTGGAGTGTATGTTTAAGCCATTGGTAAGGATTTACATTATTGGCTTTACATGTTGCCATGAAGCTGTACATCATAGCTATTCTCTGAGCACCATTATGTGAGCCTGCGAAAAGATAATTTTTCCTACCTAATGCTAATGGTCTGATTTTATTCTCTATCAGGTTATTGTCCAGCTCTATTTTCCCATCTGAGAATATGTTGCTTATTTTATCCCATTGTGACAGAGTATAACTCATGGCTTTGCCGATGGGGCTTTTAGGTACGACTTGATTACTATTCTCTTCTATCCATTCTTTGAGTTGGAGATATAGCGGTCGTATGTGTTGGTTTCTATATTTTGTTTTATTCTCTGAGTCTTTGGCTTTGGCTTCCAGGGCATAGATCTTCTTAAATATATCTAAGGCATAGATGGCTCTATTCCTGTCATTTTCTTTGGCTTCTACATATTTTCTTCTTACGTGGACAGTACATCCTGCGAGTGTTATACCTGCTGACTGTCCTATCTTATCGTATACTGTATATCCATCACACTGCAGTATGCCTTTGTACTGGCATAGGAATTCTTTAGGTCCGTGCATGCCGCGACCCTTCCGATAGTGGAATACGATAATTTTTTCCTCTGGGCTATGGTAGACCCATTGGTATCCATGATGTGATTTTCCTTTTAATTTTTTGTCTAATACTTTTATGGGAGATTCGTCTGCTTGTATGTAGCCACAGTCTAAGAGTTTTTCCTTCATCAGATTATAGAGGGGTTCTAAGAGTATGCAGCACTGGGAAAACCAGTTATTAAGTGTACTGGGGGATAGTGTCCAATTGTAGTCTCTTTTGAAGCCTACTATTATTCTATAGAACGGTTGGTGATCTACAAATTTGAACACGAAAATATATGCAAGTAGTGATGCCTCTGCTATGGCCTTGGGGATAGGTCGGTCAGGTAACTGACCTATGATTATACCTTGTCCATCAGCCTTGGCATACTGTGGTCTTATTATTCTTTTGATGACCAGGCTTGCAGGTGTGTATTCTAATGTGTCTGTAATCACTTCACTAACCTTGGTCATGTGTGTGGTATCGACATCTGGTTCTATGATCACTTCTTGTACTGGTAGATGATCTGGTAATGGGTGTCTACCTGGATGCTTAGTCGTATTCTTTTTGCGTGTGTAAGTAATTTGTTCTTTGACTTCTTGTGGCTCTGTGGTCTGTAATGGGTCTGTATCAGACTCTGCAAATAGATTAAGCTGCTGCTCATCACTGACTACGGATACATGCTTTTCGCTTTTACTGCCATAGATGAGTTTTTTAAGCTGTGACAACTCGTGTTTTAAACTTGCGATTTCAGAACTGAGACTTACATTTTCAGAACTGAGTCTTACATTTTTAGAACTGAGAACCGCTATTTGTTCATCTTTACTCACATAATAAAGTTACTATGATGGCATGAGATATCCTAGTTATTATGGTACTGATTTCAATCTTTTTCTTCTCCTTTTTTGACTCAGTGATATGCCTGTCAACATCAGTACCAAGGTCTCCCAAGTAAGATTAAATTGAAGCCCTTTATCATGCTGTGGCAATTCAAATTGCCCTTGTTCTAATCTCTTATAATAGAGCATGTAACCGCCACTTTCCCAAACTAACATTTTCATCCGATCTCGTCGTCTATTGATAAATAGATATACGTTTCCATCTAATGGATTGCCGCTTAACTCATTGGTCACTAATCCACTCAAGCCATCGAAGCCTTTGCGCATATCACAAGCTGGCGTATATAGATAATAGTTATGATGACTTGTAAGTCCTATCATAGGCTAAGCTCTATGATGACTCCTGTAGGTGTTGTGATTTTTAAGCTGCTTACAGATTTGTCAGTTATCTTTATGGGTTCAAAATTGCTTACTTTTGATGTGAGATCAGATTCTGCTGATTCACGAGCTCGGCGCAAATAGTAACTCACCATAGATGGACTTATCTTTGCTTGTTGGGCATATGCTTTTTGTGTAAGTCCTGATAACTCGAAATCTTTTTTAAATGACTGATAATCCATTCTCTTTTTGATCACAAAGTAATAGACTAATTTACATCTATCCTATATGCGGTTGCTCGTATGGATACAATTGGCGCACCACTGCTCTTTGTTAAACCTGATTGTCTAACTGCTTCGTCATCATACCTTAACTGAATTCCTTCTCCAAAACCATTAAGGGTGCCTTGTGACCAAAAATGGACACGATTTTCAGATGAATTTCCTGTATTGTGGTTATACTGAGGGTTAGCACTAAATTGAAAAATATCAGTAGCTCCAGTATTAGGGGCCAACCAATTTCCTCCAGTACCAATTGTATTTATTGTTTTAAGGGGTCCTCCTGCATTATTGAAATTGCCATTAGCGTTTGGATCAATTTCGTCTCGTAAAATTTCAAAGTCCGCAAAAGTAGGAACATGCCATCCAACAGGACAAACATTAAGATTGTTATTCATAGGGGCTGCAGTATTCCAATTATAAAGTGCCCCTTCAGAATTGTTAACATCATAACCTGCAAATGCACCAGCTGGAGTCGTACCACTTGTTGATGAAATAGGATTCCACTCCGAAACTGAGTTTGCCCAAGGAATAGGAGTACCATCATTAAAACAGGTCGCCCTTAAATTTTCTGATAACCAAAATTGATCGCCAATCTGTACATATTGGTAAATATAACCGTTGCAGTCCTTAGGTTGTAGCCCAGAAGCACAACATGTAAGCGAAATCCAATTTGTTCCATCGAATCCTTCAAAATCAGATCCAGTCCAGCGAATAGTCCCAGCCACAGGGTTAGGATCGTCACTATCTTGAATCACAATAGCCCCTTCAACGACTAACTTTTCATCTTGAGCAGACAGAGAAAATGTAATAGAAGTTGTTAGTAGAATAAAAAGTAAACGAATCATTGTTGTAAATTTTAGAGTAAGTGAATAATATTAATACGTTTTGCATAGGAGTTATCCTAGCAATATCGTGTGGAGAGTATTCTTAGAATTGTACTAATTGAAATTAAGATTATACTGCCTCTTGTCGGCTAGGGTTTACCCTAAGAACTTGAAAAGAATTGATATACACAAAATCTCATATCAATAGTTTGGTGGTGTTGATCTCTACATGATACCTGGATTAAGTCTTAGTACTGTGCTCACATGTATCAGTGAAATAGACTCAGAAGAATTAAGAGGATATTTACTCTGCCAAAAAGTTTGCACCATGGCTTAGACTTCCAATAAATAGTAAAATTAGTGGAAGAGCAACTCTATCAATTAGAATTTCGAAGGGAAGTAACCAGTTAAAAATAGCATTGAGTAATGCAGCAAATGCAGTTGGCAATTTGAAAGACTCTGACTTAGGAAAGCTTTTAAAGACAGTAGCATCTATAGAAGAGAGACAAGCAGCAATTATTGTAATTCTAAGGAAATACGCTGTCAGTCTTTAATGCATGATTAATTATATAGAACAATACAAGCCAAGTAATTAAAACGTTTGCCTGATAAAATACCAAATGCTCTATCACAGCTTAAAAGAGATTGAGTGTATTAGGTATAGACCTATATAAAAGAAATAGCCGTCTTTCCAAGGCTTGAATATCAACTTGCCTATGAGAATCAGGAGCTTGATAATCAGTGAGTTGGGAAACCTTAGTCAACAGTAGAAATTAAAGAGATGACCGATACGATTTGGTTAACTTACTTTTAAGATGAGTCGTAGACAATTATGTGTCTATTATCCGTTAATTATCTATGCACATCATCTTATTTCTACTCTTCACGGGCCAAATACATCAGCCTGCTGAAAGTAAAGTTTCAAATCAACATATGCTGGAGCAGATTAATGAGATTAGAACAGCCGGGTGTACGTGCGGTCAGCAAAATATGCCTGCTGTCTCACCTCTCTCCTGGAGCAGAGCCTTGGAACATTCGGCTAAGCGGCATGCTAAGGATATGAAAAGGCACAATTACTTTTCGCATTATTCGAGGGATGGTAAAAGCGTTGGCGATCGGCTCGATGACTTAGGCTATAATTGGCGACACATAGGTGAAAACATCGCCTCAGGCCAGGTGAATTTTCAGCAAGTGAAGGAGGACTGGCTATCTAGCCAATCGCACTGCGAGATGATCATGAATGCTAACATGCAGGAGATGGGCATCTCACAGGTGGGCCATTTTTGGGTGCAGCACTTTGGCTCCCTTATCGAACATTAAGGCTCTCTAAAAAAGATTCGTCGAACAGCATAAAATAACGATAATATACTCATCTCCTGTGATCTCTGATCAGTATAGATAAGCTGAGCCAGTTTCGATTCCACCCTGATTCACAATTCACTACCTGACTCGTACTTTGACCACCAACGATTATTGAAGATCCATGACTGATTGCATTATGAGTATGCTCTCATCTTTGTATATAGCTGATTCAAGTCCTATGTATCTATTAATTGGCTGCTCGTGCTAAGCTACCTATAGCAAATTAGTCACATATTTAATTTTTATCATATCAAAATAGATTGATATATAAGAGCCTAAAGATCAATCGAGTAGAAGAGATATATGATGAAAATGTTTTATGTGTCTTATTTGCATCTGAAAATTACCCAAGGCAATGATCCTGTGTAGCATGATTTCTGTCTTATGGTGAGTAATCCCTTATCAGTATAGTCCCCCCATTGATACGAGTCGCTATTATCAAGTAATAGTTATCAAGTATCGCTGTTCCTTTTTAATAGCGCTCTATCACTTTTTGTGATTTATTAATTTAAACTTAAGCTTATGTCAAGAGCCGGTTTATCAATTCAGAGCCTCATCTGTGTTGTTGTGATCTTAGCCATCAATGGGACGATGACCGCCCTATATGGTCAAGTAGAGTGTCCGACTATGTCTTGTAACAAGAAGTTTCAGATATCCTTAGACTTCGAGTGTGATTATTTGCTGCACCCTGATCTATTCCTGGAAGGCGATACCCTGAGTCAGAAGAATGATCCAAATGAAAAATTTAGTATATCTATTTCATCCTTGGACATTGAAGATTTGGCATTGTCAGCCTACGGCTCAGAGATGCCTGGTTGGAAAAGTGAGAAGCTATTCGGATCGCACAATTATAGTATCGAAAATGACTGCGGCAATAGCTGCTGGGGGGTCGTCACTATAGAAAGTAAGGTGGCACCTAAAATAGTCAATGAGCCCAAATCGATGTGGTCATTCACCTGTTCAGAAGTGCACGATGTACTGGACAGCGATCAGTACACAGCTAGCTGGGGTCTTAACCCCGAGCTGAGTAGCGCCTGCGACCAGTTACATTATAATATGTATTTCAAAGATCACTTCACGCAGCTGCCGGACTGCGACGATAAGACTTCTGGTACCTACTATTCCACTATCTCAGATGAGATTTCGGATGACTTTGATGACGACCTGCTCTTGGATGAGGCAAAACACTTTGAGACGGGTCTCTTTCCGCTCAACAGGCTGAATGGTGTGGACTATAGTGACTGGCGCGCAGATCTGCACGTGGCTCCCAATGTGGCTGACTGTAATTTAATGATCAACGTAGAGAGTGACTTGAAATATGCTATTCATGGTCCTGGAGGATCAATAGAATGGGTAGAGGCGACCTTACAGATTTATACTTATACCATGACTGCTGACGGAAACATCATCGCCGTACCAATCGCTAACACCACACCTGCAGCAATAGACGAAGAAGCTAAACTTTTGGTCAGAGCATCACACCCCGACGCAAGGGGGTCCTACAGTTTGCAGTTTTCTGGAGACTGCGACGCCATCCTCGACAATAATGTCTGCGTCAGACAGTGGTATGTCGCTATCATGGATCATGGTATTAAGACAGAACATAAAATATTTGAGCAGACATTCAGCTTTACCAGTCTTGATCTGAATGTAGTGGACTGTGCAGCATCGGGATTTGAAATTTCCTGCGAGCAGAGTAGTGATCCCGATTCGCTTTATCATTATTTTAATGAGACGATATCAGATTCTGCGGCTATTGTCAATGCTTATCCTCACATAAAGACAGGTAAACGAAAAATTGGGACGGTGAAAATTGATTCTTTCATATGGAGAGAAGTGCCAGTCGATACTGTAGTACAAAGATTATATCTTAATGATGAATGGGTATTTCTGCCTGTCGTCACTAAGGTCATAACCGAAGAGGTGGTCAAGGTAGAGCGCAAGGCAGAACTGCCAGTGATCATACCCCTGCAAGAAGGTACACACCTGTGTAATATTTTGATCGCAAGAGATGACGTGGAGATAGCCATATGCGGCAAAGGGACTAATGGTTCGCATAAGGTCATCAGGACTTGGAGTATCGTGGACTGGTGCCAGCAGACCACTAATGAATGCTTGCAGATATTCGAAGTAAAAGATACAAAGGCACCAGAAATTAAAAAATACAGGGACCATCTTTATACAAGCATAGAGCCTTGGCACTGCACGGCTAATGTGCCTATACCGATCATTAGTGCTTATGATAACTGTACGCATGATATAGGCTATAGCATCACGGTGAAGGATACAATCAGTCAAAATATCGTAGCCGAGAGAGAAATCGCCCCTGGAGAGATGACTATCTTTTCAATTGAGGGTGAGCAGGCTATGATGACGGCCAGTGGTATCGTACCTGGCGTATACTGGATATACTATGTCGCGGTAGATGACTGTGGTAATCGATCTGATGCCAAGCGTACTCTCTTAGAAGTCGTGGATCATGTGCCTCCAGTGGCAGTCTGCCCTGATGAATTGGTCATCAGCCTGATTAATGACGAGCATGAGCTGGACGGGGGAGTGGCGAAGGTGCCAGCGGCGGCCTTCGACGATGGATCTCACGATTCTGACTGTAATGAAGTCTATTTCAAAGTACTGAGGATGGATGAATGGGATGCCTCACCAGATAGAAGGTCTGGACTACCTGTAGCCTGTGAAGAGGCGGATGCGGTCACTTATGAGAGAGATAAGCATGGTCTAATTATAGACTCTACCGCAGTGGTCTATTTTGATGACTATGTGAAATTTTGTTGTGCTGACGACTCGGTCACTGTAGTCCTCAGGGTCTTTGATCAGGATCCAGGCGATGGACCGATTGCAGCTGAGGACTATGTAGGTAACTACAACGACTGTATGATCTTGGTGACCACTAAGAAGCAGCTACCACAAATAAAGGTATGTGCACCAGCTCGACATACCGACTGCCTGGATGATCTACATGATATGTCCATCATGGGGATGCCCGAAATCGAGAATGGCTGTGATGTACATCATATGATCTATCAAGATGCAGAATATGGGGATCCATCATGCGGCACAGGGAGAATTATCAGGTCATGGTATTTCGATCAAAATCATGACGGTATCGTAGATCTTGGAGAGCCTCACATGTGTGATCAGGAAATTTTTATGGATGGTCAAAAATTTGACCCTACGTCGATTAAATGGCCTAAGCACTACACAGGTGACTGGGTCAGAGGCATCCATCGCACTACAGATGAATCTGGGTATTGTCAAGAGAAAGCTGCACAAGTAGATCTTGGAGACGCCGTGAACTGTACTGACGAGATAGAGCTCTGTGCTCCTGAGTGGGCATCTGTAGACTGTGGCCTCATCGGGCATAATGTTGACATTGACACCATACATGCTGGAAATGGCAGCTCATGCTCAAAGATCATAAAGCGATGGACAGTAATAGATTGGTGTCACTACGATCCTAATACCTACCACGCTGGTAGCAACCACACGAATGAGCTATTCGAAGCGGTACAGGATAATTGTGATACCACAGGCTGTATATCTCTCCAAGAATACGGTACATATTATAGATATGCGAGAGTGAAAAACCATGCAGGTCGGGATTCCGCGGCGATCATCTGGGACGGCTATTACACTTGGGAGCAAGTGATCAAGGTCGTGGATGAGACCATCCCTGTCATTGATCCTGCTGTCACCATAGACGCTGACCTCAGTGGCGAATCTTGCCAAGGCAGCATTACGATCAATAAACATGCGGAGGATTCTGGATGTGTATCGCTACTCAAGTGGGATATCCAAATATTAAATTATGAAGGAGAGCTTGTCGCTCAGCACTCAGCCAATGGTTCAGATGTATCATGGGAAGTAGACCACGTGGGCTCAGGAGAATATACTGTCAAGTATGTGGTCAGTGATGGCTGCCAGAATGTTGCGACAGCAGAGGATACCTATATTGCTAGAGATTCAAGAGAGCCGACACCTTACTGCTTATCTGGAGTATCCACCACGGTGATGGAGACTGATGGAAAAGCCACAATCTGGGCTGCTGATTTTAATATAGGATCTTATGACAATTGTGACGAGGCAGCAGATTTAAGGTTTACCCTATCAGACATACATCCTGATGATGATCCTGACTTCATAGTAGAGCGGGGCAGTTCAGCTGCTACTTTTTCATGTGCAGACCTACAGGGAGCCTCATCAAGGACGATAGATTTAACTATGTACGTGTGGGATAGGTCAGGCAACAGAGACTTTTGCTCTGTCTATTTCAGGATAGATGACACCGATGACGATTGTAATACAATCAATAATCCTCCCACGGATGATCCTGAAGGTGGAGATGATCAGACTGACGAGAACGTGGAGCCAGAGGTAGCGGCACTCATCTCTGGAAGCTTGCGGACGTCTACGGGCTCAATGATAGAAGCTGCCGATATCACCATTAATAGTGCTTTGCCTGGTTATCCCAAAGTGTATACCTCTGATTCGGGACTGTATGCGTTTGATGAGAATCCTCTCTCAATGAATTACATCATCAGGGCTGAGAAGCATGGTGACTATCTCAATGGAGTCAGCACACTGGACTTAGTACTGCTACAGCAACACATTTTAGGAACGCAAAATTTTAATGATCCTTATAAGGTTATCGCAGGTGATGTCAATAGCGATCAAAAACTGACGGCGAGTGATGTGGTACTGCTGCGGAGACTCATCTTAGGGTTGATCACTGAGCTGCCCGCTAATAGCTGGAGATTTATCAATGCAGAAAATCAATTCGCTGATTATCACAGGCCTTGGCCTTTCGCAGAGCAAATCGTCATAGATGCCTTAATTGATCATGCTACTGCTCAGAACTTTATTGGTATTAAAATAGGGGACGTGAATGGGGATGTTACCACAAATCAGCTCAGGCAGTCTGAGCTCAGATCGTCCTCCGAGTTAGTACAGCTCACCATGGAAGATATACCTGTCACGGCAGGTCAAACGTATGATGTGAGTGTACATCTGCAAGATCAGTCAAGTCTTTTTGGAATTCAGTTTGCCCTTGATCTCGGAGACATGACGGTTATAGAGCTTACATCAGCCAATATCGATATCACTGCTGACCACTATCATATAGATGATGGGAGGCTATACGTGAGTTGGCATGCTGCGTCAGAGCTGTCCATAGATGGTCCATTGCTTCAGGTGGTGCTCAGAGCTGAGGGCTCGGGTTACCTTTCAGAACAGATTCAGCTCTCGGATCTTGGTATGGCTGCTGAGGTATATCATGGTTACCCCACTGTAGAATCAGCTTTGACCCTGAGCTATGAGTCTAAGGATGCCTCTTTTGAATTATACCAAAATCAGCCAAATCCATTCACTCAGTCGACTACTATAGGATTCAGGGTACCGTCTGATATGAGCATAGTATTCTCCATTATAGATGTCTCGGGCCGAGTTGTGCATTCACAGCAAGCCAATTATGACACGGGGTATCATGAGATTGAAATAGAAAGTGAACATCTGCAGTCGAAAGGAATCTTTTATTATCGGCTGACTGGAGAGCATTATTCGTCTACTAAGAAAATGCTCTTAATCCCATAGTAGAGTGTCGAAAGTGGGGTCTTCGATGTTGATCTTATATAGTCCTTCTAGTATCATTAAAGATAACTGCAGTTTTATCTATTGATCAGCTGAGGAAGTAATAAGAAATTATGAGATTTTAGGGTTATCTCGTAATCAAAATGGCAGAAAGACATGACAATTCATGTTAAAATACCCTGTATTTTAAATATATATGATTTTGTTGTCATTCTGTAGGGTGGCTGAGGTTTGGTTGTAGTACGCTGATACTATGTAGATATGATCACGGTTCTTATCTTTGTCATGCAGTTTAAAGGTGTTAATTTATAAAGGTCTTCCAAAATGTTGGGAGGCCTTTTTTTATGCCCTTTTTTCCCAATTCTCCAGGAGAGTTCTAATCCGCTTTTAATTCACCAATGATTTCTTGACAACATATAAACATCATTTACCATGTGTGAATAGTTTGTAGTGTCTTTGATGTGAGCTTGTAGCTGTCTTAGATTATGTGCTAAGCTGCTTAGCACTTATCTTTGATATGCAGTTTAAAGGTGTTAATTAATAAAGGTCTTCCGAGAAGTTGGGAGGCCTTTTTTTATGCCCTGATTTTACTTCCAGTTTTCCATGAGAGTTCCAATCAGCATTTGATTTAATTATGCTCAGCTTGACGACATATATGGACCATTTATCATGTGTGAATAGTTTGTAGTGTGTCTGATGTGAGCTTGTAGCTGTTACCGATTATGTACTAAGTTATATAGCACTTATCTTTGATATGCAGTTTAAAGGTGTTAATTAATAAAGGTCTTCCGAGAAGTTGGGAGGCCTTTTTTTA
>ENA-ORXR01002882-ORXR01002882.1-marine-metagenome-genome-assembly--contig:-NODE-2882-length-15902-cov-14.642148_pt1 | contig 15902 bp, 17 predicted proteins | sample MGYA00237866_ERZ511479 | MGnify/ENA metagenome assembly ERZ511479 | reverse complement strand
ACATTTTCCCTTGAAAAAAGGCTAAACTTTAACACTTATTACGATTTTTTAGACGCATTTGCTCAATGTGGGTTAAGTCAAACTCAAATTGGTTGTTTTGGAAATTATTTGCTTCTGTAGCATACACTTCCTTTCCAAGTAAATTAACGACTTTTAATTGGATATCTGTTGGAGTAGAAAAAATGATTTCTAATGTGGCTGTGGTATGTGCGGGATTGGGGAATAACTCGAATGTAGTCAAGGCATCAATGGATTCGTATAGGCTGCTTGTGCCTGGATTAACAGTCGCGCAATTGAATTCTAGGCAGCCATTGGTGTCTGTTATCGTTACACAGTAATCTCCTGGAGCAATTGTAGTAAGATCTTCTGTCATTGCACCATTATCCCAGTTATAGGTATAAGGAGCTATTCCACCTGTTATTATTAGATCAATGCTTCCATCTTTTGCACTTGGCAGCGTTTCATGTGTGATGGAAACCGAGGCAGAAAGTGCTGTAGGTTCTGAAATAGTCACTGTATTTACCGTTTGGCAGCCATTGCTATCTTCTACCGTTACACTGTGTGTACCAGCGTTTAGATTGTTTGCGGTAGGACCGTTTTGTCTGAATCCCAATGGTAGGAATAAGGAGGTACACCGCCTGTTGCGGATACGCTTGCTATTCCATTACTCTCTCCATTACACACAACTGCAGCATTCTGGACGACGGTTGTATTGATCGCACTGGAAAATTTTACAACCCACATATCATTCATACCATGATTGCCTGCAACATCTCCATTATCTGAACGCGTATACCCTGCAGCAATGAATCCGCCATCCAAGGTTTGTTGCATTGACATAGCATTATCTGACGCACTTCCGCCGAGCGATTTTTGCCATAGTATTATTCCCAGATTATCCAACTTTACAATCCAGTAATCTTGCAAACAATTATTGACTGCAACGTCTCCATCCATTGACCTTGAATATCCTGCAACAATAAATCCGCCATCTGTGGTTTGTTGAATTGATTCAGCAGTATCCCACTCACTTCCGCCAAGCGATTTTTGCCAGAGTAAGTTTCCCAGGTTATCTAACTTTACAATCCAGCAACAATAAATCCGCCATCCGTTGACCATGACGTTCCAGCGACAATAAATCCGCCATCCGTTGTTTATTGCATGGAATAACCGTAATCTTGGTTACTCCCACCGAGCGATTTTTGCCATTCAATTACTGGTAGAACATTACAATTCAGGTTATCGTTGGTAGCATATAATCTTGATACTGTTGAAATCGTAAGGATTAGACTGAATAAGGAAAGAAAGGAACTACTTCCTACTTTCTTCTTTGTTTTCCGAATAAATAATTGCATAAGAGTGAATTTTAATAGATTTATATTCATTGTAATATTTTGAAATTTGTTCAAGCGGCATTATAAAGTTAAGGCTACGTCAAGTTTAATAATTTCACAAGCACCAACACACTACACTGACCAATCAAATGATTAATAGGCTTTTACTCGTTTTTGATTTAAAATTATTTTAATGTTTTGTGACGAAAAAATCATATTACATTTATTGTAGCACTTTCAGCCCTGCCTGCTGCGCAATGGAAGGCAGGGCTCAAACTTCACATTTAACAGGATCTCAGTTCATGCCAATAAAAAAGTCTGCCATTGCTGACAGACTTTTGTAAAGAGTATTTTATTTGCAGCTTCTCGCGAAGCCCCATTAGCAAAGCGTTCATTAATCATTATTCAAGTACCATTAGTTTTTTAGTAGCTATTTGTTCTGAGTTTTGAACCGTTACAAAGTACATTCCTGGGCTTGAAATCTGCGGTAAGTTAATCTTATTGTTTCCTGGCTCAAGAGCATACTCTTTTTGCAGCATAACAATACCATTGATATTAGTAACCATGACTTGGATTTCAGAAGAGGAAGCATTTACCTTTAGCAGTATGGATTGATCCTGTCGGGTTGGATTTGGTAAAATCTGGAGATCTAACATCGTTTCGGCTCCTGGAATAGGATCAGGGATTTCCTTCACCATAACGGCATCAGTAACATCAAGTGAAACAGTTGTCTGACTTGAGTACGGCAAATCAGATTGTAGTTTGCCATCAGCCTGTGAGCCACCAATTACAGAATTTGGAGTCGTGACACAAATGTAATTAGAATACCCGCCAAAAGTGCCACCACAATAGCTTGCAACGATGAAACAGTAGGTTGATCCTGGACCTAAACCAGTAACATTAATATTAGACTGGTTGGCAGTTGCAAATTGAACCCACTGTGAGCCATTCCAATAATATACACGATAAGAATTGGCTCCAGTCGCATCTGACCAATCTAATGATAAGGTATAAGCTGTAAGCGCATAGTGGTATAGTCCTGAGGCAGCAGCACAAGAGCCATCACCACCGCCACCAGTTGTTGTGAAGTTGTCGTCAACGGACCAGGCACTCCATGTCGAGCCACACCAAACGCGACTTTGCCAGTAATACGCTGTTGCAGCTGTCAATCCTGAAATGGAAATAGAATTTTGGTTTGTTGTATAATTGGTGGTGGTCCAAGCGTTATTACTACTAGCACGGTACCTATATTGCTTGTAAGTATAATTAGCGGAGCAATTCAGACTTGCAGACGTCGTTGTAATCGCTGTTGTAGTGTTTTGTGCTGCGGTTGGTGTTGTACACGTGTTACCTCCTGCTAATGTCGTAAATGTTTCGTTTACCGACCAACCACTCCATTGATCGCCACACCATACTCTGGATTGCCATACATAGGTGTTGGCAGCTGCTAACCCCGAAACATTAATGTAAGAGATGTTTGTAGTGTAGGCAGTTGTTGTCCATGTGCTAGTACTGCTATGTCTATACCTCCATTGTCTGTAAGTATAGTTAGCCGTACAGTAGAAGCGTGCTGTATTCTGAGCGATCGAAGAGGTATAGTTTTCAGTTGCTAAAGGAGCAGCACATGTGTTCCCGCCACCGCCGCCGCAGGTGTTATACATCGCGTTGATCGTTGCGATATCTCCTGAGCTAATATTGTTGATGTAAGGAATCGTTCCACCGTTTAGTTTGGTAATTGTTGGCTGACCATTACTGGAAAAAGCATACGAACTGTAGTGCATGATACTATTGAGATCATAAGCACCATAAAGTGTTGATCCGTATTGGATATAGAAATTAGATTCCATTCCTGCCATAATGTTTTGCCAGTTGATAATAATATTATTACCACGATCAGATCTTGATTGCTCATGCCACATACCAGCAGCATGTAAAAATTCATGCATCGTAGCAGGCAGTCCACAATTGGAAGCAAGGGTCAATGCTTGTGCACCACCTCTCATTCCAACAAATGAACTACATCCACCTCCTTGCACGACATTTACATAATTGCCAGAAGGGGAGGAGAGCTGTTCGAAACAAATGTCCGTTTTATTGGCCACTTCATTTGCTGCTTGAATGATTTGATTTCTTTGCCAGTTTGCGAATCCTGCGTTGATGTAATATCTCACTGTTGAATTGGTCCAGCGGTATCCATTTATACCAAGTCCAAAGTTTTGACCAGTCAATTGGTCATATTCTCCTAGAATAATATCTCCTTGATAATATACCAGTCCATCTTTAACGCCTACGTGTTGTAACGTTTGTACGGAGTCAAACGGTAGATATACATTCATTTGAATAGTAGAATCGGGTGTGATAAAACAGATCCCTTTACAATTATCATCATGGTTGTGTTCTAAGGAAAGCGTTTGTGCATTGGTAATACTGAGGGAAAATAATACCACAAGCCATACTGTAGTCCATTTAAGTGAATAGAGTAGTTGATTTTTCATGTTAGTTCTTTAGCAATTGATTAGTAAATTATGGATAGTTAAACCAAATACGCAATTGGCATTAACTTAATTATTCTTACTTCTTATTCGTAGGAATTTATATCTGGTTATCAATTCTTCTATTATTATTTATTTTTCTTTTTTAATAGAATGTAAATTATAAATCTAATAGAATTAAAAAACAGAAACTATTAAATTGTTGGATGAAAGTAATAAGTAAGAGCAAAGCAAAATAATGCGTTTTAGCTTTTCGTATACTAAATTAGTTAATAATAACTAAAAGTCAAAACATCGTACTGTAAAAATGAGTGATTATACTTTTTTCGACTGGGAATCAGCCGTTGTGGTATGAGTGGAGGAAATGGGAGAACCGGTCATGATATGATCGATTACGTTGAGGTAGAAATTGGTGATGTGCTCATCATCAAAAGTGTTGATAGCCAACTTTCTACTATGTTGCCCCATGGTCTTTCGTTCTTCAGGAGAAATTTCGATCATGGTGAGCATCGCATTAGCTAGCGCTTCTGCGTCTTTTATGGGTACTAAGAGTCCGTTTTTACCATGTTCTACAGTTTCTCTGCAACCTGCAGTTTGGGTAGTGATAATTGGTTTACCCATGGCTAATCCTTCTAGTACCACTTTTGGCAATCCTTCTCGATAAGAAGGCAAGGTGATAACGTCTGACTTGTTTATGTAAGGGCGAACATCGTTTGTAGTCCCTTGATACTGAATATATTCTTTGTCAATCCAGTCAACTAATTGTTCTCTTGAAATGGTAGATGGATTTTCAATGTCCAACTCACCAATGACACAGAACTTAGCATCTGGATATCGTTTTTTTACAATTTTTGCGGCTTCTACGTACTCAACTATTCCTTTGTCATAAAGCAATCTTCCAATAAATGTAAATACTAAATCATTGTTTGGAACACTATATTCTGGTTGATAGTGTTGTGTATTAACACCACACCCTTTAACTGATAAGGCTTTTGATGCCTTCACCAATCGTTTTTCTATGAATAGGTTTTTGTCATCCTGATTTTCAAAGATGACCTTATCGGCAAATAAAAAGGAAGTTTTGTAGAGTGTATTGGCTATTGTCTTGATAAGGCCTTCTTTCAGAAAGGTATAGCCTAATCCAGTAACCACACAAATCGACTTGACTTTGGCTAACTTAGCAGCAATATTCCCGAATATGTTCGGTTTGATGGTATAGTTAATGACTAAATCCGGCTTTTCTTTGGTATAAATCCGATAGAGTTCCCAAGTCAATGCGAAATCCTTTGATGGGTTGGTACTTTTTCTTGATAATGATTTTAGTGGAATGTGCCGATCGCTGTGTTCTTTGTCGAGATGAGCAATATATTCATCAACAGGCGCAATAATTAGCACTTCAAAACGCTCCGCTTTGAATTTTTTTAGCAGATTCAACCTGAAATTATATACATTCCAAGAAGAATTGGCTACGATTGCTATTTTATACCTTTTGCGCATCCAGCTTTACTGTGAGGTGTTCGATGTTTAGCTTCGACACCTCAATTTCTAGTTGTTTTTCCTTCCAAAGGATAGTTGATTTGGGTTGTTTAAAAAGAAGAATCATCGCAGCAATGAATTTAAAAGGAAACAAAACTGTAATGAGGATTAAGCTTCTTTTTCTTAGTCCCAGATCAAATAGTATAATTACCAGACATCCAAGCCAAACAAAAGGTTGCAGGGTAATTATTCCAATGTAGAACAAAATTGAAGACAATATCGCTAAAAAATATTTAAGTTGCAGTATAATGTAACCATTAATGTATCCTTTACTTAGCGAGAGAACCAATGAAATAATGTAACCTGTATGTCGTTCAAAGGTTAAATAGTCCAATATTTTATGCTTTAATTCCTTGTAATTGTGATGTTTGTATGCAGGAATTGGGATTTGGTAAATTTTACTTTCGTGAATGAATTGTGCATATAAATCAGATTCTTCTTCATCCCTTAAAATTGATGTAAACTGATTTTTTCCAAGCACTTTCCTGCTAATTTGTAGAAAACCTCCTGGTCGCACCATGGGTTTAACGGTTGTAATCTGATCAAAGTTTGGATTTTCTTCAATCACTTTTCCTGCTACATATGCCACCTCATGTCTGATGCCTCTAATCGCCTCATACTGCTCATAATGTGCTTTACTGTTGTTGAGCCACTGAGCATCCAATTCCATATCACCATCAAGGAACAAGAGATGGGCGTATTGTGCTACTGCGATGCCCAGATTTCGCCCTAGTGCTGCAGTCGTAAAGCCTTTCGTGATCTGTACCACCTCGCAACCTAATCGCTGTGCAATCGCAACCGAGTCGTCAGTAGACAGCGAATCCACAAAAATCACTTCAGAGTGGACTAAGAAGACCGTTTGCTTGATCGCCTCCAACACACTTTTCAGGCACCGCTCTAGCGTTTTGCCGTTGTTTTTACCAATAACGATAACACTCAGCTCCATGTTAAGTGTTTGATCGATTATGTTTTCTGACCTGACGCTTCAGATTCAACAGATTTAACTTTCGTATTATGGGATTCGTGATCCGCTTTTCGAATTGCTGTTTTCGCTCTTGCTGTATTTCGGAAAGTCGATGATCTGAAAACCCTCCTAACTGATATTCAATTAACGGTTCTTTGACATGGATGGCAAAGTGCTCTGGATCTCTGTAATAGGTCTCCAGAAAGGAATCGAAATCGGCAGATACTGGATAGCTAATGTCAAAAAACAATGGTTTTAATTTCTTATAATTGTATAAAACAGACTGATGACAAACACTTGTAAACAGGCCGTTATTATAGATGCCTGACTGCTGTTTTTCTGTTCTCTCATCACCGGAAACCAGATAGATATCACTGTACACCAGACTATGTGTTCGCTTAGCACTTTCCATAAGAATACTCAATGAATCCTCATACGCATAGCAGTCACCGGCATTCAGGAAATGAACCCAATGTCCTTTTGCCAATTGAATGCCCTTATTCATCGCATCATAAATCCCTTCATCAGGCTCAATGATTAATTGGTCAAGATGAACCGAATATCGCTTGAGTACTGTGATCGTTTCTGGTGCCGAACCACCGTCAATGACAATCAGTTGCGTAGGATGGTAATCCTGTTCCACAATACTGGTAAGGGTCTGCTCCAGAGCTTCTGCCTGATTGAGCACTACAGTGATGATGGAAACTAGTGGATTAATAAATAATGATTAATGATTAATGTTTAATGTTTAATGAACGCAAAATGGAACAGTTTATCATTCCACATTCCTAGGCCAGTTTGTTGGTCCAGAAATAGAAATGGTGGTCTTCGTCAAGTTTGAAGTCTGTTGCAGGGTATAGTTTATTGCCAATCAGATTAGACTTTTCAGTTTCTAGTAGGACTCCAGCGGCCTTGGTACTGCGTGCTAATTCCTTAGCACTGTCAAGGAGTTGTTTAGAGATTTTCTTGCCTCGGTGTGCTGGTTTGATGTAGAGATCATTGAGTAACCACACGCGCTTCATTTGTGTTGAAGAGAACAGGCGATAGAGTTGCGTAAATCCTGAAAGCTCATTGTTTTCAGTAACATGGACGAATATCTCAGATTCGCCTTTAGTGATACGTTCTGTAAGGAATTGGATAGCGGCTTTCACATCACTTTCTTTTCGATAGAATTGTCTGTATTCATCGAAAAGGATGGCGAGTTGGGGGATATCTTTTAGTGTTGCTTTTTTTATCAATGGTTTATTATTGTTTAGTGATGAGTTTACTTCGAAAAGTCAATATTTGTAGGATTTTAATCATATTTTTGTTAATTTCAATGTGTAGTTTGCTGTTATTGTTCGTTTTTGCCTTGACGCAAAAAGAACCAAAAAAGTCAAGAATTATAAACTCGCTCCGCTCAAACACTATAATTCGGCTCTCCCATGTTGATGCTTCATGGGATTTTAACTATGTAGAATTACAAATTTAAACATTCTTAGTGTTTAGTTATTAATGTCTTTTTTGAGAAGAAAAGGGTAGTTTAATAAACGTTCAAAAAACCCTACGTAAATAATTAATCACTAAACACTAAACATTAATCACTAATTTAATTCCACCATACTGCGTAGCGTTCTTGCTTCAGTTTTAGGGCGAGTTCTTCTTCCATCGCAATGGCTTCTTCCTTGGTCATAGGGTTGAGGTGTTCGTAGAGTGACGGGCGTAAATACAGGCCGTACTTTTCTACGATATTAGCGGAGACTTTATGCCCTTTGCGGTTGCGGTGTCCACTCTTGTGTTTTTTGAAGCGTTCTTTAGGCGTTTGGCTAGTCATACCAACATATAAGCATTGCAGAACACCGTTAAACTGTGGATTGGCGGCTCTGAACTTTTTGTTTTCTGTCCAGACCTTTCTGGAAAGCTCAATGACGTAGACGTGGTATGTTTTTCTTTTAATGGTGGTGGAAATTACAATGAGTCTAATGTTTCAAAAAACTGCTTTCCCGTTTTTCCGATAGTCTTTAAATTGTTTTTAAAGATGAATTCTGGTAATTCTCGCTTATTCGTCTGAAAAATTACAGGACGAAGCATTCTTGGTTTGGACCATCTTTCGTGACTTCCTTTTGTCCCTTTATGTTCTAGTCCCCAATGGGAAATTACTTTGCGAAAGTCTCTTGTTTTAACAGTTTGCTTTGAGCCCATTAATTATGCTTGGAGTGCCAATTGTTTATCTATGACATTAAAAGAATTTACTCCGATACTTGACATTATTTCTCTAGGATCATATTTAGGAGGATTAAATCTTTTTTTAAAGTAAGTATGTTTTTTCCAGCCAAGTCTTTTTAAATCTTTTTCCAAGGTGTCTTCTTCAATGACATGATCCATATAGAGATGAACTGTTTCGTCAAAGGCAGTAAATGCTTCTTCTTCACTATCTCCATATGAATAAAGATCTAAAGCTGGAGTATAAAGTACAAATACACCTTCGTTTTTATATCCAATAAGCGTTAAACCAAGACTTACCTCTCCTTCTTTTATCTTTAGACTGTCGACGAATCTTTTTGCCATATTAAATTTAATTTTACAGAGTAAGTTAATTAAATCTTAGATCAAATTGTAATAAAAAAATAAGCTTTACAAGGAAATACTAAATTTTAACATTGGGTTTTGATTTTAACTCATTGTTTTTACTGTAACCGAAACAAGGAAAGAACTGCTTAATTAAGATAGGATTTCATCCATCATCCCTGCTACATTGATGTAACCCAGTGTTTCATTGAGATTGGTGATGTTTGTAGCAACGTCTTCTTTATCCAGGATTTGGTACATTTGATCGACTCCTTTAGTGATCTCAGCAGGCGTGTTGTCAGGAATCACGGTGCCCGTTTTGCCTTCTACAATCAACTCGGGTAAGCCACCTACGTTATTGACTATTGCAGGGACGTTAAAGCCGTAGGCCATCATCAGAATACCGCTTTGGGAGGCAGAGTTGTAGGGTAACACTACCATGTCAGCAGCCTTGAAATAAGGTTCGACGTCTTCATTCGCAATAAACTTGTCGACTAGTATAGTTTTGTCTTTGATGCCTTCTTGCGCAATCAGGTTCTCGTAATAACTGATGTCTTCGTAGCATTCTCCTACAATCAGTAACGTGAGATCAGGATGCTGTTTTTCGATATCGTTGAATGCTAAAATGAGTTTGTCCAGCCCCTTGTATCGCCGAATTAGACCAAAAAACATGACGACTTTCTTGGTCTTAATGCCTAGGAACTCCCTTGCTGACTGCTGGTTGTAAGTGTTGAGGTTGTAGCAATCAAACACGGAAAGGGTAGTCTTGAATATCTTCTTTGTTTTGTGTACTTCTGCGATTTGATTGTAGACAAAATCAGACTGACAGATGTAATAGTCGGATTGATTGAGCGTATGTTTGCTTGAAAACTTATCAAACCACCGATTTTCGTGAGAGATATAGTTTTCTACTAGATAAGTGATCTTAGTATTGGTGCTTCGCTTGATGAGTTTACCTATAGTCGCATAGGCTGGTCCGAAAAACGGCATCCACCAAACAAAAATAGTGATATCAGGATTGATTTCTTTGATTTTCCGAGCCGCCTTGAACCAAGTTAAAGGGTTGACGGAATTAATGATTCTGAAAATCTTATCTTGATGACTGAAGAATGTTTTTTTTGAGGTATCAAATTGTGTGGTACCAGGAAAGAAAACCTTAGGATATAGCAATGTAAAAGAGACGGTGTGGCACTCGTATCCGAGATTGGTCAATGTGTCAAACATATGGGCTTCTACAAGTGACTGGCCACCTCTGTATGGATATGCGGGACCTACTATAACTACCTTTTTCTTCATTTAATTAAGTGTGTTTGCATTGCTGCTAGTATGGAGTTGTTAATGGTTAATGTCCTTTTTGTTGCTGATTAATGGTTTTTATGTCTTTTGAGTCTCTAGGAAATTCTTGCACACAGTAGTAGCATCCGTTTAGGGTTCCATCAATCTTATAAAAGGAATGTTTTGCATTGACTGTTTTACAATCCTTTCCTTTAGCTGCAATACCCATATTTATCAAAAACCAAGGCAGCCTTACTCTTATTCTCTTTCTTAATTCATATGGATGTTTATTTTTCATTTTGCTTGATCAAAACCATTACTATACTTCACCATCATACCGTCTTTTCAATCCCCTCAATTTTATAATTCCCCTAGTAATTAGAAAAATAGCAATCCCTGGTAAGATCACCATTGCTGCGAAGGCGAAATAGTTTTCCCAAAACGGTTCAGCGCCTTGAAGGTCGAAAACTGCTACGAAGGCAATTATCATGGCCATATCTAGTCCAAAGATCATTGCTCCGATTCTAATCATCATTTTAGGCTTTTCTCTTGCTAGCAAATAATCAGTTTGATCAAGGGATGAATTGGTATGATCCAAAATTGATTCCTCAACCATTTTCTTATTCTTTACCGTGACCTTGTTGATTACGAAAAACACTAAAACCAAACCGCCTAGAAAAAGTAAATATATGCTCATAGCCTCAGGTTAAATAGCATAGCCACCTTGCTTCAGGTATTTTTCCCTTTTGAATAACTCGGTGTCAGAAGCCATCATTTCTTTTATTAATGCTGCTAGGTCATATTTAGGAACCCAGCCTAGCTTTTCTTTCGATTTTGTAGGATCTCCAATCAGTAAATCGACTTCTGTAGGTCTGTAATAGCGTGGATCTACAGCAACAACCTCAGTACCGACTTCGATTTGGTATTCAGGGTTAGAACAGGAGACTACAACAGCAGTTTCTGCTTCCCCTTCTCCTTTGAATTCAACTTCAACACCAATTTCCCGGAAGGATAAGATTACAAAATCCCTCACAGTAGTGGTTGTACCTGTTGCAATAACGAAATCTTCTGGCTCATCTTGCTGTAGGATAAGGTACATGGCTTCAATGTAGTCTTTAGCATGCCCCCAGTCACGTTTAGCGTCCATATTGCCTAGAAACAGTTTTTCCTGCATGTCCAAGCCGATACGGGAAACGGCTCTTGTGATTTTCCGAGTCACGAAGGTCTCGCCTCTAAGTGGACTTTCGTGATTAAACAGAATTCCGTTGCAAGCGTACATGCCGTATGCCTCACGATAATTGACAGTTATCCAGTACGCGTATAGCTTAGCAACAGCGTACGGAGATCTTGGATGGAACGGTGTTGTTTCAGTTTGTGGCGTCTCTTGCACCAAGCCATAAAGTTCTGAGGTTGAAGCTTGATAAAAACGCGTCTTTTTTTCTAAGCCGAGAAACCGAACTGCTTCAAGAATACGCAACGTTCCCAAAGCATCTACATCGGCAGTGTATTCTGGCGCTTCAAAACTGACCGCTACGTGGGATTGCGCAGCTAAATTGTAGATTTCGTCTGGCTGGACTTCATTTATAATGCGCGTAAGTGATGATGAATCAGACAAATCTCCGTAATGCAGAATAAGGCTGCGATTATCTACGTGAGGGTCTTGGTAGATATGGTCTATTCGCTGCGTATTTAGGCTTGATGCACGGCGCTTTATTCCATGAACAAGATAGCCTTTCTCTAACAACAGCTCAACAAGGTAGGAGCCATCTTGACCGGTTACGCCGGTGATAAGCGCAGTTTTTTCCACGACTAAGACCTAAGGATTGTTTTGCCGAATTTTAGCATCTATTCGACCGCTAATACTTATCGCAGAATGGGCGAGCGACCCTCCATAACCCAATTTCAACAAAGTCACTATAAAGCCAGCAATGCATCACTGATATAGTCAACTTCAGACGTAGCTGACGCTTTCCACTTGTTCACAGACTGTCGAAAATTCGAGCCCTCTATCCGTAAAGTTGCTCCATGTTTTTCCACTGATATTGAAAAAAATGCATAAACCTGCAATAGTCATGGCTCGCATTTTGGTACCTGTACCTGCCTGGCTTCACCTTGATACTTAGGCAGTTCGACGGCAAATAGCGGGATATCTTCAAGCCACTGAAAAGTCGAGTCATCCATGTTAAATCGATATTTCCATCGCTCTGTAGAGTTTCTCATTTACGCAGCTTTCTTATCAACCTCGATATCGCTCCCCGCGCAAGAAAACGTCGTACCAGAATTATCCGCGCCACTTGCAAGCGTAACTACATCCACTCCCACGTACACGTGGCAATCTCTTGCTTCAGCCACAGAATATCGACTACAGATATATGATCGCTCGGAGAAGTCTTGGACCTACAACAATGTTATAGATGCACAGCCTAATTGCAGTGTCAATAGTTGCAGTTTCACGCCCGACCACCCGTTACCTTTCAGTCGCAACCACATATGGAGAGTGAGAGCTAACAGTGCAGCCGGATGGGGCCCATTTTCACCCAATACACTTTTTGATTACTTGCCAGAATCAGGTGTACCTTCTGCCCCCGTCCTTGAATCACCACTTGCAAGCGTAATTACAGCCACTCCCACATACACGTGGCAATCATTTGCTTCAGCTACTGAATATCGCCTACAGATATACGATCGCTCAGAGAAGGCTTGGACCTATACCAAGACTATAGATGCAGAGCCTAATTGCAGTGTCGATAGTTGCAGTTTCACGCCCGACTACCCGTTACCTTTCAGTCGCAACCACATATGGAGAGCGAGAGCTAACAATGCAGCTGGATGGGGGCCATTTTCACCCAATACACTTTTTGATGTGGTTGATGACAATGCGAGCCCACCAAATATCGTTTTGATAATTTCCGATGACCAAGGGTGGGATGACTATGGTTTTATGGGTCACTCAGTCATAGAGACCCCACATCTAGATCGTCTCGCTTCTGAGAGTATGTTGTACACCCGAGGGTATGTACCTTCGTCCGTTTGTCGGCCGAGTTTGGCGACGATGATTACCGGTCTATATCCACATGAACATGGAATTACGAGTAATGATCCCTTTGGCGGTTTAGAAACACGGTTCGACCCAATAGCCAGAGCTATGATGGTAGAGGTATTTAAGAACAATCTGACCCTTGGCGAATATCTTGGCAATCTCGGCTATGTCAGTTTTCAATCGGGAAAATGGTGGGAAGGTTCACCTCTTGAACATGGCTTTACCGATGGAATGACACACGGGGTCGTCGAAAATCGTGGACGACACGGTGACCTTGGTTTAAAAATTGGTCGTGAAGGCATGACTGAGGTGTTTGATTTCATTGATAGTGCCGGAGATAGCCCATATTTTCTGTGGTATGCGCCGTACATGCCTCATTTGCCGCATACACCCCCTGAGAACATACTTGCTAAGTATTTGGATGAAAGTCGACCTATTGAAGTGGCAAAGTACTACGCTATGGTCGACTGGTTCGACGACACAGTCGGACAGCTAATTTCGAAGATCGACGCGAGTGGGGAGCGAGAAAATACTGTAGTCATTTATGTAAGTGACAATGGCTGGGTTCAGGCACAATCGTTGGGCTTAGAGACAATTCCCCAAAGCAGATCAAAAACCTCTCCATACGATGCTGGCATACGCTCGCCATTCATGTTGAGTTGGGCTTCAAAAATTCAGCCCGGACGCAACGATTCAGCGCTTGTAGGAAGTATTGATATAGTGCCAACACTTTTGACGGCGGCAGGCATTGAACCTCCTTCCTCAATGCAGGGGATAAACCTGCTCGATCCAGAAGCGCTACAAAGTCGCACAGAGATTTACGGCGCTTTATTTTCATCAGATGCGCAAGATATCCATGATCCTATTGCAAGCTTAAAGTATAGATATGTAGTTCGCAGGGATGGTAATAAACTAATCCTACCCTACACGCCAAACCGCGAAGTTCCGCTTGGCCCCACTGGAGAAATTGCTGACTGGATGGGCTTCGACCCAGAACTTTACAACGTTTTGGATGATCCCTCAGAAGCCACTAACCTCGCCGCAGATAATCCTGACTTACTAGAGGAAATGACTGATGCTCTCAATTCTTGGTGGGCGACATATGATTGAAGCAAATTGAATTTTAGAGTTAAGGTGTTTTTCTTAGCCTATTCAAAGCTGCACGTACAGCAATAGCCCGATGAACAATCGCCACGTACGAGTATTTAATTAGCATATCTACACTTCGCGAGAGCAGGTTCTCATGTTGGCGCCAGGAATATTTTTTTTTCGAAGATATGAAGTAACCGATTAATAACTTATAAAAATGGCTAGTGCGCTTATGCAACTTCAGATTCGGAATGTACGACGAACTGTACTCCTCGAAGGTGGAGCCAAAGAAATTGGGCTCTAAGTCAAACTCTTTTACTTCCCCACATCTCTTACAAAGTAACGAAAGCTCGAAAAAATCCGACATCGGAAAATATTTTCGGTGCTGGTTGCCAAAAAAAAGACTGCCATGATAGAAACAATGAAGAATTTGGTGATCAACCGCTGGAACTTTCAGCAGCTGATTATCCTGAGTTGAAATAATAGTACCCCTCTTAATAAAGTCATTCTTGTTGAGCCTCTTTTGCAATACTTTTATACCAACTTCGAAATGTAACTCAACTGGCATCAACAACTTGCTATTAACTAACTCGGGCAACTGATGTTTACTGGCGTTTAATTCTGGATTTGATTTAAATTTATAACCCAGATCCTGTACTACACCTGTAGCTAAATTCAATTGATCATGAGGTATTAGCAAATCTAGATCTCCAATATAACGATCGCTACTCTTTGGCCACAACCCATCAATCAGCCGAACTGCACCCTTTAGCAATACGGGTTCCACACCTCCACTCTGTAAATTCCCGACAAGTTCCAACAATTCTTGCTTTGCTACTATATTCCTTGCTTTGTTTACTTTAGTGTTATTAGTCCAATTAGTAACTGCACTTTCAGAAATCTGACACTCTAAACCCAGATCTCCAGCAACTTTGCGAAAAGATTGGCTAACCAGCGGCCATGTCCGATTGTCATCTACTATTTGAACAAAATGACTCCAGTTGAATTGTTCAAAATTGATAGCATTCGATTTTTTGGGCCTATCATTTGTATTTGAATACAAATATTCATCTACGCAAAGTAAATTGAAATATTGTTCAGGACCAAGTAGCTTTTCCAGTCGTGGCCAATTTACATTTAGATTATTCATTAAATTCCAACAAATGTGTGCATGACTAAAACCCACTGACATTCAAATGGATTGACTAGTTCGGTAAAAAACCTTGTCACATCAATACCCTACGCCATGATAGTGGCAAAAGCACCAGACACTCTGGCTATTCAACAAACACGTAGTTGCTAAGCTACGAATACAGATAACAACATTCAATTATCACCCGTACGAGTTTAGGAATATTCCTACAGAAAAAAGGCACCATAACTTCCAAATATAGTTCGTATATACGGAATCACCTTTTCTAAATGCGGTATTCATTATTTTCACGTCATTTTCAATCGCTTGTGTATCAATCCAACCAACGCTACTTAAACTAGAAGTTACATCCTCGCACTCATTCAACATTTTTTGAAGTGCTTTAAATTGCAGATCTCCAAATTCAGTTTTAGTACCGCGCGAAAGAACTCTTTGAGGAATACATTTGCTGTAGGCCCGACGAAGGATGTAT
>ENA-ORXR01002881-ORXR01002881.1-marine-metagenome-genome-assembly--contig:-NODE-2881-length-15907-cov-8.694315_pt1 | contig 15907 bp, 7 predicted proteins | sample MGYA00237866_ERZ511479 | MGnify/ENA metagenome assembly ERZ511479 | reverse complement strand
GTCGTGCAAGAATCGTGCGAGCAATTCGAGTGAAAAACGAGCTCGTGGTGGATCCAGCAACGAGGTGCACTGCGCTGCTATCCACACTGCGGCCCACTCCACCACCGGAGGTGTGTGCCGTCCAGGGATTGCCTACCTTTCTGCTAATTCACAAAGCGCTGTCCAGGAAAAGGCCGACTGGTCGAACAGTGGATCAAACTATGTTGCTCTTCTTATTCGGATACCTGGTCCATAATAGTCCATCCTGTACCCAGATTCGCGAAGATGCTTGGTCAAAATATGGTTCGAAATGAACTCAGAAATGTACGCTTGTCCGTTGCTGTATGAAAAGTACAGTTGAACCTGACCTCCCCCGCTGGCCATACGTGGACGCCTGCTGTGGATCGTTCCAAATATACAGACGCTATCCTGAAATGGGTACGCTTCAAGGCCCCTGGTGTGCCGGTGGGCCCCAGCGCTCTGGGGCGCTTCTTGGAGTGGCTAGATTTTCGCTGTGACGTTTCCACCCACACAGCGCCTGCCTGTCTGCCGTCCATTGGCTGTGACGCCTTGTAGCCACACTCCTATCCCTTATCCTGGATACGTACAGTTCAGGTCAGGTCGGTGGTGGTCCAGGTTGCGACGTGTGTGGGCCGATTCCTTTCTTGTGGGCCCGATGCGGTCCAACACCCCACCGCCTGTGCATCGGTGCCTGTGACCAGTGAATGTGCGGTGGCGGGTGTGCCTTCGTGGGCGACGCCGCCGCCTGACTATTGGCACCGGCGCGGGCGACACGGTGGCCAATCGGCAACATGCGGAACGCACAGCGTGGCAGCCCTCGATGGGAGGTCGAGATTCTCAGCGAGGGCCGACCCTCACGGTGGGGGTGTGTGGACCCCCTTCAGACAACGCATCACGGTGAAACGATAGAGCCGCGGCAGATCCTTGCCCGAGATGAGATTCAACGCGTCACTGCGGCACCCGGCCCGGTCTTTTAATCTCAATGTGATGGGAACGAAATCGCATGCATCGGCCAACCCTGGTGCTCACAGTTGTGCACGGAAACAACGGTTGCGGGCGCGCGGCACAGCGCCGTGGCGACCAAGACGACTGTCCCGCTGCGGCGGACCTGCGTGGCCGCCGCGCGGGACGCGGCCTGAGTGGCACCTGCGGCGCCGCCCGTTGCGCAACGGCGGGCAACGGCGGCGACGACAGCTGTCGCTGCCCCGGAGTAGCGGCGGCATTGGCTCCGACGGCGGCTGCAATGGGGCAGCGTCGCTCGCCGTCCCACCTTGATGAACGTGCGGCAGGTGCCCCACGGCCATCGACGAAGCTTGGCGCAGAGTGTCTGCCTTCGTTCATGCTCTCATGCCCTGCCGCGGTTAGTACAGGATTTCCGCGCGCATTGCGTTTGATGATCCCCGCGCTGGTACCCCGTTCCTGCACCTGCCGGCGGCTTTCGTGCTCGTGCGGCACCGCCCCCCGCCCACGCTTGGGATCTTGCGTGCAAACCAACGACCGCATCTCGATGGGGGCGGGTGACCCCTGGCGACCCCGGCCCGCGACTCGGTCGAGTCGGCCAGATCCGAGACTGTCGAGCTGGGCGAGCTCCCCGTCGTCAGAGGCATTACAATTCGTCGCCGCTGGCGCCGGGGGGGTGGCCATGGCAAACAACAGTAGCCGAATCCGCCGTGGGGGAGGGGGGAGGGAACCCTTCGACCCGGTTTCTCAGCCAGACCGCTTGTATTCGCAGACTTGTGGCCGCCTTTGTAGCCGCGTGGCAGTTGACGAGGTGTGCGGGGGGAGGTGGGGCGGCGGAAGTTGCGCGGTGGCACGAGTGCCGCCCCGTTCGACCCCGCGCCGCCCCGTATCATCGGCGCCGTTGTGGCAGCGGCAGCCGTGGCGGCGGAGCTGCACATGGTGCGCCGCCACGCCAGCCGCCTCCGCCGCCGCGACCGCCACCAGTGCCGCCCGCGTCCGCCTCCATGAGGGGTCCCAATGACCATCCTTGCTGTGTGGCCAATCGTTCGTCGCTGGGGATGAGGGGGGGGACGAGGGGTCACGAAAGGCGAAACGACCAACGGGGGGGGTGGCAGACCGCAGTGGGAGGGGAGCGCCAGCGAGTGAAAGCTGAGGATCGGCAGATGCGCGCGCGTGCGGCGCTCTGGTGTTCCGCTTGTTTTCCCCACCCGCCCCCCATCGCCGCCGCCACCGCATCTGAGCCAAGGCGCGGCGGGGAACTGGAGCACCTGTATGCGGTGGCGCCACCTGCTGCGTCGGCGCTGTTGGCGCCGGCCGTCCGCGGGACCGGCGGCGGGGCTCCCCCCCCCCCCCCCCCCCCCACGGCGCACACGTCCTGCGCAATCAGCTGCCGCAATGACGCGGCCCACGGCCGGATGTTGTCCAAGCAACGCCAGCAGCGACCATCCTCCCCTGGGTTGGGGCTCGTGCCAGACCGGGCCGTCCGCCAGCCTGGCTGGCTCCCCGCCCTGCGGCATACGTGTGCACGGGCATGTGCACGGCGCGGCCGCCGTACAACCACCCCGGGCGGCGGAGAGACGGCAGCCGCACGGTACCAAGGGGAGGGCGGGGAGCACACAATCCGGGCCGCAGTGTCTCGAGCGGGAGGCGGCGGAGCCGCCCGGCCACCAAACGGGCACCCCCCGGGAGGGTGTACCGTGCGGCCCCCCGCGGGGGGCGCGGGAGGGGCGGGCTTGGGGGGAGCCGCGGAATAGGAAGGGGGGGGGAGGGAAAGAGGCGGGGAAGGCACGGCGAGGGGTATCCGCCGACAAGCGAGCTGGGGAAGTAGACTTCTGAGGCCGTGGCCGAGCGTGTGGGGGGCGGAAGGGGGGGACGAGGAGGGGCACCTTGCGGTGCCCCACCGTGCCGACCGTCCCAAGACGACACGGCCGAGTCACCTAGTTCGGCCGCCGACTGCGGTGCCGCCGTTCCCTGACACCGTCACCGGCCTTCGTCAGCAGCTGGTGCCGCCGTGGACGGCAGGCCGACGCGCCGCGGGGTGACGTTGCTGCCTAGCGTTGCGCGGCGTTGTGGGTGAGGGGCAGTGAGTACCGGACCGCACGTTGTCGTCACCAGTGTCACGGGTCGCCCGAGGGTTCATGCGGCCGTCGTTACCACCGCCGTCGCCGCCGCTACAACACCCGCCTTGCCCGTCCGAGCCTCAATGGATCCACCGCCGGGGGCCGTGCTGGACACCAACGACGACCAAGCGGCAGGCGGGGCGAGGCGGGGCGGCCGCATGTCCATCGCGGCGTTGCTCAACGGCGGCCGTGGCGGCGGCAGGAGAGAACGGGAAGCGGGCGAGGTGGATGAAGAGGCGGCAGGTCGGGCATCCACCCGCCGTCGGACGGAAGCCGGTTGGACGCCAGGGAGGGAGAGACCACACGACCAAGATGGTGGCGTCCACGTTGCCGGCCGAGATGCTGTTACGGTTACTGGCAGGGATGGCGGGGATGATGGACGTACCCAGCAGCATCGGACAGCAGCGACATCCCCCCCGCCATCGTCCGGGCGGTCGTCCAAGAGCGCTGCCACCAATGCCGCTGCGCTTCATGGCGGCCACACGCCAAGGAGGCCACGCGGTGGTGGCCGAGAGAGTGGAGGTGGTAGCAGCGGTAGCGGCGGGGGAGGCAGTGGTGGCGGTGGACGCGGTGGAGGAGGCGGTGGTGGTGGTGGCGGCAGCGGTACGAGCCGTGGTACGAGTGAGAGAGCAGGGTCCCCACCATTTCTGGTTGCCTCCGCCGGCAGCTACCACGCGGAGCAAAGCGCCAGCCCCGACGCCCACCGATGGTCGCCCGGACACCTCCCACGGCGGCCACCGGCCGATGACATGTTTGGCGGTAGGGGGGAGGCGCGGGTGACACCTTGGGCGGCGGCCGTCGACGCGGCCTCGCGGACGCCGGGGGCGGGGAGCGCCGCTGGTCGGTGGGGGGGAGAGGAGAGCAGCGGCAGCACGGCCGCGGCAGCATGGCCGGGCGGCTCACGCGACATACGGGACACCTCAAAGATGCCCACGAGCTCCCCAACTGGCAGCGGCTTGGTGAAGCACGACCGCCCCGGCCGTTCCCCAGCGTCGTCGATCGCGGCGCGTCGGCTGGGATGTGGGCGTGCCGCATCTGCAGGCACGCAGGTAGGAGGCGGCCGTGCCACCAGGGACCGGGGCGCCTTTTCGTCAGCCCCGCCGTTCTTGCCGCCATTGCTACCGCAGCTGCACCGTGCCGGCGGCGACAGGTCATCCTCTCCACCTCCCACAGCAGCGGTGGTCGTTGGTCCCCCCCCCCCCCTGCGGTTGCCCCCGCCTGCCACCTCCGGCATGCACGGCATGCCGCCACTGGGTCGCCTACCGCCGTTGCGGTCGCTACCGCCCCTGCGGCCATTGCTCGGGCAGCCACCGACATACCGACTGCCGCCGCTGAGCGGCTCCGCCGCCACCGGGGGAGGGCGGGGTGCTGGCACCACCGCGTGGCCGCAATCGCTCTTGCCACCACCCGTGGAGACGCCGTTCCGGCCAGGAGCTCTGTCAACGCTGCGACCACAGTCAACAGCTGCGGCAGGTCTGCCGTCAAGGGTGCACCCGCCACTGGCACCAGCCGGAGGTGACCCTGACAATGGTCTCGGCCTGCTATGCATGGCGGCCGGGATGGCCTCTCCGGGTGCAGCTGCAGGTAAGAGCGACTACCTGTCGCCCCTGGGGGGTGGCAATGATGTTCGTGTCGCAGCGGCCGCACCGCCCCAATTCGCCCAAGCGCCGGCCGGTTCCGCCGCTCTGCCACCCCTCGACAGGAGGGCCGGATTGGGGGGTGGCGGTGCCGCCGGCGGCGCGCTGTGGCCAGAACCCCAGGTGGGTGGGCCGTGGTCACCCAGCGCTGCCGGTCGCATCGGAATCCACCTCCGAGCCCCGCTGCCCGCCTTGTGCATGCTGCCCGCGTCGGCGGCGCAGCTCCCCGCGAGCGGTTCAGCGGCCATGCCAACGACGCCAGCAGCGGCTGCGCTGCCGCTGAATCCTCGTTGGATGGCTCCCGGCGCCGGCACGGCGGCAACCGGCTATCCCCCTTTCGTAGGTCCCATCGGGCATTTCGCGCCCACCTCGATGACTCCCGCCAATCCCACTCCTGCCATGACAGCGGCGGTACTGGCAGCGGCGCCCCCACCCCCCCCTCACTGGCCGGCGCCAACCCGCGCAGCGGTGGCGGCCGGTGCACTGCACCTGTCTGGGCCGACGGCCCACTTTGCGTCATCAGCCGCCGGCAGCGGCACTGCCTCCCTCGCCCATCTGCCCGGAAGCACTTGCCGCTTTGAACCGCCCACCGACGCGGCGGCCGCCGCCGTGGCGGCGGGCCACGTGCCACTCCCAGGGAGCAGCCGGGACGTGCCGCCGGTGCCGGTGCCAGCGTCGCCCATCCCGACTGCCACCGCCGCCGTCGTGGCGGGGCCACGGACCAGTGGCGGTGGTGGTGGCATTGGCGGTGGCGGTGCCCCCCGCGTCCAACGCCCGTGGACTCGCGCCGAAGACGAGGCGCTGACTGCGGCGGTCGTTGCGCACGGCGCCGCTGCGTGGACAACGCTCGCGGCGGCGGCGGTGCCGACACGAAGTGGCAAGCAGGCGCGGGAGCGGTGGACGCACCAGTTGGCTCCGGTACACCAGCCCGCGAGGGCGTCGGCAACGGTGGCGGCGGCCACGTCGGCGGCAGGTGCTGGCGGCAAGATGGACGGCAGCGGAGTCAGCGGCATGGGCGGTGGTGCCAGCGGGACAGCTGCCGCTGGGGGAAGCAGGTTTGGTGTCGCCACCAAGCACAGACTCGAAGGCGAGGATGGGGGCAGCAACGCTCCCCCCCCCAAAGCCGCGGCCTCAACCGCCCCCATCGGACCCGGGCGCCGCCGCCCGTGGACGGTCGCCGAAGACGCGCTCATTCTCCAAATGCATCGGCAGCTCGGCAACCGGTGGGCGGCCATCGCCGCCAAACTCGATGGCCGCACGGACAACCACGTAAAGAACCACTTCAACGCCAGTCTCCGCATTGGGGGGGGCATGCGCCACTCCCAGCAAGCGGGGACAGCGCCCCCGGGGGGGGCGCCCGCCGCCAAGCGAGGCGTGCATGCTCCCACTGCCGCTGCCACAGCCGACCCGTCCGCGGTCGGGCGCGGAGCGAGAGGACGGGGCAGGGACTCCCGGCCCCGGCGCACGTTTCCGGCCACCGCAGCGGCGGCAGCGGCAGCAGCGGCGGCAGCGGCGGCGGCGGGCGGCGTGCCACCTGAGGCGGTCGCGTGCCAACATCCCCACCCGTCGCCTCTACCACCAGGGTGGACGCCCCCGCCGCGCAACGGAGGCAGTGCGGCGGGCGCCGCCGTTGTCGGCATGCCACTCGTTGAAGGGAATGCCGACGTGCCCACCGGCGCGTGGGTGCACCGCGTCACCGGGAACGGGGAGGGCACGCCCGCGTCCGCCCTGTATGGTCTGCCGAGTGGGGCGGGGGGGTGGGACAACGGCACCGGTCCGCCGGCCGTGGCGCCCGCGTCGCCGCTGACGCCATACCCCCCGCCTGCGGCGGGCCGAGGCAGGGCCCCGGTGCCGCCCATCCGCACACCTCGAGCGCTGCCACCTCTGGGGCCGCCCCCACCGCCGCGATCGTAGTGGAAGGAGGATGTGCGCAAGCACACGGGGGGTCGAGGTAGCTGCAACATGGCGAACACGTGGTCCTTGTACAGGAGAGAGGAGAGGGAGCGAGCATGCAAGCAGGAATGCAGTTTTGGTCATCCAATAGTACGGAGTTGCCCCATCCACCACTCACCGGCTACGGGCGGCGTCCACCCAGTGGGAGGACGTGCGGCCGGCGGCCAACCAGCACGACCACAGAGCGCACCTCCCATGTCGGCATGGCGCCCGACCTCTCTTCAGAAGAGCCAGCGTCGGTGGCTGCAACGACGTTCGCGGTAGCAACGACGGCTTCCTCTACAGCAAAGGCATTTGCATCTGCAGCGGGTCGTACAACCTCCGCGTCAGCCGTGCCCGTGGGAGATGTCGACCACGCGATGCTCACGTGCGGCAGGGGAGTGGAAAAAAAAGCGCCGCCCCCCACAACTGCCAGCCCAGCGTCCACCGCCCGCACGGCGACCGTGTATCCCCCCTGAGGCACGTCCGAGAGCACTCCCCCACCCCAGACACGCCCTCCCCCGCGAAGTACCACCGGCACACCCGTCCAGACCAAGGCAAATGGCGGCACGGACGCCAGGCGGGACCGCAGGGCGGCGACCGCCGCGTCTCGGTCGCAGCCGGGCAAGCCGTGCGTGTGCGATAGACTCACATGGTAGGGAGAGGGTAGGGGCGTCCACGGTGGGTGTCGCAGGGGTGGCGTGCGGAGTCGCTCGTGGAGGGCAGCGACCAGGGCGGGCGGGGGAGCGAGCATAAAACGCACGTGCGTCGGATAGACACCGGCGGTGGGTGGGAAAGCTGGGGGTGGAGGGAGGGGCCCCGACGCGGAGGGAGGTGGGGCGGCCCACCGGCAGCCACCGGGATCCCCAAGCGGGTCTGCGCCGACAAAGGAGGGGGCCGGGGGAGCGGAGCGCCGTCGCTTCGCGGACCAAAGCTCGGATGCGGTACGCGCAGTGGCCGTGGGCGCGGCCGCCGTCGCAGGGGCAGTGCTTTGTGGGAGTGGAGGAGAGGAGGGGGTAGTTGCGCCAGACGAAGGAGAAGAAGAGGAGGAAGAAGAGGAGGATACCGAGCCGTAGTCAGCCAAGGCGTCCATGGTTAAATCAGCCGCGAGGTGGAGAGCGGCGGCGGTGCGCGATGGAGAGGTCGGGCATGGCCGGCCAACCGCGAGTCCGACCAGGATAAAAGTAGTTGAGTGAAATTGCTTTGCATGCTGGGCCCAAGCCGAAAGACATGGTTGGCCAAGTATGGTCGTTCCGTCAAAAGCTGGAGAGGCGCCAGTCAAGCCGATTGCTGTCTGTGCCAATCAAACGCAGAAAAGCGCCGCTTAGGCATGGACTCTCCACTTTTTGGCGCAACGACAATAGGCGCACAATACACGTGTCTGTGCGATTGTGTTCGTCTTGTTTCTTACTTCGAACGCCTGTTCCGTCGGTGCCGTCGCTCTGATGCTGTCCCTGTCCGGCCTCAGTCAGCATGCTCCTTGACGTCGCAGCGCAAAGCTGTGATAGATAGAAACAATAGCACAGCAACAACTAAAGGCACTGCTCCATCTTCAAGAACCACACATGTCCCGCGTGAGCGCGCGGCACTTGCCAGACCCGTCAGCGGGGCACGAGTTGCAACACTGTTGTGCTCCTCACGAGAACTGGACGTTGATGCATCTGTATCCTGAAGACCATAGCACGGTGCAAGCCCCGGTCATGGCCTGCTGCAACACCTAACGAAGAGAGAACAGCGCGAGAACGACAACGACGGGCCAGTTCAGGACTGCCAGGCATCAGCTCGTTAGGGACTCGAGAGTGGACAGGTACAACAGGGCGTATTGAAGCCACGAACAGGTGCTGAAGAACAAACATGTATTGTTCACCACGCTATCCACACACTTGCCAACCTCGGCACCACCCTTGGCGCAAACCATACCAGAGTTGCCCGTCACAAGAGGAAGCCACACTCCGCACACCAACACTGCACAGGCACAGGACACGCACCGCTCCCAATACCGTTGCACAACACGGAGCAACACGCACCGACAGGCCGGCACGAATGCATCACACGGCATTCGCAAGGCCACCAGTTCGACGAATGCCCCCCCAACGGACAGTCAAACGATGGCACCAATACCAGCAAGCGCAGCGGTATTTATCCTTTTCTCTAGCACCCGCCGCCAGCAACATGGGACGCGAGGGCAAGCACGACACTGACCACACCCATCGACGTCGCCAGCTCCGCGGCTGTTTGTGAATACCAGCCGCTTTACACAGTCGCCACCTGGGGAGGCGCGACCATCGGCGTCGCGGGCACGGGCAGGATGACGTCCTCCTTGGGCTGCAGCACAGTGATAACGTCGGGGAGGGGCTTCTTGGGGCCAGTCCGGCCAGTCGGGTCCCACGGCAGCATGATCTTCACCTTGATGCCGAGGACGCCCTGGCGGAGCATGACATGGCGGTAGGCATAGTCGACGTACTCCTTCACAGGGTGCCCCGAGGAGATCATGTAGCCGTCCACAAACTTCATCGTCTTGGCGCGCTGCGCGCGGAGCTTACCCGACACGGAGACCTCGCAGCCCTTGGCGCCCGACTCCATCACAAACCGAAGCACGCCATAGCACGCGCGGCGGACGGCGAGCCCACCAACAAGCTTGTAGCGCAGCGACTCGGCCTGAGCAATGGCGCACAGGCCGCGGTTGTTGACCTTCTCCACGTACAGCTCGACCGAGCCCTCGGCAAACTTGAACCGCTTCTGCACAACGGCGGTCAGCTCGCGGATCCGGCGGCCCTTCTCACCCAGCACCGACTGTGTCCGCGTCGCGCGGATGACAATCTCGGTACGGACGGGGGTGACGCGGACCTCCACGCCCGAGTAGCCCTCCTCGGCCAGCTCGCGCGTCAGCAGCTCGTTGAGCTCCGCGTACAGGACGCCATCCGCCACGAACTTGCGCTTCTTCGAAATAGCCACAGCAGCCGCCATGGTGGCCACCAGGAGAGCTGGTGGACAAGGGGAGGGGAGCGACGGGGGAGGCGGAGGTCGACGGGGCGTTGATGAAAAGCCCGACGACGATGGCGGGCGCGACGACGGTACGCTCGGCGGTCGTCGCTGGAGGTAGGGTCGGGCTGCGACGTGACACCATTGGCAACAGTAGCCTTCCCTACGTCTGCACCGTTGGATCTGGTTTCGGGTCGAATCAGAGCAACGTGACGACTGGAAGCAGATCGTTACGTTATTCGCCAGCTGTCCAACCGAAACACACAACCAGAAAGGACCATCACTGACTGAAAATAGTACGCCAATCCCATAATTGTGTTGCAACTACCTGCCAAGCAGGTACAGTACCACGCTCGAGGAGCGAGCGCTTTCTTGATGGTCTCTCTGCCTTGACCGTTTCCGAGGCGACTCTTTTCCGTGCTCCCGCGCTTTCTCACTGCTGACTTGCCCAGGAGCGCAGCACCGCCGAGCCCCCCCGGTGTCTCCCCGTCATGCCTCCTCCGCCCCCGCCTCCCGGACCCGCTGGCGTTGCCCCCCTGGGTGGTGCCCTTGCCGGCACTGCCGGTGCCGCCCCCGGGCCGGTGCGGCCCCCGTCGACGGCCGTCTTTGGCTCCAAAGTTGACTCGGCACTCGTGTCCCTGCGGCTGCGCGCGCTGGAATTGAACGGGCGGCTGGTCGAGCTGCTCAACAGTGTCGTCGCCCTTCGGGATGGCGTCGGCACGGGTCGTGACGATGCTTGGTACGTTGGTTGTTTTGTTTTTGTTTTCTGTGGGCAGGACCGCCTGGGCATTGCTGGCTGTCGTCCCTAGTAGCCGCCCGTTGGCGTCACTGTTTGATGGCGTGGGCCGTGGGGGAGAGGCGCTGGAAGGACAGGGCGTGCCTAGGGCTTTTGTACAGCATTCTAACACGTTCACCGCCAAGCCGAGCCCCCTCGTCGAGCCCGTCGTGGCGCCACCCTCGCGTGCCCCCCCTCCCCTCCGGCGCCCGCGTCGGCGCGGACTGGTGTGGGGTGCGCACGGTCCGCGCCCGTCGACACCGTCGCGTTCCCGCACCTCGTGTCTGCCCCACGCCTCCCACCCACCCCCAGTCCCCCCCCCCGGCGCTCGCCGTCGCGCCCAGGTCGCCCCCATGGCCGAGGCGGCGCTGGACGGCCTGCAGGCGCTCGCCCGCCAGCTGGGCGTGTCGGACCTAACGCCCGCCCTCCGCCGCGCGGGCGACCGCCTCGCCGCCGACGTGGGGGCGCCCGTGCAGGCGCTCCTCGACCGCCTCAAGGCCGCCGTCGAGCGGGCCACGGGCCTCGGCGCGGCGCTCACCGCCGCCGCCACCGCCCTCCCCGCCGAGCTGCGGTCGCTCCCCGACGCGGCGGGCGTCGGCCCCGCCGCCGCGGCGCGGCTGCCGCCGGCGCTCGGCGCGGCAGCCGCTGCCGTGGCCGCCGCCGCGGCGGACCCGTCGTCCCTCTACCCGCGGCTGCGGTGTTGTGGCGTGGCGCCGGGCGGCGCGGCGGGCGGCCGCATCGACCCGTCGTCGGTGGCCAAGTTTGCGTCCCAACACGGGGCGCTGCTCGGCGCCCTCGACGCGGCCGTGGGGGGCGGCGCCGCGGGGGGGGACGCCGCGGCCCCTTCCGCCCGCGCCGCGGGCGGGGGCGGGGCGCCCAAAGCGCCGCCCGCGTCGGCGGCGGCGCTCGTCCAGACGGTCACGGCGGACATGGGGGCGGTCATGGCGCCGTTGCAAACGGCGACCGCCGCCGTGGCCGCCTCGTCGGCGCAAATGGAGGCGGTGTCGACGTCCCTCGGCGCGACCGCCGCGACCGCGTCGTCGTCGGTCGGCGCCCTGCGCGGCGCGGCGGGCGGCACCGCCGCGGCGCTCGGCGCCCTCGTGGCCGCGCTCCGCGGCGGCACCCTCTCGTCGGCCGCCCTGCGCGACGCGGCGGCCGCCGCGGCCGCCGCTGGCGACGCGGCGGCGCCCCTGCAGGCGACCGCCACCGCCGCCCGCGGGGCGGCGGCGGACCTCCAAGCCGCCGCTGGGGAGCTCGGCGCGCTCGTCGAGGCGCTCGCCGCCGACGGGGCGGCGCTCGCGGCGCGCTCGGGCGACGCGGCGACGCGGCTGCCGGCCGCGTCGGCGGCGCTGCGGGGCTTCCTCGCCCCGCGGGGCGTGCGGGCGCTGGTGCTTGCGCCCGCCGACGAGTTGACGGCCCTCACCGCCGCCGTGGACGGCGTCAAGGCGGCGCTGCCGGCCGACGCGGGGGACGTGCGCGCGCGGCTCGCGGCGGCGCCCGCCGTCGGGCGGGTCCGCGCCTTGGCGGCCGACGCAGAGGCGCTCGCGGCAGAGCCGGCGGCGGTGGTGGCGGCGCTCGCCGACGGCGCGCTCGCCGCCAAACTGTCGGCCGCCGTGTCGGCGGCGGTGGCCGACGCGGGGGACGAGCTGCGGCGGACGGTGGCGGCGGACGCGGCGGCCAAGGCCAAGGATGCGGCGGCCGCTGCCGCGGATGCGGCGCGCAACCAGCTGGGGAGCGTCGCGGGGGGGTTGCTCGGCTCGTTTTTTTAAGCACCGACGCGGGCGGCCGCTTGGCGCATGTGTTCTGTTTTGGTTTTTTGTAACTATACCCAAGGTGTCAGGGTGTGCGTGTCGAGGCCGTGCCTTGTGGCGCCCGCACGGCGCTGCTCTGGCCGTCAGGGGCAAGACGAGGCGCCAAAAGGCTTCACTCGAGGCGGGAAGAAAAAAGTTTGTCCCACTCCAGGAAGGCCTGCAGTCGCGAGCCCCACGCTGCGGGCGCACACCGCACGGCACGTTTGTTCGCGCCATTCTCCGCCGCACACCTCCGCCCCCTCCCCCAAAATACCAACGCGCACCTCACCCGCCCGCTGACCACGCCCCCCTACCGCCGACCTCAAAAGATGGTGTACCCCGACAGCTCCGTCCAGTCGAGCGCCGACCGCACGCGCGTCAGGTGGTCGAGGTTGGCGCCGAGGTCCCCCAGCGGCTGTTGGAACGGATAAATGTAGCGCGTCTCAGAGCTGCAGCTGCGGAAAGTCACAATGTTGTCGCCCTGCACAAACTTGAACTCGACCACGTCGGTGACGCCCTTTGGAAAGCCCGCCCACTCGGACCGGATGTACCGCTTCTCATCGTCAATGGCAACGACGCGCACGGCGGGCGCCCCCCCCGCTTCTTCCAGCTTGGCCAGCTGCGCCTTCAACGACGCCCACGCGGCCGCCTCGTCACCCGTCGCCGACGCCCACGTCCAGGGCGGCGCAAACTTGGACGGGTTCCGCACCGACGTGGAGGAGAGGCAGTTGGCGTCGCCGACGCACTGCTGGAGGGAGCCCTTGCGGAGGCCCCAGCTGCCCTCCCCGTCGGGGGGGGGCGCCCACACGGGGCGATCGGGGGCGGGGACTGAGACGGGCGCCTTGAGCGTCTGCGTCGAGAGGGTGTCCGCAGCGGATGCCGGGGGGGGGGGGGCGACGACCAGGAGGGCGGTGAGGAGGGCGGCCGCCACGGGGTTGCCCGTCATCCGAGGGGTGCTTGCAGCGCCGGCGGCGGAGCCAGGCCGACGTCGGCGGGTGGCTACCGCCACTGGGGACACACGACAGGCGCCGACGGCGGCGCCCGCGGCGGTCGACGGTGGCGTAAACGCCGGCGGCGCCGACGCAAGTGCCATCGTGCAGAGGGCGGTGACACACAAGAGGAAGGGGGGGTGTAGGAAGAGAGCTCGACAAGCAAGAGGGTGTTGTATGTGGGATGGATGGACTGGGTACGAGGATCAATGGGGACAAGAAAGAAAAATGGTAAGCAGGGCGTGGGTGTGAAAGAGCGGAGTGGAAGCAGGCGTCGATCGACAAGGATACGACCAAGGCCTGGTCAACAAATTGGCAGCCAGCGGTCCAGGCGCCCAAGACACCGCCGTGGCGATCTGGTCCATTTGGGGCGGATGGGATTCTGGGACTCGGTGCGAAGGCGGGCGGTGTGCTTGGTAACGTTACCGACAAGATATCTACCTGTAACGGCTGCCGACAGAAGCTCGAGGGCCGCGAGAGCCGTGTATTGGCCCGGAGCACGAGTGGAAGCAGGATCGAACCAATCGACTTGTCAGCAGCGACGGAGCCACCCATCCATCTCTTGATCATGAGTCTTCTTCACTGTTCACCTTCGTGTCGGTCATCCCTCCTCATCGCATTCGCCACACCCCTGAGCTCCCCGTCCCTCTCTTGCTCTTACTCTGTAGCCTCGTCACCTGCATCTCCCCTCCCATTGGTGGCGCATTGCCATGGCCGGCGATGGCGTCGACGGCGACGCCGCCCCGAACGGGGTGCCGTCGACGCCCCCACCCAAGCGCCCCGTCGAGTGCGCGCGGCTGGGCGGCGGGTCGCCCGCCGAGGCTCCCCCCCCCAAGACCTTCGCGCCGACTGGCCAAACACACGAAGATGACCCGGCGCGTGTGGTCGTCGTCTGTTCGCCTGGCCTGTCCAAGACCATGGGCGCCCTCCATCCCGTCGGCGCCCTCTGGGAGGGCCCCGTCAACCTGCAGCGCACGCGGGCGCAGCACAAGGACTTTTGTGAGCGCTTGGCGTCGGCCGGTGCGGCCGTCCACGACGTGCGGGCGGTGCTCGAGCGGGACGCGCGACGGAGCGTGACCGCGCGGCTGGCGTTGGAGGACCTTGCCGCCGACTGCCTGCGCTACGAGCTCCACCCGGACGCGGAGCAGATTGCGACGGGGGCGGGGGCGGACGCGGCAGCGACACGGGGCCACCAGTACCACGTGAGCGCCGAGTACAAGGCGCTCGTACTTGAGAAGATGGACGTGGCGCAGCTGGTGGAGATTATCCTCACCCGCCCGACGGTGACGGTCGTCCCGTCGCTGCGCGACACGGGGCTGACCGCCTCGTACGCGTTTAGCCCCCTCTCCAACCTCATCTTCACGCGGGACCAGCAAATCACCACGAGGAAGGGGGTGGTGATGGCCCGCCTGCGCTCCCAGCAGCGCGCCGTCTTTGAGGCGGACGTCCTCGAGTTTTGCTTGCGCAAACTCAACCTCCGCATCATTGGCCGCATCCCCGGCCCCGACGCGTTCCTCGAGGGCGGCGACTTTTTCCCGGCGGGCCCCGACCTGAGCTTCATCGGCGTCGGGCCGCGGACCAACATGGCGGCGGTCCACCACATGCTCACGCACGACCTGTTTGGCACCCGCCGCGTGGCGGTGGTGCGCGACGACTTTGAGCGCCAGCAGGAGCGGATGCACCTCGACACGGTCTTTAACATCATCAGCGGCGACTGCGTGCTGATGCTCCGTGACATGATGGGCGACGACAGCCCGACGCGGCGGCTCGTCGACGAGTGGGTGCGGGGCGCTGACGACGCGCCCTACGTCAAGGGGCGCACAGACGTGGAGTTTAGCCTGTACGTGCGGGAGGCTGGGTACAACATCATCCCCATTGACGGGGACGACCAGCTGGTGTATGGGTGCAACGCGCTCAACCTCGGGGCGGGGCGCCTGCTCAGCGTGCACCAAAAGACGGCGCGGGAGATTGCACGGTCCCCCTACTTTAAGGGGGACGTTGAGTACATGCCGTTTGACGCGGTGACGGCCATGTACGGGGCGGCGCACTGCTGCAGCCAGGTGGTGTACCGCAGCGCCGAGTGACGGCGGTTGCGACGGAGCTTGCTCTTTTCTTATGATTACTGCTTGGCGTACGCTGTGCTTTGTTTGTTTTTCGTGTGTTTTTTTTCCTTGTCGGTGGCTGCCTTTGCCCTGGTGCACGCCCCGACCCTGTGGGAATTTGGTCGATGCTGGCGGCCGGCCCGAGCGCGTGGGCGGGTGCGTGTGGTCAGCGTGCATACCGCCGTCTGCCGTGGCTGCAGACGCAACTCCCCACCCATGCGGTGGTTGGCCGCCGAGCGTTTGTGGCGCGCCGCCAGCGCCGCCCAGCCCCGTCGCCGCCGTCGCCGACAAGCCGCCGACAAGCTCATCCGCGACGGCGGTGGCGGGGCCGGGTGGCGCTGGTGGCGGCCAACGTAGCCGCACCCGCACAGGCGTCGACGGTGAGAGCGGAGACGCGCGTCTGTCCGGGTGCGTTTGCTTGTCCACGCCTTGGCTCCGGCCCTCCCCCCCCCCCAGTCCTCCCACGCTGGTCATGGTCGCCCCCTCCGCGCCGCCCCGTCTGGCAGTCGGGCCACCGCCGCCTCTGCCGCCGCGGCAGCCGCGTCGAGGCAGCGGGCCGACGCGGTGGGGCCGTCCCCCCCCCCCCCCCCCCCCCCGCGGCCGCCCCGGCCCCGCCCCCC
>ENA-ORXR01002878-ORXR01002878.1-marine-metagenome-genome-assembly--contig:-NODE-2878-length-15917-cov-3.199306_pt1 | contig 15917 bp, 9 predicted proteins | sample MGYA00237866_ERZ511479 | MGnify/ENA metagenome assembly ERZ511479 | reverse complement strand
AATTTGTTGATTTTTTTGCTCTAGTAAAAACTCAAAAGCAGGTAGACAAAATGAGGCAGTTTTACCGCTGCCAGTTTGCGCTATAGCAATGACATCTTTTTTCTCAAGAAGAAGTGGGATACTTTTCACTTGGATGGGGGTTGGTTTCTCGTAACCTAAAAATTTTATTGATTTTAAGACGGAGGGACTTAAGTTGAGTTGTTCAAAATTCATAATTTATTCACCTATTTTTCTTTTATATTTTTCTAAATATAATTTTTTGAGTGGTGAATAAGAAAATGTTCCAACGAACTAAGATTTAATCAATCACCTTGTTGAGGTGAAGCTAGCACAAATTACGCAAAGCACCAAAGTAAAAGTACTTATTTAATTTCAATAATTTAAACAGATAAATCTTAAGTTAACTCATTGGCTCAAATGTGATGAGTTGAATGAAGTATTTGATAATGATAATCATTATCAAATACTGTGGAAGGTGCTGGAGAGTAATCGTTAGGAGAAAAAAAGCTATGTTAGCTAAAAAGACAAAGAACAATAAGAATATTTTACAAGATTTCTTAATTTATACCTGCGCATTACAAGCACTGGGCTATGGGTTAAATGCCTTTCGGCAGAAATTAGAAATCAATTCAGACTATTTATTATCAAAGGGATTTAGTGAGGGAATTGCACTGGTTGCACCCTATTTGTTGGGACTTTTATTTTTCTACAATGCTTGGATGATTATATCCAAAAGACGTAGTTTTGATTTGATGTTGTCTGGATCAGCAATATTACTTTTAAGTTTAATGAGTTTCATGAAATTCAAGGGAGAATTTTATGGTTTAGTCTTGCCGGCAAGAGCTTCACGATTTTTATTACCTATGGTATCGGCTGTTCTATTTTCAACTACAGATAAAAAATTAAGTCTAAATAAAGTTCAAAATATATTAATGGTCTTGATATCTCTAACTTTCATAGGGCATGGGTTAAAGTGTTTAATGCATTATCAAGGATTCGCTGCTTATTTAGACTCATTTTTCAATGGGCTAATAGGTTTGAAATTAAATGAACAACAGTTTCATATTATTTTAGACATTATTGGTCTTGTTGATTTAATGGCGGCAGCTTGCGCCCTTTTAAATATTAAAAGAACGTGGATGTTGGGGTATATGTTTTCTTGGGCCACTATAGCGGCTTTTTCAAGAGTTATACATTATGGTTGGATTGGTTACGATCAAATTATTATAAGAGCGGCCTATATTGGCATTCCATTAATTGTTATGTGGATGATAGTTCAAAAAAGTAAGTTAAATAAATTGAGTGTCTAAATGTGAACGGTAGCTTCAAAGAACGTTTTGGGGCTGCTGATTAACCTGTTGATATTAAATTATTTTATTTTAGAAAATACACTTTTGCAGATTCTTTTAGATTTAAGCGTTTCTTCTTTGTCGTGACGGTGTACAGCGAAAAAAAGGTTTAAAAAATGACCTTTGTATAATTTGCTTTTAGAATAACCAATTGAAGTGTCATTAATTAAAGTGAAAAAATTACTAATTCTTCAGAGTTGTCTATAATTGAATTTTTTAGGGTGTAAATCTTGAACAATAGATCGTTGTTGCTGCCAGGTAGGGTAGGCACTGTAAATTTTACCAGTTTCCGGATTGAAGTCTACTCGGATCCATATCTCTTGTGGATGGGATGTTTCTGAAGTAATTTTGTAAATACCAATAATACTTTTTGACCATTGGTTTCCTTTGGTTTCGATCATTGGATGTTCGGCGACATGCTTAATAGATTTTAAAATATCATCTTTAGAAAAATCAGCTGGAAAAAGAGTTTTTCCACCTAGCGCATTGTTCCCATGAATTTTAGTTCTAAGCATCATTTTCCATGATTTATTATGATAAGCATTTTGATGAAAAATAATTCTTCTGACTCCATTCTCAAGAGTGACATCACTTGTAATCCAATTAGAGGGAATTTTGTTTTTATATTGAGAAAAAGCCTCTGCCGTATGGAGACCTCCTTTTAATTTTATATTACCTTCAACATTGTTGGTGAAATGGCCTTCAAAAATATGTCCTCGTACATTCTGATCTATGTTTAATTGAAATGAACGAGTACCAATTTGGTGCAACAATGCTTGTAAAGTCCAAAATGAAGGCTCACTCATATAGAATGAACTTAGATTTTTAGGTTTATTGATGTCAGTTGTTACTAAGGTTTTGAGTGTGTTGAATTGTTGCCATAAGTTAGAGTACTTTTCTTTAATTTCCTTAATATTATTACGAATGAAATGATACTGCTCCAAACTCATAGGGTTATAGGATCTAATTGTTTGTAAATAAATTTCAATTAACGATTGTTTAATGGACTCATCAGAAGCGGAGGAAGATAGGTTGACAGTACTTTTATTATATTCTTGATTTAAAAGTTCAAGATATTTTTCAGTTGAAGATGAGCACATAGATAATTGTAAAAAATAGGGGCTTAAGGATTTTGGAATTTGATATTTTGTATCAATACGAGTCCATTCTTGAAATTCTCTAGCTCTAGAAAATCCAAAAATTTCAGGACAATATTGAAAGGTGGGGGTAAAATAAACAGATAATCTGGTACCGTAGCTTTTAATGAATGACATCTCTTTTAAAGGGGAACTAGTTTCAGCTATAAGTTCTGCTTTGGGTTCGAACATGGTGAGCCATCTAACATGTATTTTGGAATTTTTAAAGGAAGCAGAATCTTCTAATTCGCTGATTTTTTTGTGATAATTGTCAGATTCAGAAAATGATTTTCGGTCTAGCGATTGATTGAAGATTAAATTCTGTTGTTGAGGTCTATCATAAATAAGTTTCAACATTTCATAAGTTTCAATTTCATTTTCATTTTGTGAAAAAGAAAAAACAGATAACAATATAAAGAAACACAAAAGAGAAAGTTTTAAGTTTAAATTATTAACTAAAAACATATATACTTCTGAACTTATTGTCTACCAGCTTGATTGCGAGCTTCCTGAAAGAGTGTTTACTTTTGTTGGTTTTTTTTCTTTATCATTTGGAGTTGTATTTTTTTTGTCTTCAACTTCATCTAGCACATCAAGGCTTTCTTCAACAAGTTTAAGCCAATCAGCTCCTTCATCTGTGACATCAAGTGTAGTTGGAGTATAATAGACATGAGGCTTTATTGGTTTGTTTTCAATACAGAAATCATATGGGTCATTATTATTAGTTTTCATTGGGCCAAATAAAAGATTGGGTATGTTGATCGAAAATAAAGAGCCTGTATCACTGCGAGTTGTTGGGAAAGACTCACTATACGTATATCCAATTCCTGCAGCAGCAGTGCCTCTACCAAGAATAATGCTTCTTTTGTTTTCTTTTAAAGTTCCGACAAAAAATTCACAGGCACTTATACAATTAACGTCAATTAGGGTTATAAGAGGTCCAGAAAAAAGACCAGTTAAATCTTTTTTCAATTTAGGTTGAATTGAAGAAGTAAAAGTTTTTTTAGATTTAGTGGCCTCTATTATTTTAGGTAAGTAACGAAGAAAATTGTTTTGTGAATCTTTTCCAGATCGAGTTGCTTTGTTTTCTTTGTTCCATTGATTGTCAACGTGTTCAATTAAAGAGGGAGTAATCTTCACGCTGTAAACAAAAGGGGTTTTGAAGGCTTCTCCATCTTTAGAAAATAAATTAACTAAATTGTTGGAAAGGTTAACGCTACCGCCATTGTTAATACGCATATCTAAGACGATTGATTGATTTCTTTCTTCAGCTTTTGTTAGTATTTCACTGAAGACATCGATAATATCTTTTTCATTTTCATTTAAATAAATTGTGTCATGAGAAAAACTTTTAAACCTAATATAAGTATAAGTTTTTTGGTTATAGAATCCATAGCCGTTTTCTAAAATAAGTGAACCTTTTTTTGAATAATATTTATTTTGAATTTCGATGTTTTTTAAGCTGTGGGAACCAAGCCTTGAATGCCCATTGTAATAGATAGATTCGTTTTGAATAGTTTCATCCTCATTAAAACCAATTTTTAGTTTTGTAATATTTTCTAAGTCTAAATTTTTAAAATATAAGGCAACATCAGCTCTTTGGGGAGTGGTGTAGGCCCAAGGAATTTCATAAGTGATAACTTTATTGTTAGATTGGTGTTTAATCGTAATTTTTACAGTCTTTGAAGTAGGGTATTTATAATATCGATGCATTAATCGATATGCAGCAGTTAAAGTTTCACGTTCAATCTGCGATTCTCCAAGATAAGGTCTAAGGGCGTTTATAGATTTTAAAACCTCGATTCCGTCAATAGCTAAAACTTCATCTCCCAGTTTAATGTTTGAGTATTCATCGCCTATATTTTCAAGCTGATTGTAATTGAGAAGCTTAGAATTAATATTATGGATAATAACTTTTACTTTTTTTTCTTCTCCTTTAACGGAAGCTAAAATAAGACCGGTTTGAACTATAGAGCGTCTGTTTGTCAGATTAAAATTAAGATGGGAATCTTTAAAATTTGAGGAATATTTTAATAGTCGATCATAGAATTCCATATTTCTTTTAACTTTGCTTTGAGCTGTTTTTACATCTTTTACAGCCATTTCTTCGTCTATTGATTTTTGGTGTAACTCTTTGATATCAAGATTAAGTCTTTTTTTCTTAAGCTCTAAGCCTGCATAGTTTTCAAAAATTATTTTATAGAGTTGGTTAACTTTGTCAATTCGCAGATCTTGATTATAATATACGAACACATGGCCATCAAAAGCCGTTTGAGTGAGCAAGGAAGATCGATCAAATAACGAGGATTGAGCTAGTATTGAATGACTTATTGAGATTAATGAAAGAAGCAACAAAGAATGAATTGTTTGGTTAATCATATTGAGTACAATACGCATGAAGCTGCAGTGTGTCAATGAGATTGTTTTAGTAAAATCAATGTTTTATGGGGTTTATAGTTCCAGCAAAAACCGATAGAGATCTCTTTTGTCTTGGTCGCTTAAAAGATTCAAGTTGCCATGTAATCCACCGTTGTTAAAGGATTCGAAGACATCTTTCAGTGACGTTGCTTGTCCATGGTGAAGCAATACATTTCGTGACCATAAGCCTTTAAGTTCAGGGGTGTCAATTTTGTTTAATTTAGCCAAAGGATGAAAGCTACCAACATTATGAAATGGAGCGTTCATAACAGAATCAGTAAAAGCATTGCCAGCATGGCATTGTTGGCAATTATTATTACTAAAAACGTTTTGCCCACGTAAGGCTGAAGGGCTGAAGGATCCATTTGCATTTTTATATGGAGAAGGATTGCTGTCTTTTAGAGATTCAATATATTTTGTTAAAGCATCGAGCTCACGACTGAGCCCTTTCTTTGGGAGCCCAAGAAGTTCTTTAGAGGAATTAAATTGTTGATCAGATAAAAATCCATGACCAAGAAAACGATTTCGAATAATGTTTTCAAAGTCTTGCATCTCATCAAAGTTTCCAGACCAATGAATACGATAATTTTGATTAGTTTTGAACTTAGCTAGTAAAGATGTTGTAGCTCTAATTCCTTCATTAAATTGGGTAAAGTCCCAAACACGTCCATCATCATCCCCAGAAAAGTGGCAAGTAGCGCAACTCATATAGTTATCTTTAGCCATTCTTAAATCTGCGGAATCATAAAATACTTTTTTTCCTAGTAGTTCTTGTGGAGTCATTTTCTCATTACGAACTTTATAAGTTCTTTGAGTGACGTTAAGTTCTCTTTGTTGATCAAAATCTTTTATCGAAACAGATATTAATTCTCGATCAAGCAGAGAATTAATTAAAATTCTTTGTTTGGCTTCATCGTAAATCATAGAATCAGGAAAAGCAGCAATTTGAGAACTTGTAGATAAAAAGCTATTGGTTTCACTGTCGTAAGCATCTAAGCTTCCACTACCAGCTGACAGGATAAATACTTTATCTCCTTTTGTGCTATAAAGGGCATCAATAGGAAGGTTTCTGTTATTGAGATCAATTCTTTGGTCTACAATTTCAGATTTCGAGCTTAAATTAATCTGACTCGCAATAGCTCTTACCGTGTTGTGAAAATTAAGACTTTGTCCATTCTGGCCCTCGCCTCGTTTAACATTATCTTTTTTAGAAACCACGACAGTGCGGTTTCCATCTGGAGCAATAATAGCTCTAAAAACATAATTGGGGATACCAGATCCTGAAACTTCAGTGTCGATACTTTCGTCATATGCTAGATGAATTTTTTTTCTTATGCGCATAGTTTCTTGATCAATAAGATATATCGACCCTTGATCTTTTGGGCTAATAAACTGTGTCAATAGAAACTGTTTACGAATAGGGTCATAACTCATGCCTTTTAAAGTTTTGCAAATAAATCGTTTATCTAAAATTTCCCCATTTTGAGAGATGTTGTAAAGATGACCTGAGCCATAAGAAGCTACCCAAATATCCTGAGTGTCTTCTAAAAACAAAATTCCTTCTGGGGAATCTCCATAAGCTAAATTTATTTTTTGAACAGTATGGTCTAGTTGTGATACTCGAGCAATTTTATGTTCTTTTTTAAGCGTTATCCAAATTTCATCATTGACTTCAGTTACAGCTGAAGGTTCTTGCCCAACAGAAATTTCTTTAATAAATTTCAATTGTTCATTAAAAAGGCTAACTGAATTATTGTCGGGGTTGAGTGCCCATATGATTTTAGTTTTCTGAGACTTTAAAAGAGATCGTGAAGTAAGAGATTTTTGAGAGCTGAGTTGACGAGTTACTAAAATTCTTTGCGAAAGAACTTTTTGCTCGCCCGATTTGTATTGAATTGTGACTGCAATAACGTAGGCTCCAGGTTGCTGATAAGCATAGTTTAGTATTTCGCCATATGCTTTGTTTTGAGGAGAACCTTCTCCCATTGCCCATTTAACTCCAGTGATATTATTAGGATCTTTGCAGAAATTAACTTCGTAAGAATGACTTTCATTAAAAACAACTTCTTTGGGTGCTATCAGCTGACATTCACTAATTGGACTTGGGCCTGAAGTTTTAAAATCGTAAGAGGCTAACAAAGAAGAATCAATAGCATTGCCAACTAGATCTTGGATTTGTGTTTTATTGATAATAAGACGATGAGGTGAGCCTGTATCTAAAAGTTCTCGACTGCTAATACCGATTCGATTGCTTTGGTAACTGATGAAAGTCGGATATGTTTTTTGAGTAAGTAAGTTTTGAATGACAAAAGTGTTTTGTTTGATTTTATCAAAACTAAGTGGCTCAGAAAAACTAAGCCCAATCATTCCATTTTGATTAAGCGTTGGGTTATTATTTAAATTAGGATGAATAGCGTTTAAAGAAGGTTGTTGTTGGTCAGCAGAGGCTTGGTGAACATAAATCCTTGAACCATGACCATCATCATCTCCAACGACAACAATGTTTGATAAAACGGAGGCAAAATCTAAGTCAGCGTCAGGCAATGAACTTTCAAAACGTGCGGTACCTAATTGCGAAATAGAATTATTAACGGGATTGTATCGCATTTTAACGTAAAAACTTGAGGCCCCAAAATGGATATCATTGGTATCTGAAATGCTTAAGTACCCACCGCGAACTCCATTTTGATTACCTTCTGGTGATTTTTGAGCGATTAATCTTGGTGAATCAATATTGGAAACATCATATATTTTTAAACCTTCAGCCCAGCTTAAGCCCGCTTCGTAAAGTCTATTCCCGTTTAGCATATAAGAATAACCGCCATTATTTCTACTATTGAACAAAAATTGTGGCTGTATTGGGTCGTTTAAACTGGCGGTACTGAAGCCTTTGGTTTCAAGCCCGTTTGCATTTTCCGTTAAAATCAATTGCTCTCCAAAAGCAAATAAAGAACCAATTCTATCAAGTGCGTAGTCTTGAGCTGAAAAACGATTGATTAAAGAAGGTGCGTTTAAGTTTAAAGTATCAATAACATAAAACCCTTGTGTGCTCCCTGAAACATAAAGATATCGGCCAGACCAACTCAACCACCAGGAACTATTTTCATAATCACTTTTTTCATCATTAATACCAGGAAGTTTTAAATAACTTAGTTGTTCAAATTGGCACAAAGAATTAATACGCCACAATTGTATACCATTTGTAGCAAGAAGGGCGATAACCGCTCGATCCTGAGTGTCTCGATGAAAAGCCATGATATGACCTTCACGAATCTCGTTATCTAAAATGGAACATCTATAAATAGGCTTAGCTGTATCTTTGATATCAAAAAAGTGAACTCCTCCATCTCGTTGCCCAACACTAAAGGGAATTAAAAGAAGGTCGTCAATGTATTCCGCCTTACCGTGATTTTGTTTTTGAATGCTATCAATTTTTGAGAGAATTTTGTACTTTTGATCGACACGATAAGTATTATTTGGAAAAATTCCAAGCACAGAAAAGTTTACAAGGCATAAAAATAAAAATATAGAATGTAGTTTAATCTGTAACATTAATAACGTTATCGAAATATTTGGACGAATACTGACCTTAAAACTGTACAAATAATTGACCAAAGAAGACATTATATTTAAGTCAGATATGAGCATAGATAACCGATAGAGTTGTCATGAGACTAAATATAGGCCTAGGTATAATTCTATTAGCTGCTCTTTCGTGTACTAAAAATAATGTTCGAAAACATCAAGACAATGCTCAATCTTTGTTTGTGAACGAAAAATTGCAATTAACAGTTATTGACGCTTATGGGAGTCGTCAATTTAGTGCTGGAGATCAAATTGATATTGCTGCAAAAAACTTTAAACCAGGAATGATATTTTCGCATTGGTCTGGTGATATAGATGAAATTCAAGATACAAAAAAGGCTTTGAATACTTTTAAAGCAAAAAATAAAAGTTACCTTATAAAAGCAAATTATATAGATAAACCAGTTGATTATTCAGGTCCTTTTTGGGGCTTTGCTCAAAATATACCAGGCGTTATTGAAGCTGAAGAATTTGATTATGGAAATGGAAATTTCCAAGATCTAGATGAAAAAAATAAAGGAAATCAGTTTAGATCAGAATCACCTGATATTTATTTGAACCTATTTAATCAATATCAAGTTGGAAGTGCTCAAGCGGGTGAGTTTTTAAAATACAGTATTAATGTTTTACGCTCTGGAACTTATGCGCTTGAAGCAGCGGTTGCCAATCCACAAGTAGGATCTGAGCTTAGTTTTGAAATACAAAATCAAAAAATTATCTCTAAAGTAAGTACTACAGGAGGTTGGAGAAAGTTTCAAATTCAAAAAATGGGATCTGTTCAATTAAATAAAGGCCAACATCAGTTAGTTTTAAAATTCTCTAAAAATGGAGGGGGTGGATATGTTGCTGATATCGACTTTTTAAGATTGGTACAACAATAGGAGATTTTATGAAGAATTTAATATTTTTATTTTTAATCATTTTAACAAGCTGTCAGTATGGAGTTGAAAAAAACCTAATAAGTTTAGAGACTGGTGGTGTTCAACCAGCGAATACTTCGCAAAAGTATATTGGACAAGCTCCAGGACTTTTACAAAGCGAGGACTTTATTGATGCTAAGCCAGGAATATCTCATGCTGATTTCGATTCAGGAAATAATGGTAATTCATATCGTAATAATGTTGATGCCGACATCTACCCTTGGGGAAACCAGTTTGTTGTAGGATCTAGTCGACCAGGTGAATGGTTAAAATACTTTGTAATAGTCAAGCATAGTGGGCAATACGAATTGTATGCTCTACTAGCAAGCGCTGATAATGCGGCACAATTTGAATTATCAATTGATGAATCATTTTATTTTAATACCCAAGTTGAAAATACTGGAGGCTGGAGAAAGTTTAAAGATCATCATGTTGGTAATGTTTATTTGGAAGAAGGCTTGCATGAAATTAAAATTTTTATGTCTAATGCTGGCGACACGGGACATGTTGCAGATTTTGATCATATTCGTTTTAAAATGCTGAATTGTGGTGATGACTTGAGTTATCCTGTGACAGGCTCTCGACATTTTTTACCGGGAATTATTGAGGTTCAATTATTTGATGATCCGCTTATTGAAACTAGTTATAACGATCAGGAGCTAGAAAACCTTGGAAATACTTTTAGATTAGAAGAAGGGGTTGATGTTTATCCTGATCAAAAAGGGGCTTATTTTATAGGGCATACTCATGACGATGAATCTTTAGAATATTCAGTTTCAATTCAAAATGATAATAATAAACAATTACTTTGGAATCTTGATTTAGCAACAGTTCATAATAGAGCGAATGTTGTACTTGAGCTTTTTAATCAAAACCAAGAGCTTGTTTTTGAAGATGTCATTAATGTTAATTCCACGAATTCATGGTCACAATATAAGGCCTTTTTAAGCCAATCAAAATCTTATAAAAGTGGAAATTATGTTTTAAAAATTACATTTAAAAGTTCAGCACAAGATAAGTTGTTTTTAGTGAATTTTAAAAATTTAGCACTTAGAGAACAGACTTCAGTTGATCCAAATATAAAGACACTTCCTTTTGATGGCCAAGCTCAAATCATTCCTGGTAGCTTGGAGTTGGAAAGATATGATGTCTCTGTTTCTGAAGAGGCATATGTGGATAGTTCTCAAGGAAATAATGGAAATTCCTTTCGAAATGATGATGTCGATATTTATCAACACAAGAATCAACATTTTGTTGGTTGGATTAAAACAGGAGAACGTCTTAGCTTTACAATAAATGTACAAGAGCAGGGTTTGTATCAAGTTTATGCTAAATCAGCATCGATGACAGGGGGGGGACGTTTTGAATTGTCTACTGACCAAGGGGCTTCAGCGGTATTGAGTAATGAAGTGCCGGCTACAGGCGGATTTAGAAAATATCAGACATGGAAAGCTATGACTATATTTTTAAACCAAGGTGAAAATAGAATACATGTTAATTTTGTACAAGCTGGTTCTGATTCTTGGGTAGGAGATTTTGATAATCTTATTTTTACTCAAGAAAATATTATAGCGACTGGAAAAAGCACACGTTTTATCGATGGAAGAAGATACCTTTTGCATATTCCAACTAATTATAACCCTTTCAGAGAACATCCTTTAATAGTAAGTTCCCATGGAACTAATCAAAATGGTGATACAGAAATGGATGCTAATGGTCCCAATTCTGGATTTGATCGTGGAACTCCAATTTGGCCAGTTCTCTCAAATCAGTTGAGTGCTATAGTGGCAACCCCAGATATGCAGGGTGCCTTTGGAAATGAGCAAGGGTCATTGGCTCAAGGTCAAATAGACTTATTGAAGAATGATGAAAACTTTATTGTACAAATTGTTCAAAGAACTAAAAATCAATACAAAGTAGATAATAATAAAGTGCTTTTAACTGGTTTTTCTGGAGGAGGACACGTAGTTCACTATGTCGGATTAAGGCATCCAGAGCTTTTTTCACACTTATCTTCACGTCATGGTAATTTCCATGAAGATCTTGCTCCAAGTAATTTGCAAGCAGTTTTAAATATGCCGATTCAATTGTTTTCTGGTCAAGATGATCCTGTTCAGGGGACCCTGCAGGCTAATCATTGGTATCAAATTACTAAAGGGTTTCAAAATGTTCAATTTGATATGTTTACTGATTCTCCTAGCAATTTACATACAACAGATCGACAAAAAGCTACCGATTGGTTTATAAGGTAAATTTCTAGGATTCGATATATTTTTTTTAAAAACAAAATTTACTGGGATTTAAAGTTCATGGATTTATTTTATAATTTTGAAATTTATTTAATGTTTTGTTAAGTTATTATTGATTTATGAAATGTTGTATTATCTTGTTTATTCTTTTGGGTTGCTCTTCTGTGGGTGAGAAAACAAATATTAAGGTAGACCTTGGTTCTACTGTAATTTTAAAAAATAATGAATTAAGTTCTGAATGTCTTGAGAGGAGACTTTCGTTGATAGGGAATAGAATTAAAGGCTTTAACGTGTTTCATGAAAGAATTCAAAAAAATAGCGAGCTTAAAATTATTCTTCCTTTGATAAGTTCTTGTCGTACTAAGGGGAAAACTGGCAGCGAAAATGATTTTAAAGCATCAATGTATTTGTTTCATGAATTGAATCATTTGTTGGGGGAACTTACGAAGGGTGCAGACTTAAAAAGTGTAAATAAAGAAGGCGTATATAATCTGTTGCATTATAATCTAAAAAAAAAATGGGAGAATGTTGAATTTATTGTTTTAAAAAATCAGCCTACTTTAAGTTGGTTGTTTGCAAAATATTCTAATAAAGAATATATAAAAAGAAGTATTTATCTTGACCCAAAAGAACACCCTAATTCAACTTTAATGAATCTTGTGGAGGAGTGGAATGCATATAATTCACAAGTGGAATATTTATTACAAAGTGCAGTTTATGAGTCTTTAGCTGGTAAAAAATTTGTAATAGCCAATTATCCATTTGAATTTTGGCTTTTTGTTGTTGAGTATCTAAGTTATGTAAAAGTAAAGGATATTTCCTCATATCATAAATACGCAAAGCATGAAGGATTTAAGAATACGTTAAAACTTTTAGTAGCTTTTACTCAATCTTTTTTAGGAAAAAAGGATACATTGTCCTTTGAAATGTTTGACCAATTAAGTTTAGATCAAGTCTTAAATAAAATTAAAGTAGAGTCATTGAAGATATCCAATGAATTTCCTGTCTTAAATTTGAAATAATAAAAAATTATACTTTTGTTTTGCGTTAGGCTTTTTTTAATATGGTTTTATAATTGTCAGCGAACTTACCAAGGAAAATGTTGTGATGGTAAAGCGTTCATGCAAACTTTCTTTGAATGTAAGACTAATGTGCGACAAAAAGAAGACAACTTCAATCTGGCAGTCTAACTAAAAATTAACTATCAGATTAAGTGCTGACCGCTATAACTTAGACTATTTAATTATTTAGACTTATTTGTTACTGAGGCCCAAGAGATTTGTTAACAAAAATTTAATAAAATTTTATATGTGATTTTGATATAATTTAAAAATGAAGAGATATTTCTGCTTATTATTTTGTTCGGTGTTGACATTCAATTTAATGGTGTCATGTGGTGGAGCTAATCTTGATCTCAATTATGATGATTCCGTTGACAATGGTGCTCAGGAGCCATTGTCAACGACTGAAGAGCCATTGCCTCCTCCAACTCAATTAGACCAAGTTATTTTAATTGCTGTTAAAGAGCAAACATACAATTATATGGTCCTTCCTCAACCGCAAGTTGCAGTAGGCTATATTGACCAAAATGGAAACATGCAAACACCTGTTGCACCTGCTCCTACAATATTGCCACTTAAAGATATCTATTATGTGTATTCTGATGGAAAAGTTGTTAAAGATCGTATTGTTTTCGAGTCACCAAACCAGGAGAATCAAGAATTAAGAAAAAACGTAGCTTCTTCACAGCTTGATTTTTCACTTCATCAAAACTTTGTTCAAGTCATTGAAGATCAAGATTTGGAAATTTTAAATCTTGAAGCTGATCCTAATGGTCCTAGAATATGTGATGGTGGAGCTTTAATAGTAGATCTTTTGGAAGGTCAAGATAAGTTAAGGGTTTACGAAGGTGAAAACTGTAATTCAGCTGAAAAAACAAGGGTCAACAGATCTCAAGAAGAAGAAGATTTTGTAACTTTGATAAAAAATTTAAAATTCTAAAAAAAGTTGCCCAATGATTTTACAGTCTTAAGACGCTAATTTGTCAATTTCATCAATATTCTAATAATTACAGTTGCTTAAATGCTCGACAGTTGGCTTGTATTTTGCGAATTAAAGGTATGAGGTCTTTATGCTTATTGTCGATTTGTTTATTTAGCGTAATGTCTTGTTCTGTAGATAAGCCTAGTGGATCTAGAACTTCTATTGGAAATCATAAAAATTTAATGGATACTAAGCAGCCAAATAATAAAAATGAAAATAGTTTAACAAAAGAAGACCCAGGCCTTCTTATGAATAATCTTGGTAATTTTAACCCTGACTCTTTTCGTGCAATAAGAAAAAGTAAGTCAGAATTATTACAATATTATTCTCAGCAACCGCAAAGATTGAAGAATCTTATCAATTTATTTACTTTGCAAGGTAAGGATTTAGGCGGGTTTTATAAACTTGAAACAAAAAATCCTTTGGCCTTTGAGGTAGGGAAAAATCTTTTCAATAATCAAACACTTTCTGGTTTTGATAATATTAGCTGTGCTACATGCCATGTTTCCTCTAAAGGCGGAACGGATGATTTGCCTTTTGCTTTAGGGCATGGTACTCGTTCGGTTCAAATCCCAATGCGAGGTACGAAGGCAGTTGTTTTGAAGAAAACACCTAAAATTTTAAATCTTGGTCAAGTAGATGCTGATGGGATGCCTTTTCGAAATATCTTTTTTAAAAATGGTCGTGCTGCCGTTCACAAGCATAAAGGCCGTTTGTGGATAGAGAGTTCTGAAAGCCTTTTAAATGGTTGGCTTGATGGACCTATTAAAACAACAAGACAAGATGATAGGCGTTCTGTTGATTTGGCAGTTGCTGTAAAAAGACAGTTAATTGAAGCTGTTAATGGTGGTCAAAATGGAGCTTTATTTTTAGCGAGTATTTTACCCTTATTGTCTCCAGAGGAAATGCTCGGGACACGTGAAGAGCTACTAAATTATGATATCAATTTAGCTCGAGTTGTTGATCGATCTTTTTTGGCTTGGGATCAAATCGTGCAAGAGTATAAAGAAAAAAATCCATTAATGGCTCAAAAGCTAGCTATTGCTTACGGGGCAGGGGTTGATCAATTGAATATTGGTCACTTTGCTAGAGCAATGACGGATTTTATAAGTCATGAATTTCAAGCATTTTCAAGATTGGATCAATGGCTTAATGGTGATGCTAGACTCAGTGAGTTTGAGATTAAATCTATTGAAAGTTATTCCAAGTTTAAGTGTTCAGATTGTCATGCTCGAAAAGACTTAGGAGCGCCATCAAATTTAAGTGCGTCTCAGGATTATAGAAACCATATCTTTCATAATTTTAGACGATTCAATAACGTTGGTATTCCGCCTATTCTTGATGCAAACAAAATAAGATTTAAAAAATTACCTGTAAAACAAGATGGTCGAAATATTATGGTTGATTTTGTTGATATTGATATGGGAAGGTATGAATTTTTAAGAAATCGAATTATTTCAGATCCCAATTATAAATCTTTGGAGACTTCACGAAGAAATGTTAATAAAGATGTTCCAACAACTGACGGCGTTTATTATGTATCTGACGAGCGTTTACGTCTTTCTAAATTTGAATCTTTAATTCCTTCAATTCGCAATATGAGAGATCAAGAACCCGGGTTAGGTGTTTTAACTAGCATAGAAGATCAAGTTAGGTTGTATTCTAAAAGCGCAGATAAGCGATTAATGGGAGGAGTCATGCAAACTCTGCCTGCAGGCTTCAGAGATTTGTATGGAAACAATTTTCAATTCGCTACTGGCTGGCAAATTTCACCACCTGTATCGACAACTATTGGATATTCTATTAAAGAAAATATGCGAAACGGTGAAGTTAAAGATGGAATAACTATGACTGAAGAAGATATTCGTAATATTAGTTATTTTTTAAGACATTTTGCGAGCCCGTTTAATAATTGATTTTTTTCCAATGTTAAAAGTATAGGTTTGAGGGATCTTCTGTTATTTAGCTTTTGAGAAAACGTAAATGGCGGAGCGGACGAGACTCGAACTCGCGGCCTCCTGCGTGACAGGCAGGCGTTATAACCAACTTAACTACCGCTCCATAGGTAAAATACCTGTACTCTTTTTATCACGTTGTTGGTCAAGGTCAAGAAAGCTCTTATTTTTCTTTAACTTATGCATTGTTGGTTGATTCGATTGAGGATTGTACTAGAATTTGTGAAAATGTCTAATAAAAACAATCAGATAGATCTTTTTT
>ENA-ORXR01002877-ORXR01002877.1-marine-metagenome-genome-assembly--contig:-NODE-2877-length-15939-cov-11.856512_pt1 | contig 15939 bp, 11 predicted proteins | sample MGYA00237866_ERZ511479 | MGnify/ENA metagenome assembly ERZ511479 | reverse complement strand
TCAATCAATCGGGCGCGATCGCAAATCTCCCGACCGTGGTGGCGGATCTCTGGGTCTCCTTCCCACTCCGGGGTTGACAGTGTCGAGCGGGAGGTGGACCACTACTCCTGTGCCCCGTTCCCGCTGCCGTCGACGCAACCGTCGTCGTCGTGGTGCCGCTCACGCTTTGCCCCCCCCTCCGCCATGGCACCTCTGCTGCCCCACCTACCCTCCTCCACCGTCCCGCGATGCATTATCGTCACTGCGTGTCAACCAGTTTCCCGCAATACGCCGCATTTCTCGGTCGCTCTCGTCACCACGGCAGTCGGTATGCTTGCTAGCGGGTGTCCTCTCTTCCGTCGTCATTTTCTCCTGTTTCCGTGCGGGAGGGAGATTGCTGCGTGTGCGCCGTGTTTGGGTCTGCCCGCGAGATGCGACGCACCTTATGCCATGGGTGTCTGCGTGCGAGCCAACCCGCGTTCTCTGGCGGCGCGGCTTACTAACCTCTGTCCTGGCACCATCGTCGTGTGTGGTTTGTCGTTCCACGCTGCTTTTTCCTGCAGATTATGGACGTCGGTCTGGGTGATGTGCCCGCTGAAGCCGACGAGGAGTATGTACACTTCTTCCGGTCTCTGGGCATTGTCGACAAGCACAAGCTCGGCTTCCTTGCCCGGATGCTGGAGGCGTTCTACGAGATGGCGAACAAGCTGGACGAGCACCTCGCCCCCACGGGTGCCGTTTTGCACGCCGCGATCAGTCGCATGTGCGAGGCGGACATCCCCATGGACGCCCCACAGCATCGCTGGATCCGCATCCACGACCGGCTCGGGTTCTTCTCAGACGCTGACGAGCACGCAAGCCGCGTGATCAACCTCGGGCTGGCGTATGCCTATCGCCACAAGGAGCTCGAGGGGCTGTCGCAGACACATGCATTGCGGTTGGAGCAGTTGCGCCTCTCTGCTGCCCGCGATGGAGGCGAGTTGGTCCCGGCACCACATGGCAAGCACGACCAACTTCCTGCAGGCGACGATGATGTCCCCGAGGGAGGGATGGTCATCCGCAACGATGCAGGCGGCCGTGCGAATTCGTTGGCGTCGGGCGGTGGGGAGGCAGCCAGTGACGGTCGTGTCGCCAGCGCCCTCGTGTCGGAGCTGCCGCCGCCGGGCGGCTGGACGCTGCGTGGGGATCACCCGCCAGGGGCGTCCGGCGTCGACGACGCCGACGAGCTCCCTGCCGTCGGCGGCAAGGTCGTCGCCCGGCGCCACCCGCTACCGGACCCTCCAGTGCCACAAGATGCTCAAGCGGCACCGCTGGTGGAGATTGCGGGTTCCACCAACGCGACAGAATGCAGCAGCAAGCCGATGATCAAGCCGTCGGACGCCGCGGTCTCCTGCGTCAAGTCGGTGCTCGAGATCATCCTCACCCGCAATGATTGCAAGGAGGTGCTGCGGAAATTGCACGTCGACGGGCTGCTGTGCCTGGCTCGCCTGCACAGCGGCCAGGCCGCCTACGAGATGTCGGGGGTGGTCAGCGCGGAGGACGAGGAGAAAGGGTGGCCCGCGGTGCGCATCCTCCTCAAGAAGTGGTGGCCATCCTGGAGCCTTCCGGCCGGCGCGTCGCCTGTTCTCCCCATCGAGGGGACTGCTGCGCGCATCACCAACTCGACCCGCCCAACGCTCTCCTCCAAGTGGGTTGTCGGCGTCGACATGTCCAACATCAAGCCGGTGATCGAGCGCCTGGGGGTGAGTGCCCAGCGGTACTTCAAGTCGGGCGCGCTGCCGATCTCTGTTGACGTCGTGCGCATGGCTCCCTCCCTCAAGCCACCCATGTGGACGACCATTGCCTCCATGCTTCTGATCGGCACGTGGGACGCGTCCTACTGTTCTTTTGTGTTGCAGTTGGCGTCTGCTGGTCGAGCCCCCGTCCCACCCAAGGCGCCGCTGGACGCGGCGGCGTGCCACAACTTCGAGTCCGCCGGCCTCAGGGATCCCGCTGCAATTCTTCCTGCTCCCGCCGCCGACCACATCGCCATGACAGTCCCGCCACCTGCTCCTGCTGAGCGCCCCCTCGCCGAGCTTTTGTCCGAGCGCCAAGCAGAGGTGGATGATCTGCTCGTCGCCGACAAGGCGCGGACGGCGACCGCCAATCGCGCTCATCGCGTTGACGCCCGCCGGCGGGCTGCTCCCCCATCGGATGGGCTGTCACGTGGAACTCCAGCACTCTCCTCTCAGGCCGCCCCGCGGGGGCCTGGTGGTCGTGCCAAACGCACTGCTGCGGCTCGACGACCAGCACGGTCGCCCCCAGCTGCCGGCTGCGGCATGCACGCCACAACTACGCGGGCGGCATCGGCATCAGCCGGTGGTGGCAGCAAGCGCGTGGCGTCAAGCCCTTCACCTCCCAACACCAAGAGGCCAAAAGGCGATGACCCTGCTTTGAGTGCCAGCCAAGTCACCACCACTCCGCATGGTGCTTCATTGCCGTTTCCCCTCGTCTCCACCAATGCTCCGCCCTTGCCATCTGCCGGGCAGCTCGTACCCCCTACCCAGTCTACACAAGCTCCTGTGGTCAATCATGCATTGTCCCCCCGTGTTGAGCCACTCCCTCTTTCTTTGTCGCGTGAGACTGCTAACACTCTTGATGCGACTGCATCCACCCGTTCGTCACCGCATGCTTCGTTCTCCACGTCTCGACCTTCTCTTAGTTTTCTTTCTTTCGGTGCCGGCGCGGTAGCCAACTCGCAGACCGAATCCACCACGACTCCCGCCGTAGTGACTGGGGTAGGTGACCCGCCGTCATTTTCAGACCGTGGTGCCGCCGCTGCTGAGCGTCTTTCTGTTGCTGCACTGCCGCCGCATTGGTTGCCGACCTCTCCCCGCGTTGAGTATCCTTCCCGTGACGATGACCTTGATGTGCCTTCACTGAGCGGCGAGGATGGTGATGGGACTGCTGGAGCCGAGTGAGAGCAAATATATAAACAAATGTGTTGCCCTTTGTTCCATACAAGCGTCGGGAAGAGGTGCAAAAGCAGAACAAAGAAGGCCTATGGCGATCACTCAGCGACAACTACAACCGCGGGCTCGTCTGGTAATATCGAAGAGCATCGGGGTCCGCTATCAAGCGGCTCCCACAAAAAGATCTAACATGCATGCGTCCCTTGTCGGGCACCCTGCTGATGGCAGCCAACACCATGCCCGCCCCAAATGCCTTCCCCACCTCCAGCACCGCCTCCGACAGAGTCAAACTCTGGGAGCGGTGCACCGTGATTCCCCATCCAAGCACAAAAGGAACTTGGAGCCTCACAGCCACAGCACCCGGGCACGACAAAATGCGCGACTCAAACTCAACAGGCGGACAAAGCATCTCCAACCAGTTGGCACCCGCGTCCCACACATCCTTCCCGTTGGAACGCGTCCCCTCCACCACATCATGATCATCAAAACGTACGATGGGCACGCCGTCAGAAGTGTAGGAAACCACCTTGCCAATGCTCCCGTGGTAGAGGCCGAGTGACAGGAAGTGGTTCGACGTCAGCATGACGCGGGCACCACGACAGTGTTGCACGACACGTGGGGCGACACAATCCATCAAAGCAGCATCCCTGGAGTGCGCCGTGATGTGCTTGGTGTCCGGCCGGGGCACGCTGCGGTCACGGTTGGGATCCTCTCGAGCGGAGTCGACAGCAACAAAGTCTTTGGGCCGCGGCTTCTCATCGCGCAGCTGCATCAAGCACGACGTGTTGTGGCGGGAGACGTCCTCATGACGCGGAATCAAGTGCAGCACCGAGCACTTGAGCGAGGCGTACGCCTCGTCCGTCACGGTGCACTCGTCCATCAGCTTTTGCACCGCCTCGGTGCACCGCCCAAACCGCGCATCGTGCAGTGCCGCGACAAAGTCGGGCTGGTCTTGCCTATGGACACGCGTCAGCTCGAGGAGACCGTCACCGAACACTGACGCCCAGCACTTGCCCAAGAAGGCCATCTGGCCGAACATAGGCCGCAGCTGCAGGAAGTCCCCGAAAGAGTAGATAACGACCGGTGGGGAGCTCGACGCACGGCACTGCCGCAGCATTTCACACATCACGTCCAAGTTGTCAGCAGGTACCATCGAAATCTCGTCTACCAGGAGCACCTCGACCTTGGAAAGCCGACGGGCAATGGGCTTCCAACGGTCGAGGGCAAGCAAGCGGCGAGCTTCTTGAGCGGGGTGATCGCAGCTCATCTTGTAGTCCTTGACAAATCCGAAGAACGAGTGGTACGTGACGCCCTCGGCCGTCTTCGCGGCGCTGCCCGTCGGTGCTACGACGACAACGGCACCGTCCGCCCGCATGCGGCTCCGCAAAAAGTGCGCAAAACAGCGCAGAAAGGACGTCTTGCCCACGCCAGGACCTCCGCTGATGAAAGTGCTTAGCCCCCGCGCGTACAGCTCCCCAAAGACGGTGGTCCACGAAAAATCCGCCGCCATCCGGGTCAACGGGCCTGGAGCCGGGGGGCATTGACCGCCAACGGGTCGAGTGCTCAGCGCCGATTGACCGCCCGCTTCATGCAGCGCTCCCGTGGGTGCACCGTCCCGACCCTGAAGACCAGCATGGGCGTCATCATCACCAACGAGCTCGCTGCCGCGCGCAGCCACGACAACAGGTGCGCAGACAGCAGCAGCGTCGGGGTCCTTTGGCGTCAGGCGCCGCCGAGCGCAGTGGGCGGCGTCCCGCCGGAGCGCCTCCTCGACGTCGTGCTTTTCCCAAGCCGCGAGCGACTCGCCGACCATGTCGTGGATTCCCCGAAGGGAGAACGTGGAGCGAGAATCGTCTGGGGAAACGCCAGCGGGGTTCACGGCCGCGGACGCCCCGCCCTCCTCGTCGCATTGACGGGGGCGCTTGACACCAACCAGGTTTGGGGCCGCGTCGCATTGACGGGGGCGCTTGACACCAACCAGGTTCGGGGCCGGGCTTCCGTCAAAGGCCGACCGGCGCGAGTCAGCTCCACAGCGGCACCCTGCCACTGGCGACCATTCACCGCACGAGCAGCGACGGGAGAAGCGCGCACCTGCACGAAGCGAGCCGGACCGAGGAGACGACTGAAGACCCGTTCCCGGACGGGAAGCAGACGCAACCGACCGACCAGAGCCCAGAGGCCGAGGACTCGGCCGACCACTTCCGGCAGAGGAGCTCCGCGACGCCATGGAAGATCTCCTCGAGCCAACGCCAGCCGCTTCACCGGGAGAGCTCCCAAAGCCGAAAGCCGTCGACGTGACTACCCGAGGCAGCCGCGCAACGGACGATGCGACCGGAGTGGGCCGCGGGCGCTCGGTCGCCGACGGCTTGAGCACTGAGGCACTTCGCCAGGCGCCCAGAGCCCTCGGTTGTCCCGGCGGCGGCTCAATCGCGGGCACGGGGGCAGGCGACGTGAGCCGAGGCCGCACGTCGTCCGATGTGCACGACATGGCCGTAGACCACAAGCACCCTTGCAACGACACGGCCGCTTCGCTGGCAAGCCAACCGTACGCGACCGCGGCCGAAGGGAAGCTTGCAGCAACGCAAAGCGACGCTACTGACGCTTGGACGAGTTGGACAGCGCTGCCCACACCAGAAGCGTCCACATCAAAGCACGCGCGGGAACCCCGACCGACGACGGCGAGCCAGACCGCAGGGGCGCCAGAGGGCGAGCCGCCTCCGGCAGCCTGGCCAACAAGGCCGCTCGTGACGGCCGCAATGGCGGTCGGGTCCGTGAGCCAGCACGTGGCCGGCTCAGACGACCGGAAGGAGCAACAGGCCATCACGGTCCCCACCTCCATCGCCAGCAGCTGCTGAGCAATGCTGCCGACGTCAGTAGCTCGGAGGAGAATAGAGGTGAGGGGGGTGATGACGCCGAGAAGTGGGCGCGAGACAACCTCCCCCGGCACAGAGGGCATGATGCCCCGACAACAGCGACAGCAACGAGCGGGCGCGAGCTCAAGTGGGCCTGCTCTGTCGTCGACCGCAATGGACGGCCGCGGTGGGGGCCAAACACACAAGGAAAGGAGGGGGAATGGTGGGAGGGGAAGAGGGCTCACCAGCGCGACGCACGAGGCAAACGCGGGCAGAAACAGCCAGGAAAGGTGCCTGAAGGCTGGGCAACGGACGGAGCTGGACCCCTGCATGGGAGCCCAGTGCACGAACAGGGCTGAACAAACCGCACCCAGCCCTACCCAAACGGAGTGCCCACCCGGCTGATTTTGGGCGGGTGATCGATGGGTACCCAACTCCTCGAAAGCGAACAGGCGGACTACCGGGAGGATATCGAACCCAAGTGAGTTTGCAAGCGGTCCACAATAAAGTGCCAAGTAAGCACCACAGACCAGGCCAGGGCCAGCGAGAAGCCACGAGAACTGGTCCCACCGGCACTGATCGGACACATGTTCACAGACAAAATCCATGCGATTTCGGATGAATATCAGAAAGTTCGACGCTTACCATCCAGAATCTTAGAGTAGTGGATTCAAGAAATCGGGCCTCCCTCTTCCCGACCGAGGCTTTCTCACTCGTTCTCCTTCTCCTGCCCAGCCGGATCAAATTGCCCGTTGCTCACAATGTCAACACGAGGCCACATGAATGAGAAACATTGCACAAAGAAACAAGCTCGCTAGTTGCCGGTCCTAAGCATTTTTCTGCAACCATCTGTCACCACTATTGCAGGACAGAGCCAAACTTTCCGCCTTTCACCAGAGGAGACGGATTAGCCGTTCCGTCCTTGTGCTGGTTTCCGTCGCCCAGTGTGGGCGGTGAAGCCTTCCTGGCCGGATCCTGCTTTGGCAGCCCCGTGTGGACGAAATAATAATGTTCTGCACCATTTATACTTGGTCCGAATGGACATCCAGGCGATCTTTTCGTCCCAGCAACTCGGTTCCTCCGTTATTGTCATCTTCCCGGACTTTGGTACTCCCATCGAGGTGTGCGCGGAATAGCCACCGCCACTGTTTGGGCAGGCCAGCCAGGCGCTTTCAGAGTGGGTACTCTGGTGGCCCTGTTCATACGCTGTCGGCTCTGGGCTCGCCTGTTGCATGGTCGCCAGTCCAGAGGTTCCAGCGTGGGGCGCAGATGGGATGGCTGGTATGCTCAGTTGGGACCAGCATGGCGGTTCCAGTGGTCCTCATACTGTTGGTTTCCAGGGGCACGCTCGCTTCTACCCTCATCGCCGCCCTGACCCGTGCCCGCTTCGGCGTCAGGTGTTTGCACTGAGGCCAGACAGTCGGCCGCGAGCGGCACCGTGACCCAGACTCAGAACCCACGGCCACGTCAACAGCTAAGACGGCAGAGCCTGTGTGTGTTTCACGGACCCCACCCACCAGCGCGCTCCACGACCGAGTACAGCTGTACATCCCTACAGTGATCATGCTGCGAGCTGGCAGCAGCTGGCCGGCTCCCGTGAGAATGGACAAGCCTCAACACCCCACCCAGCCGCACCAACGTGCACACAGTCGGACACGTTCAGGCAAGGCAGATTGGCAACCCCAGCACGAACTAGCCTTGCGAGCACACTGGGTGCTGGCGGCAGCTTGCGGCCTCGAGTCAGAATGGACCAGCCTCAGAACCCCACCTAGCCAGACCAATGTGTACACAGTCGGACGCGCTCAGGAAATGTAGATACGCAGCCCCAACACAAGCTATCCTTGCGAGCACACCTGACAGAGAGAGCTGCGCTGCTTTCATCCCGTTGTCAGCTTTCACTTCGCCTTCGCCAACAGCACGGACACGCGTCGTTGTGCACTGCCTGGTGTTTCGCCTGTTTGTGCACACCACATCGTCCCGGTGCTCCCACACCGCTACTCCAGACCGCAGCGCGGCCTGCCCACATTTGATTCTGGCTGGCTGTGTGCTCCCATCCGTTTCTTTCCATTGACAAACGTGGTCAGCCTGACCCCAACCAATGCAGCTCTTCTCATTGCATGGTGAGGTAAAACCGAAGTGGATGCGAGACTGTCGTGGCTTCAGACTGACTGACGCACATGCCCCTGGGCAGTGTCAAGCAGTGGGTGGAAAGTTGCAGGGAGCGTTGAGTTGGGGATGCAGGAGGAGGCTGTGTGTTGCGATTATGCACTGGTTACGCGGGCCAGTGGGACATGACCGTGTGACGGGCGCAGACCAATGGATAACAAATAGTGCATTCTTGTAGAGGTCAACCAGACAGGATGTGCAAACAACGCAACACTAATCGTTCCCGCACAAACAGAGAGAGGAGCAAGTGCTAAAGAGAGAACAAAGACAAGAGTCCCCGCACACCCCAACCGCTCTCGCCCACCCCCGGCCGCTCCCACCCACAACCACGCTCCCTCCAGCAAAGAAGATGCAGCACCCTAGTCGTCTTCATCTGCATCATCGGCAAGCTCCACTTGGGGCAGATGGAGGCAGCCGTCGAGAATGGTGAGGCTGTCGGCAAATAAAGCCACGCTCATACGCTGCCGCAAGACTGGCACGGCCGCCTGGCGGAAAGAGAGGGGTGCCCGGAGGGAGAAGCAATCGGCGGCCGCCATGACAAACACACCGCAGCTGCCGCCATCCGTCTGCCGAGGGAAGCCAACGTCCACCACACAAGCCCAATCGTCAAGCTCCCACGACTCGAAGGCATCATCTCCCAGACGAGCACGCACCTCGTCACCCAACCAGCGCCGCACCGTACCGAGCACCGGCGCCCCACCCCCAGCGTACATCGAGTCGTAGAACAGGAAGCTGCGCTGCCGGATGTCTGCGACGACAAGAACCCAGTGCATGTTGTTCAGATTGACGGGGATAAGGATGCGATCGACCTCCCCAATGTCGAGCCCGTTCTTGTACCCCCACTTGCGCACACCCGCGTAATCGTAGAGGCCCGCCCGCTCCTGCATGCGCGAGAAAAAGAAGGTGTTAAACATGAACACCCGTGGGAGGTACGCCGGCTCACCCTCCATGAGGTAGCGCACCATGGTAGCGCGATGGTTGATGAGCGACACGAACGAGTTCATCACCGCATCGTTGAGCCACCTCTCACCCGTCAACGAGCGGAAGTCGCCGACGGTGAGCGAGATCTTGGCCTTGTTGACCGGCCGTACCAGCGTTGACGGCGGGCGGTCACCGACCAGGGCGTCAACGGCAGCCACGTGCTCGGCTCTCAATGGCATCGTGCTCATTGGCACGAGGCAGACTCCTTCCGCGTGGCAACGCAGGTCGCCGGCTTGATCTTGTACTCCGGGATGTGGGCGAGCCGTGCCACTGGCCCCCACGGGATTGTCATCTTCAATCACCACGACGGACGCGACTGCTTGCTCGTCACCGTCCCGACCAACTGGACCACCGATGCCATCATCCGCCACACCATCAGCGCCACAGTCGACCGCATGCTCTGCCTCGTCGAGGTGACCGTCCCCGAATAACTGCTCTTGGAGCGCCGCCTCGGTCTCACGCCGGCCGGTGACCACAATGGAAGCCTGACAGACGCAGCCCGAGCCGCGATGGCACTCACGCGCCAGCTGGCTGTGGAAGAACGGCGCCAGCGGGACGTGGTCATTCTCGCCCTTGGGGTTGTCAGAGGAGAGGCGCTGCAACTTGCGGACATTCATCATGGCGACTTGCACCATCTTGTGCGTCATGTAGGTCCTCGGCTTCATGTAGGCGAGGCTGGTACGGTTGGCCACGGCAATAGAATGCGACACCTCCGCGGCCTGGGTCGCCACGCCGGCCGTGGTGCCCAAGCTCTCGTCGGGCATGTAAATCGGCGAGCACGTGTGGGTGATCGAATGCGGCCGATCGAGGATGCACCGCACCTTGTGAGCACGCAAGATGGGGCGCACGCGTCGGAGAGAGTTCTTGTCTAGCTTGCACGCTACGTCGTAGAAGATCACCTTGGGGAGGGACGGAAAGCGCTCGAGCACAATCGAGAGCGCCTCCCCCACGCTTTCCGCACGGAAGAGACAGCGAAACCCGAGCGTCACCACGTGCGGGCACACCACGTTGAAGACGCCCTGCGTGAGGCCGCACTTGATCGAAAACGCCTTGTTGCATGCGTCGCCGTCCCCCTCGACGTCGGCGGTGTGGCGGTCCTTCCCCTTGTAACCCACCCGCCGCTTGAGCGCCTCCGAGTCTTTGATGCCAGGTCGCACTCGGTTGAGACCTGGGAACGACTCAAAGCTCACCAGCGGGTTGTCCATGTCGCTCTTAGCGCCACCCGGCTGGGCCGACAGCCACTCCTGGTAGTCGGCCGGGGTGGGCGTGCCGCCCCACTTGCGGCAGTACTCCGCGTTGACCCACCCGCGGTTGACGGTCTCCTTGCGGCTTGCGGTGGCGGAGAAGAGCTTGTCAACGTCAGTCTCCATGTCAATCGCGCGGAGCAGCACGGTCCCCAGCGCGACGCGGAAGCTGATGTCCCTGTCGATTTCGTCGGCAAACCAGCCGACGAAATTCGTCAAGAAGCCGATGCCGTCGACAGCGGCCGTCACGTCCCGCCACTTGCCCGCGTCTTGAAGCCGCAAGCAGTTGGCCAACAGCCGGGACGCTCGCTCGTCGTGACACTGGAACATGCCGCAGACCGTCTCGCCCATGAGGGCTTGCAAGAATGGGCGGACGTGCAACCACGCGCCGTCGTCAACCTTGGGGTAGGTCTCAAAGTTTGGAGCGCAGTGCCCAACGCGGTCGCGCCACGAGTCCGAGGGTAGCTTGGCAGGGGCGCCCTTGCCGCCCAGCGTCAGGTTTCCGTCCGCGTCGGTGCGGAGCTTGGCCTCCAGGCTGCCGCTGGCAGCCGTCGCGTCAGGTTGGTCCGAGGAGTCGACAGCAGGCTTGGCCATCTTGCTCATCGTCACAGCAGGTGGCTCTTGTGACCCGCTGGTGCCTTTTCCGAGGCCACCGCGCTCGGAGCCCATCGGGAAGAAGCGGAAGAACAGCCGAGCAGCAGCGGTCTCGGCACACGACCGGTCGTTGACGGTGATGGTGCTGTGCCACGCACGGAGGTGCATCAGTTGCGGGCCGGTCAGGGGAGCCGAGGTCCGCAACACCTTGGTAATGGCGGCGCGAAGCGGGGGAGACGGTACCACGCAAAGGGACGACGCCGCAATGTCAAGGACGGGTACCTCCTCCTCCACGCGGACCGGTTGCACGTCATCTGGATCCGTGCACCCCAGTGCCTGTCCATCAATCACAATGAACTGTGGGTCGGGACCGCAAAGAGGACAGCACGAGGCCTCGGCCGGGATGACGAAGGTCATCAACATGCTCGTCCCCAGCTTCACGACGTCCTGCCGCCGCAATGAAAAAGACTGCACGTCCGACGACAAATGCCGAGTGGCGGCGGTGTAGGTCGTCCGCGCCGTGATGATGAAGGAGTACAACTTGTCCAGCAGCCCGCGCGAGAACACCACCCATCTCCGCTGCTTGTCGCGTCTCCTCATGTTGAACAGGCTGTACGAGTTTCCGTCAAACTCAACTTTGCGCTTGCACTTGGGCTCGTCGCACATCCAGTAACCAATATGCATCTGGAGCATGTAACAACATACCAAACGTCCAGTGAGTACCACAGAGAGCAAGCAAAACAGCACAAGAGGATGTCAGTCATGATCGCCTCGACAACAAGGAAGGTCGGCAAGCCGAGTCACACAACCCTCATCGGTACAGTGCGCACGAGTAAGAAGATGCACGGCGAACAAAGCAATACGAAGCGTACCTGCATCGGGGGCGCGGTGGGGTGGTGCGTGTACAGGACGGCACGCTCCTTGACAATCTCATGCCGGTCCTCCCGTTGGCGGCCGCAGCTGCCACAGTACGGCTCCACTGGTACCAGATCGCGCTTTCGCATCAGCCCCATCTCAGAGGCCGACGTCGTGATGGCCTTAAGAAGTGGGAGGTCGCCGGCGGACCATGCGCCACCACGCCCTCGACACCGATTGTTGATGCCCCTCCACTCCGCCGTCCGCCCCCACACCTCTCCGTCGGCAACCTCGCCGATGCAGGGAAGCATGTTGCGGCGAACACGAGCCGACACAGTCGACTCGGCCGCGTCGCTGCTGCTACGCTCCGTGTCACACGGCTCGCTCTCAATGCCAGCGTCCTCCTCGGGGAGACCAGGAGGCAGCGCTTGGCCGTCGCGCACGGAGACAGGGGTAGAAGTCTTTGAGACGGCTCGGGCGGCGCCGGGCTTGACACCAGCGGCTATATCAGCGGCTCTCGTCACCGAGTTGAAAGGACGAGCAAGGGTGACGTGGCCGCAACGGGCACGGAAGCGCCGACAGCAAGGCGCAATGCAGGTTGCCACATTGGCGGCCGAAAAGGACACCAGAGAGTAGACAGACCGGTAGAGTACGACCCAAAACTGCATCGGCCCTTGACGCTGCCGACAAACAAAGTCGGCGGGTGAGCGGCCAAGATGCATCCGCCGCCAAAAGAGGGAGAAGTCAATGCCATCCTTTGTCAAGCACTTGCGCAAGGCCACTGTGTGCTTGCACGTGCAGCTCCGCGACGAGGCAGAGAGGAAGAGGGCGTTGTGCGTCCCCGCAAAGCACGAGCAAAGCACCCCGCCACGATGGGACGCCCAAAGGATGGCGCTGTCGGACTTTCCGCCCCCCGTCTGCAGCACAATGGCTCTCGACCTTGAGTTCGGGTCGCCCACCAGCGTCGCACGCACAGGGGAAGAGCCCTTGCCGATAGGCACAAAGGACGGCAGTCCACATGCCTGGCGCACACAAGCACCAAGCGCCTCCATCATGCGCTTGTCAAGAGGTGGACGAGCAGCACGACGAGAGGGGGGCCGGCGCGGCGTCTCTCCCGGCGTCGCGAGTTGGTTGTCATCGCCGTCGCCGTCGCCGTCATTGACGGGATCCATGCGGGGGCCGGCAGGAGCAGGCGCAGTCCGCGGGCGCTTCGACGGACGATCGTGGTCCCCGGCCGAGCCATCGGCTCCGTCAAGCGCCGCTCGCGCGCCAGTAGTCCGCACTGGCCGGCGACTGGACCTGCGTCGCACTCGGTCACTCCATCTTGAGTCGGGTGACACGCCCTGGGAGCCCAACACGCCGGCGTCCACACACGCACCCAGGCGGCTCTGGGGTAATGTCGCCAGCCGGGAGACCAACGAGGGCAAGGCCGCCGCGTCACCGAGGTAGGGAGCGACGACGGGCGCGTGGAAGCGCGGCTTGCGTGGCGGCGGCGGGTCCGCCATGACCGCAGGTCTGAGAAACTCGCGGAAAACGAGTGACCACGCCACATCAACCACAGCCCCATGCAGCTCCCTCAACCAACATCAAAGCCAAAAGAAGCCTCCACAACTGCGACCGCCGCGACAGAGACGGTGTCGGCGACGCCGCCGCTGGGACGCAGCGGCCCGGTCACAAGCGCCGCCCCGTCGGTGGCGACAACGATGAAGGGGGATGCGGCCACCGAGGCGCGGAGTGGGTTCCCCACGACGGCGGGGAGGTCCACCGCGGAGGAGGGTAGGGCCGCCACGACTGCGGCCGCGGCGACGGTGGGGGAGAGGCCGACGAACCCCCCAGGGCAAATGGACGCGAAGCCGTGGCCGACACGACGGCTGTGGCGACCGGGGTGGCGACTGGGTACACCCCGTACAGTGCTTGGTCCCCCGATTACAGAACAGAGCAAGCGGACCGAAATCGAACGGCCGAGATCAGCGAGCACGCACCATCCGGGAGGGGGTGCCCCACAGACCCAGCAAGAAGGGTGGGCCACACGGGGGCCACAACCAGCCCCACATTCTCTAGGCCCGGGCCGGGCCGACGAAACAATCTCCGTCGGTCGATAGACCAATCAACGGGGGTGCCGACCAAAACAAACGGGCTGCTATCGGCGTGCACGCACCATTCCGGAGGGGGTGCCCCACAGACCCAACCAGAAGGGTGGGCCACACGGGGGCCACAACAAGCAACATATTTCCTGGTCCCGGCCAAGCGACCGATTGATGGTCGGCATCGTCCTGGACCAATGAAGAAGAGTGTGGCCCAGAACAGGTGGCAGGAAAAAGGCCTGCACGCACCATTCCGGGGGGGGTGCCCCACAGACCCAACCAGAAGGGTGGGCCACACGGGGGCCACTACCGAAAGCACATTTTGTAGGCCCGAGCAGGGGCGTCGAAACAATGTCCCGTGCTCGATGGACCAATGAACGGAGGTGCCGCCAAAAACAAACGGGCTGCGATCGGCGTGCACGCACCATTCCGGAGGGGGTGCCCCACAGACCCAACCAGAAGGGTGGGCCACACGGGGGCCACTACCAAAAGCACATTTTGCAGGCCCGAGCAGGGGCGCCCAAACAATGTCCCGTGCTCGATGGACCAATGAACGGAGGTGCCGCCAAAAACGAACGGGCTGCAATCGGCGCGCACGCACCATTCCGGAGGGGGTGCCCCACAGACCCAACCAGAGGGGTGGGCCACACGGGGGCCACTACCAAAAGCACATTTTGCAGGCCCGAGCAGGGGCGCCCAAACAATATCCCTTGCTTGATGGACCAATGAACGGAGGTGCCGCCAAAAACCAACGGGCTGCAATCGGCGTGCACGCACCATTCCGGGGGGGGTGCCCCACAGACCCAACCAGAAGGGTGGGCCACACGGGGGCCACCACAAGCGGCATATTTCCCTGGCCCGGGCTCGGCACCCGGTTCATCCTCAGCAGATTCATGGACCAATCAGGCAGGGCGCCGCCAGGAGTCGATGGTAGGAGATCGGCCTGCACGCACCCTCCTGGAGGGGGTCGTCCTGAGGCTCCGCTAGGAGGGTGGGCCACGCGGGGGCTACTATCTCGTCATTGTTTTTGTGGCTCGAGCCCACGTTACTGGCGCCCCGGTGACCTCGATTGGGCCGGTCTTTTTCTCCCGTCTATTTCTCTCAGCCAATGGCATGCTCAATCGCCGGGCAGGCAGTGGACCGATATTCATCTGCTTCTGTAATCGTGCGGCCGCTTGATATGGTCTCTCCGATCCGCCACCACATTCCACCAATGAGGTGCCGTCGACGCTGCAGGATGTCTGGATCTGCCGCAGACGTTCTTTCGAGATGGCCCGGACGCCGATCTTTGATGGCTCTCAGAGGCTTCTTGGAGCCACAGACAGTGAAGCGTGGCCGCAGACATATATTTTTTTCTGGTGTCTGAACAGGGCGCCCTGCTGCATTGTCCTCTGGTCTTCCCATGTCTGGCACGTAACCGGTTGCATTCGACGGGGGCTAGTCGATTGAGGATGGCGCTACGACAGCGCCCGGGGGGTCTGATACATGCATGTGATTGGCTGCTTCATTTTCACAACACAGGTTCACGTCAATGTCATGTGAAAGCTATTGCGCGTGTTTCCTTCACGGACACGCCAGCTTTGGCTGATGCACGGCCGCTGCGCGGGCGGGCGGCGGTTCACAGCTCGCTGCGCGATTGGCACACGGGGGCGTCGCCGGCGCGCTGACGTGCCTCGTGGGTGTCACGGGGTGGCCCCAGCGAAGCGCCCGGCGCACCGGGGGAGTGGGGCCGACGGGGGCTCGCCGGCGCGGCTCCCTGCCGGTGCGGGGCACGTGGTTGGACCAGCGCAACGCCGGCCGTGGAGGCGGCTTCGCAGAGTCGCCGCAGTGCGGTTGCTGGGTGCTGTGGGGGGACCACGGAGTTTGAACATACGGTGGCGGCCTGCGTGTCCTCGAGCCGTAAGCTCGTGGGTTGAACACGGATATGTCCATCTGCGATCGTCGGGAAACCTGATGCGAGGCGGCTTCAGTCGCTGGAAATGCAGGTCTGTGAGCAAGGTTTTGGCCAGGCTGGCGCGACCTCACAACGGCAAAACCACCCCCCTCCATGCCGTCATCGAGGGGGAAACGATGCCAGAACTCTGTGGCTGGAAGCGTCCGCACCTCCTTAGAGCAAAGCCACCAATGTCGGGACTATATTGTTAAAATCTCAATTGGGCATGCGACGTGGCACCCTCTCAGAGGTCCCCTAACGGGGGGGCCCGAAATGGATGATATGTGCAATAGAGTTATT
>ENA-ORXR01002876-ORXR01002876.1-marine-metagenome-genome-assembly--contig:-NODE-2876-length-15948-cov-10.060488_pt1 | contig 15948 bp, 19 predicted proteins | sample MGYA00237866_ERZ511479 | MGnify/ENA metagenome assembly ERZ511479 | reverse complement strand
TGAGGCGATGACAGACGTTTTGGGTCGCCACGCACAAAGTGGGCATGCAGGGGGCTACCTGAGCAGCGCGAAATTCTTTTCAACACACCCGAAGACTGTTGGAACGCTTACCTGCAACCATACACCATCGTCGGCAGTTCTGCCCTCCCGCATATTTGGTTACTTCTTGGCGACTTCTGTGCGACACCGGCACGCCGTGTGTCGCCACGAAGTCGCCAACGGGGGCTACTGGGAAGATCAGACGAACGCGCCACGGGAGCACCACCTCAAGCGGATACCTAACCGGCTTGTTCAGATACGGCATACAGTTAAGGAGTGCCCGTAACCTATTTATCATAGTTACGCAGTAGTTACAATATTTATATCACCGTCGTTTTAGTTTGTAAGCCGTGCCCAATTTACTATGTACTTATATGCACTGCGCAAGGAGTCGGCAGTGGGGGACAGAGAAAAGAAGTACAATTGCGCCTTACGCAACTTAAATGTACTTCGGCACCCAGTACCGGTAGGGCCCAGACAGCGCCCAGATCTGGCCCAGACAGCACCCTGACACCCACCAGACACGCAGACACAGTGGGGCATGCCACTGCACACAAAGGGGCAAAAAAGGGGACGGCACTGCACGTCGCAGTGAGTGTAAGGGCAAGATAGGAACGTGGGTGATCTCGTGGTCTCGTGGGGCGACCCATTCAAGGCAGCGTGGGGCCAGTGGCAGGACCAGTGCAATATGTAAGCGTAAGGGGCAAGGAAGCAGAAACTAGTGGGACGTGAATGACAGCGAGGGGGGCAGACATACAAGCGTCCCCAGCCATGTGGGCCGTGGTTGACAGGTAGCGCGAGACGCGCTGCCGTGCTCTCTTGACCGTCAACCGAGGAATCGGCTGTGCGATCACGAGAGTGCACCGACAGCCGGCACTGCGTGATGGCAGCGTCGCCCAACCCAGCCGCATGGCGGCGTCGACGACGCGACCGGAGCACCACATCCAGGCGACGCTCCCAGCAACCAGCGCTTCACATCGCGCGGACGAAACCGCCAGAGACGGACGTGGCGAAGGACTTCGTACCGTCCAAGCTGCCGGTGTGCCGTCGTCGTCGCCGCGACGCCATTGCGGCATCGCCGTTGAGGCGTCGCGTCGGTCGTCGCCGCCTCCGCCATGCTGCCGTTGGGTGCAGGCTATTCCGCCGTTGCCGCGTCGCCGTCAGTGACACGACCCCCTCAATGCCGCCGTAGCGCCAGAGACCCGGTGTCGTCAGTTCCGCCGTCGCTGCGTTGTCGCAGGGGACGCCGTGTTTGCTATGCGGCCGTCGCATCCTCGCCGCCGGAGACTTCTTGCCGGTTGCGCCTGCGTCGCGGCGCCACCGCCGCCACGATGCCTCCATTGGCTTCCGGCCCTGCAGTTGTTGCAGCGTCGCCGCCGCACACGAAGTGCCCGCTATGCCGCCGTAGCGGCATCGCCGTCACATCAATGCCGCCACTGCGGCGGTGCCGCCGGAATACCGGGACCGGGCATGCCGCGGCCATCCACTTCACCCCGCCGCCCTGCTGCCGCACGGTGGTGCCACCGCCGCCATCTCGCCTTCTCTTAATCTCTGCCTGCGACACCGTACCGTCCATGCAGCCGATGCGGCGTCGTCGGAGCCGTCCTGCTGCCGATGGATGCCGGAGATTCCTCTGTTGCGCCGTTGCCACCGCCACCTTGCCACCGTTTCTTCATTGCTGCCGCCGCCTTGCAGCCGTTGCGGCCTCGCCGTCGGCGACGCTCGGCCGGCCATGCCATCGTTGCGGCGTCACCGCCGCTGCTCTGGCTCCCTTACGTCTTGGATTCCGGCGACTCGGTTCCGGGCTTGTCGCTCCTGAGCCGTTGCTGCCGCCGCCATTCCGCCGTCACGGCGTCGCCGCCGCCGCCGCGCAGCCGTCGCGTCATCGCCGCCGAAGACGCCGTGCCCTCCATGCTGCAGTCGCGGCGTCTCCACCGCCGGCTGTGCTGCTCCCGCCGTCGTCTTTGGGTCCACTCGCGGCTGCGGTAGACCGGCGGCTGCGCTTCCGCGTCGCTGCCCGTCACGAACGCCGACATCAACGGCGCGTCAGACGATAAAGGGACGGTTTGCGTCAGTGGGGCCGGACACGATGCGCGGCGCCATCGGCGCTCGCGTGACACGTCGTGGGTAGCACAAGTGGCGCCGTCCTGAGCAGCTTAGACGTGTAGTCATGCAGGAGGCTTAGAAATGGGAGTGTCACAACGAAACGAACGTGGGACGCTGTTAGAATATGAAACAAGTGCACTGCGTCCACACAGCCATACGAAAAAAGACCGCATCCCCCTCGTGCAATAACCGTGCACATCTGCCATGCATGCTTGGATCCGTGTCGCAACGTGGGCACCCCTTCGATGTGCCCATGTCCAACGCAGAACACGGCTGTCGTGCGACAGCGTGGCTCATACAAAGAGCAAACGACCAAGAAAGTCGGAACAGTGTCGCCCTCAAAGCACTCCTCAACAATCCGCACTCTCGTGTACACGAAATCAGACAGCATGAGCGCTCCCTGTCACACCACCCCCTCCCGCCCACCTGCACAATGGAAACACGCTCGTCAAGTCAGCGAGCGGCGACGCTGTTCCGGTCGCCCACGTCTCGCTGTCGCCGTCGGTCCCCTCTTCTCCGACGCGCTCGCGCCGCTGTCCTCCTCCGCAGTCGATACGAGGTCCCGTGCGCGCTTGGCCCGCAAAGACTCTCCTGGGACGCCGTCGTCCTCGAAAAGATGGCGCCGGCGGCGCTGCGCGCGCTCGTCCGCCGACACAGACTCCTTGTTGACGATCATGGCGGCCTCATTATCTGCTTCTTCCTTGATGCTTTGGTCGTTGAGAATGTCGAGAACCTTACCTACGCGCTGCAGCCGCGCCAACTCCTTCTCCGATGTACCTTGCTGGGCTGCGACATCCAGGTTCTCGCGCTCATCGAGCACTTCGCCGTCTACGCCTTCGTCCAGCTGAAAATACCTTGGCCACACGCTGCCCTGGCGCTTCGCGTCGGTGACAAAAAAGTCGAGCTCGTGGGCAAAGACGGCACGGTGCGACTTGTGATGGACCTGCTGGTCCTTCTGCACCTGTTTGGCTCCAAACGCCATGTTCATGAGCTCCATTAGGATCTGCGTGTGAAAGATCGTGCGGGGAGGTAGAGCGAACGAAAGAGTGAGGGCAAGAGCGAAGACGCGTACAAGTCATACGACAGACATTGACAGGGGGCAAGTGGCTGTTAGTGATCGTCGCAGAAGAGTGTACTACAGGTTGCCTGTAGCAGCCAAATCGACAAGAGGAGACGGTGGCATGCCAGACGGGTATGCCCACGTACGCACCTTTGCGGACATCCATGCGAGTTGAGCCCTCCACGCGACCACGACAGTCTGGTCTCCTTCGTCAATGGCCGCGTTCTCCGCCCCCTCCCCGGCCTCTTCCCTTTCTTCGCCCAAACTCTCTTCGGGGTCTGAAGCACAGCTGACCATCGTCTTGAAGACACGGAAGGCTTCCAAGAACCCCCCGCGGCCGCGAACCGTCATCAAGTACCGCCTACCCCGCAGCCACCACTGCGCCTTCAGCTCAATGGACGTCAGCGGGTCCAGTCGCTTGCCGCTCACATCGACGTCCTCGGTGACGACAGGGTCGTCAAACCCGGCGCCGCCCATCCATGCTCGCGCGGTCGCCCGACCAATGGCGTGGTGCACGTTTGACCGTGCGCGGTAGCAGATGCCCCGCACGAGGTCGCTGCGCCGGACGCGCGTCTTGGTGGCTGTCGCGATAGCTGGCTGCGTCACAGGGCTGGGCGGCATCTGCGCCTGTGAGCCAGCGCCATCGGGCGTCTCGGGTGGCGGTGCCAGACAGGGCAGGGATGGTGGAGGTCTCTCAACATCTCCTCTCCCTCTGTTAAGCTTGGCTGGGAGCCGCTGCGTCAGCAGCCACATGGCTTGCTTAGCTGAGCACCCGAACGTCCGTTCAACCGCCTTTCGGAAGAGGATGCTAGCGTCCTTGTCGCCGTGGTACACGTCGTCGGCGAAGGCAGGGCGGCTCATGTAGTGGCGCACGCGTTCACGCACCGAGTGTCGGATGGCCGCCCTTAGGGAGATTTTCTGCTCCGACGTGACCGCTGCAGACAACTCGGGCGGGACGTCAATGGTCGGGACGCTGGCCAAGCGGCTCCTGCCGCTGCAGCCACCTGCCAAGCCACGAGTCGCGCGGCCGCCGCCAGCACCGGTGACAGGCGGTGCGTCGCCACCACGAGCAGCAGATGTGCCAGCTCTAGCCGACGGCGGCGCGTCCTCCTCTTCATCCTCTTCGGGACGGTCCTGTACAGTTGCAGCCGCAACTGTTGCCGGTAGGCGACGAGGCAGCTGGATTCCCAACTCTCTCGCGGCCAAAGCGGCACCAGCTACACTTGGGGGCGGCACTGAAGCGCGAGCACGAGGACCCCTGTTCTCAGGAACACGCGAGGCCTTTGGGCGATTCGGCCGGGACAGGCCGACCGCATCAGGTCGGATGAGATCTCCGTGAGACCCCGCGTCGGGGTCCCTGCGCCGCCGTCCACTTGCACCACCCAGCTGGGTGTCCCCATCGCCTCCTCCAGCAGCGAAATCATGAGAACGCTTACCGCCGCGGCGCCTGCGCGCATCTTGGAAACTCCCGTCGTCCCTGCTCGGCCCGCCCACGTGTTCGTCGGTGTCCTCGGCGCGTCGGGAATCACGAACCTCAGTAAACCAGCGTTTGCGGCCGGCACGCATTCGGGCGCGCTCCGCCACCATCAGCGCCGCGTCCTCCGTCGCCGCGCCGCCGTTAGAAGCCGTCTCGTCGTCGGCAGCCATGTGGTTGTCGCGCGGAGGCACCATCTCAACTTCCACGTCAGAGTTAACAGGCGCCAAAGCTACAACGGCTACTGGATGGCTACCCGCACCGCCACTCTTTGGCAAAGTGCCCACATTCTCAGCAGCAGAACCTCCCGTACCAAAACTCGGACGGCTACCTGCGTTCACACGACCCATGGGCGCTGCCGCTGCCACAAGAGAACGTGTTGTAGCCATAGAAGAAAGCGTGGTGGCGCGTGTGGCGGCCGCCGTCGCCCTTGTGGTCCGACGCGTAGGCGCAGCCACCCGGACAGGTACAATCTCGTCACCCATTGCAACCCGCGGCGCGCCCGAAACCGACCCGTCGCTGTCAATCGACGAGTCTGTTGCCGCAGCTACCTCACGCAACACTCACCCTCGCCGCGACGCCACGCCAGCAGCAGCCGGCCTAGTGCTCGGCGGCCGACCTGTCACAGCATCTGGAGCTGCCAAGGACTGCGTGAGAGGCTCCGGCGAAGCGAACACAGGCGCCTCTTCGGAAGGAACTTGACGTGCAGCTGACGCTGATACTCGTTAAGAAGCACGCCGGATCGCCCGAAGAGCGTACGGAGAAAACGAAGACGACGGATCCGGTACCGTGCAGTTACCGGCAACGTCAGAACTGCGGACGTTCTTGGCGCAGTCGGCCGGGGCCCTCGCGGCACCGCCTTTGTTGGAAGTGTAGTCCTCGTCCGCGTACGAGCCGTCGGCTGCTGCTGGCGACAGTGGTTCCGTGCCGGCCTTGCCAGCAGTCGCCTACCCGCTGCCGTTGATGTATGCGTCGTACGCTGCCACTGCTCGTGGACGCTCCCGACGCCTAAGTGCGCGGTCGGGGCGCCACCTCCAGCGTTAGTCCGGGCGTCAGCCGCCTTGTTTGTGCCGTCGGCTGCTGCCGGTGCCGTCGGTACACACGGGGCTTCCGTACGTGCCGGCGGCTCGAGCACTACCTCCGTCCGAGTTCGCGTCACGTTTCTCGCTGAATCCGCCTGAAGGGTCCCCGCCTTCAGCTGCGGCTACCGATACCCTCAATGTGCGAGCGTCGGTGCTGTCCCAGGTGCCTCTTCCGTCAGCGGTCACGCCACTGCGTTTGACGTACGGGACTGAGAGGGCAGTGGCGCACTGGAAGCACAGCAGATGGTTCTGGGACACGTGCGCCACCGTCTGACGCGCGACCTCAACGAGCGCATCTGCATCGTCCTCGCTCAGCCGCGGGCGTCGAGAGAAAGCGCAGTGCTTGGGTCCAATAGCGGCCCCGAAGCCAGCGGAGGTCCCCGAGACGGCCGAGGTTGGGGTGGCATCGGCGTCGTTTGTGGCCGCGCCGGGCCCGCTATCGGCCGCATGCGGCCCGGCAACCATCCGAAGAGCCGGTATGTGGACCAGCGGAGACACGAGACGGACGTCTGCTCGAGGGCCAGCATCACTAGTGCCCGCCGAACCGGTGGGCGCGGTGGTGGCTGTTATCGTCTCATTTGGTGTCCATCCCTTCCCTCACAGGTGCCTTGGCAGCGCTGGGAACAATCTCCACCAGCACCTCAAAGAGCATGTTGACGCGCCTCCGCCTCCACACCAGCCGCCGGACGGCCCACGTGATGTCCATTAAGGGAGGACTAGTGGTCCAGACGAGGGCACCCGACACGTCGCGCGCGGTCCAGGGGTCCCGTGAGAGGCTCCCAGAAGCCCTATCTGGGAACAGACGAGTGCTCGGCGCCCCATCCGGTCCGCCCGACTCCACGAGGATGGCGGGGGAAAAGAGCGATGAGGCGGCAGAGGCGCGCGCCATTCCCCGGGTCTCCAGCTGCAGAAGGCTGCTCGCAGACGCGGGGCTCAGCCGCACCATGGCCGCGTCATCCGAGGTGTCTGCCAGGGAGGTTAGTCGAGAGAGCACCCGCGGCATCACCAGGTGTGTCGCCACTAAGAGCACCCTTCCAGTCCTCAATCGCGCGTGCCGATGCCAGAAAGCCTCAGAGCCGGTCATTCTCTGTCCAGCGGGTGCAGTGTGGAGAGCCCCGCCCACATCCGGTAGAGACGCCAGAGCGCAAGGGGTGGGGGGGAACGAAGCGAGCCGGTTCCACCGGTATTGAAGTGGACAACCAGCGTGCCAACAAGGCGACCCCACTTGCGGAGAGCACGCGTCGAAAGAGAGTTGGGGTCGCTCCGAGCTCTGGAGCGCTGAGTGTAGCCGCGCACAGGGCCACAACGGATTCCGAGGGGGCTAAGAACGGCCCCCGTGAGCAGGACCGTACAGCAGACGGCTCTGTCGCTTCCCAACTGGTCCGCGCACTGCCCAGGAAGAGGCACGCCGCAGCGAGTCTGTGTCGTGACCTACACGATGGTCCGGTGCAGGTCGTCGGACCGGGCAGCCGAGATGTGCTGTACGTCCGTCGTGGCCGCTCAGTGGCTGCCCCTGGCATGGAGCGCTCCACGATTGGCGGCGACTCCATCGAAGCCGCGCAGTCGGGCCAACGGCTTTCTGCAGCTGCTCAACCCTATCGATTCACTTCAGAATGAATGACCATGAGCATTGCGCCACTCAGGGCCTAGAGCGGCGCTGCCCAGAGAATGGGCGACAGCGACCTCTAAGCAGCCGTGCAAGTGGCCTGGACGTGCGCTCTCGGGGTCAATCACGAGTGTGAGCCGACGGTGTGAAAGAGGCAGGCCGAGCGCCAGTGCTTCTTTCGGTGGAATCACCAGCAGGGTGGGCCTTTGGTCCCCTCGAATGCACTGCGCTCGCCGGACCGACCGTGCTCTTACGTCTTCCGAGTCTGGCGGCTCGCCGTGAGCACTCATGTGGCCCCTGCTTGGGACGTTGTGTTTCCCCACCACAGTCTGCCATGGGAAGAGTGAGTTGCACCCTCGCCGCATGCCAAAGTGGTGCATCCTGGCGTTGGACTATGCACCCCTCTCTGGCGCGCCGCCTGCGGCACGCGAAGTGGTGCATCCCGGTTTTGCCGCGGACCCCCCCGTCTGTGCGAGCTCTGGCGGGGGGGTGCGGTAGGCCGTGCATCTGCGTCGTGGTGGAGAGGGGGCGCGGACGACAAGCGATGTTAGCCAGCGGAGCGGAGTACCTGCGGGGAGACTAGCTTCTGTGCGTAACTACGCGTGTTCTTGCTGTGAGAGGGGGGGGCCGTGATAAACCGGTGCGCGACGCGTCTTGGGTGGAATGGGTGGCGTGCTGGAAGCATGTTGTTGTGAGAGTGAGAGGCGTAGGCTCGCTGGTGCCGGGCGCGGATGAGGGGGGGAAGACGGGAGGAGCCAGATCGTATATCAAGGCAGTCGACTCCTTCTCTCAGAGTGACCGACGGCATCAACTCCCCCCGCCCTTCTCGAGGAGCGACTGCCTGCATCGATTCTCCCCACCTCACAGACCACACGCACCGCCGGTTGCGGTGCGGCACTGTCTGAGCTGCACCCCCGCCCCCTGCTCCCCTGCTCTCGCTCTCCCTCCTGCGCGCCTGACGTCAAGATGGGCCGCACGAAGGCCCCCGCCAAGCGCAGTGCGTCGCCAGAGCCCGCCCGTCCCCACGCTGGAAAGACCGTCGCGGGTTTCAAGGGCATGGGCGATCAGAAGCGCGACGGCCCTTGCATGAACGGGTTGGCTCCGGGTGTCCGCGCGTCACTTGCGCTGTCCGCTGCCCGCACAGCCGTTCGACTTGGCAACGCGGCGGCGCGCGCTGGTGCAGCCGACACTGCGGCTTGTACGTTGGATGTCGGAGGCGCCAACAAGGCGTCCCGTGACGGCGCTGCGCCAGCGGCGGTGCAGCGCTCCCACGCAGCGGCGGAGGCGCCGCCCATTAATACGGGTGGCGTGAAGCGCGCCCACCGCTACCGCCCCGGCACTGTGGCGCTGCGTGAGATTCGGAAATTTCAGAAGTCGACTGAGCTCCTCATCCCCAAGGTGCCCTTCCAGCGTCTAGTGAAGGAGATGGCGCAAGACTACCGCACGGGTCTACGGTTCCAGTCTACCGCCATCGCGGCGCTGCAGGAAGCGGCGGAGGAGTACCTCATTGGCATCATGGCGGATGGTGTGATGTGCATGCTGCATGGCGGCCGACAGACGATGATGCTGAAGGACATGGCACTCGCTCTCCGTATTCGTGGCCCAGACCGCGTGTGAGGCGACGAAGCGTGCTCGTCACTTGGTCTTTGGTCATCGCACCTGCCTGCTGACGCAACTATGACGCTCTCAAGCGTATGTTTTTCTATTTCCCTTTTCAAAGCACGACAGCTACTCTTTTATAGACGCCCTTCAACAACGCCTCAACCACCCCTTGCCGTCCGACTGTGAGATAGCGGCGGCGGCACTCAGAGACTCCAACCCCGCCGTCGCTTCATGCCATCCGTTTTTGCAACGGCGGCGGCGGAGATGCGCGCCACATGCGCGGCCGTAGTCACCCACCGCCAATCGTCGCGCTGGCCGCGCGGGTCATGCACGACATAAGCGCCGCGGCCAGCCCAAGAGGCCCTTCCTGGGCTCGGCGGCAGTGGGAATGCCAGGCACTGATGCCACCGCAGACGCTAGCACTCCATGCAAGTGTGGGCAGCGAGGATCCCCGTACGTTTCTCTGCCGCCCTAGTCCAAGTCAGCATCTGCGGATGCTGCAATGCGCGGCACTGGTGAAGCGGCCACTTCTTGCCGCTCCATCGCCGCCCTTTGCCGCTCTGCTGCTTCCGCTCTCTGCCGACGTGTCTGTCAGCGAGCGCGGCATTGACAGCCGCTTGAGTGGCGGCCGCCCTAAACGGAGCATGGAGGACGACGGCGCTGCCGGCACCATCGCCTCCGCAGTCTCGTTTTGCAGATGTTAATGTCAGCGGTGGCAGAAGCGGGAGCAGCGGCCGTGCGAGCTGCGAGTGTCGCCTCCGCCACCCGCCGCCGCTTGTCGGGCTGGGCACGAACTCCTCGCGCACGACCAGCGCGGCTGCCGCCACGTGCCGTCCTTCGGGTGTCGGAAACGGCGGCAGGGCCTGCGGCCGCCGCCGCCCACGGCACCACTGGCCGTCGATGCATGTTGTTGCCGATTCTTGTATTGGCGGCAGCGGCAGCGGTGGCTGCGGCGGCGGCAATGCCGCAAGCATCGCCGCAGCCACCGGGCGCTGAGCTTCGGGTTGGCTCAGACGGCTTCATGCACCCCAGGCCCTGTTGCCGCCGCATACCGTCTATGGTGGCGTCGGCGGCGCCGGCAGCGCCGGCCAACTCCGCCGCCGACAGCGTCACAAGCCGTCAATACTCGTGTTGATGCTGGCGAAGCCGGCAACCAGCACAGTTGCCAGCAAAATCGAAGCGCTTCCTCCGTCTCGTACCGCCTGCCCTATCGGTCTGCAGTGGCGAACACACCACGCTGTTCCTCCGCGGAAGCCGCGGGCGTCCACGCTGTCACTGCAGTTTCCTTCACCACTGCGTCACCCTACCTCAATGCGCTGGACGTGAGACACCGCGCCGAGATTGCCTCCGAGCGCGGACGCCAGTCCAGTGCGAGCTTCCAGGAAAAAAATGTTACCGAACACCAAGAGAGCTGGAGGCTTCTCCCTTAGCATCAATTTACAGGCCGATCCGCCAGCCCGGGCCGCCGTGCATTAATAGATGGTCGCGCACACCCCGCCTCGTGAGCCATTTTCTTCTTTCTCACGCGCACCAGCAGAATGCCACGCTGGCCCGATGTGCAGTTCCGATGCCGCCTCACTTGAGCGGACCCACTAATGCCACTCAGAGAGCCAAGAGCACGACGCGCGCACCTGCATCGCGAATGCCCTCTTCCGAGGCCCTCATTTCAATCCGAGCGAACGGACACTCTTAGCGTTGCACCGTCCTCTCCCAACGGCCGCTGCATCTCATCTGAATGCCAGCGGACCGCTCCTGCAATACTGGTGGGGCCCCTTTGACCACCACCCACTGGCCTTTTGCCTCGTACTGCCTGCCACCTGCCCATGCTGCCAGTTTCGTGCCGTTTAACGCGTGCTCTTGCCGTCTGTGGACTACCCAGCCCACCTGCCACCTGCTACCGCATGAAGTTCTTCTCGTCTTGTCCCCCCGTCACCACGGCGTCATGGCGGCGCACATCCGATGCCCCTACCGCACGTGCACCAGGACGTTTCGACAGCCTGGCGGGCTCTATCGCCATCTACAAGTGCGGCACCGAGACCTCGTCAATGTTTCTCAGGCTGTCCTGGCGGCTGCGGAGCACCCAACTGACAGCGATGACGACAAACATGGCGCGGCAGCTGGCGACGGTGACTGGGGAGGCGCTCGGACCGGCGGAGAATGCGGCGGCGGTGGTGACGCCGCGACCAGTGGCTGTGTCGGCAGTGCGCCGTGCCGCGACGGAGTAGGAGTTGCGCGGGCCCTGGACGGTGCTGGTGGTGTGGGTGACGTCGTCTTCCCAGGCGGTACCGTGATCGAAGACGCTCGGATGCTTTCTGCGAGAGGAGCCGGTGGCGCCGTCGTTGACTTGGCTGTCGGCCGCCCGGACGCGAGGGCGTCTACCGAATCGTCGTCAGACACTGACTGGACGTACGGCGACGGCCAGTCGTCGTCTGATTCCGACGACTCGGCTTGCACGGAGCCACTGACTGGATCCGAAGACGACGAGGACATGTCGACGGACGAGTACGCGATGGACGAGTTGCCACCAGATCTCGAGCCGGCGGGCGACCCGCGCGCCGCAGTTGAAGACCTTTTTGTGGAGTCGCTGCGGCAGCAGACGCCCGTGCAGTTGGGCGGGCAGATGGACTATGGCGGCACTCTGTGCGGGCGCGTGTTGCAGTGGTTCTACGACCTACATGACGCGGAGCAGTCGGAGCCGGTGTTTGCGGGATTTGGGGATATTGGCAACTTTCCTCGCTTCGACACACCCGCCCTGCAGCGCACATTCTCGTACGTGCGTACAGCCGGCGGCGCCGGGCTCGGGAGACAGCAGGCCAACGACTTCTACGCCACTGTGCGTGCCATTGAGTCTGCCTGCGACGGCCAGGGGCCTGTCGGCCTGCGCTTTCCCAACAAGACGATCTTTTGGAAGGCCATTCGTAACGAGAAGAGGCGGACACTGGAGGCGCTCGGCTGGCGGACGGTGCCGATCGTCATTGCAGATAAGTCGTACCCCCTCCTGTATCGTGACGCGCTGAACGTGGCGCAGGAGCTCGTCCGGCAGGTGGCGGTGGACAAGCTCCAGTGGGACGCGACGGCTGCCGACGACGCCGACACCAACAACAACCACGTCTGGACTGGCCCCATCGATAGCGCCGCGTTCTTTGAGAACTATAACGACGTACGGGACACCCTGCCGGAGGGCACGAAGGTATTGGGCTGTATGGGTACTCCCACAGCACTATCCTGACCGGAAGCGGCGGTACGTTGATTTCTTCCATGTTGTTTTGCGGTGGGAGTTCGTCGTCTGCTGGTGCTTTTAAGTGCTTGCGTGCAGTCCGGACTGGTGCAGTGCTGTTTGAGACTGGCCAGACTGAGATTCTTCGCACCACTCGGTTCTTGTGCTCACAGAAATGCGACTGCGCCATCGCTCCTGCATTCGCTTGCTCGCTTTCATCTCTGATTCACCTCCCCCAGCCGTTTCCGCATACCCAGTGCGTCTCTGCGTCGTCAACATTAGGACGGAGCGCGTCCACTGGGTGACCGTCGGCTACCTACGGATGATGCTCCACAAGTACGAGACCAGTGCCAGGGCAAAGTCTTCCGCGCCGAAGGCGGAGCTGCTCCAGCGTTCTTTGTACCTCATTTTCGTCCGCTGCATGGACGCGTCGCGCACCGGGTTCACTGTGCCGCTGGCGGACAATACTACCATCACTGTCTCGCCGCGCATTTTGCTCTTCTGCTGCGAATACCAGGAGGAGCGCACTCTCTTGTCCCTCAAGCAGCACGGCAGCAAATATGACTGCAAGCCGTGTATGGATGACTCGGAGAGCTTTGCAGGGCGTCAGGGGGTCAATCAGCGGCGAAGAGTTGTTACATCCACGGTCACGGATCAACTCGACGGCGCTCGTATGCAGAACGAGCACGGCAACACCGCGGTGGTGAAGGAGATTGAGCATACTAATGGCATACACTGCCGGGTCCCCGCCTTGGCTGGGTGTGATGGCCTCGGGTCTGGTTGCAAGCACCTGTACTAAGCTATCGGGTTCGACCGACTGCACGTATGTGGGGCGCTTCCCCCTTCTTCCGCACGAGCGCCAGTGCACTTCGTCTTCTCCTTCTTCCATTTCTATCGAGTGCTGAAGTCTACTGCTACTGACGAACGCGCTCATGGCCTGCCGCCACTGCCTTTGTCGCCATGCTGCTCCTCACTCCATGGTCTGCTTGGCCCTCTCTGACTGTTGTGGGCTATTCATTCTTCCGAACAGGTTCTTGACGTCTGCCTGTCCCGTCGACTGTCAGATGAGGCTCATGTGTACACCGAGCTCGTCGAAAATCAGTTCGGCCTCGCTGTGGGGGCCTCAGGCCCTTCTTACCCACCGCTAACATGCGCTTCATGAACGCGTGCCGCACGGATCCCGTTCCGCGCATCACCCCGGGGTACGTGTCCGATATGTCTGGTCATGTACCTGTGTGCCCCAGCGCCCCACATGTCAGCACGCCAGCGTGGGAGACTTTCATTTTGGACGAGCTCGTACACGTGCGGCGCTTAGAATACAGTGGGGGGGCAACGTTTTGCTGCACCACTGGCATACACTGACCTGCATACCTCATTGTGTTCAGGGCCGCTTCCTGTCCCTGATATCTTCTTTCGCTTCGCTCCCATGGCGCAGCTACTTTGTAGATCCATAAAAGAAGCAGGCTACGTTACGGGGCGCCGAGAATCGACGCGCTATGCACTTCCTTCCCTTCGCAGTATCTGCCGTCCTCGGAGCTGCCACAGGCAAGTGGAACCATTCGGTCATTACGCGGGCCATGTGCGAGCTGGCCGCTTTGGTGCGCGACCTATTCGCCCTCGAGTGCGTCGGGGGCGGCGTTACCATTGGGCGTGCTCGGCAGCTGACCGCCCGGCTGACCACCTGGATGCACCGCGACTTTCAGGGCCTGTTTGGACCTCTTCACACATCGAAGCTTCATCGCCTACTGGCTCATGTGTTCGACGAGCTGCGCCTCCGCGGCTCCCTCCTCGCTGGCGACACTGGGGTTAGGCAGAGCAGGTTGCTGATGTCTTGCGCTGGGCAGCCATGGAAGAGGACGGCGGAAACGACGAGAGCATCGAGGACAATAAAGATGCGGCTGCCAGTGCTCCCGAAGCCATGGCCATTCCCGCTTCCGTCGTGGCCGCGCTAGCTGAGGCTGTAAAGACTTTGTCGCCAAGGCTTCGTCGGCATGAAAGATCCGTGCGTGTCGGCACCGTTGCTGACGAGCGCTCAATCGAAGGCCGCGCCCAGTGCCCCGAGCTCTCCAATAACGACATCCTGACTGTACCGTTTGGGACTTTCCTCGCCCGTGGCGCTGCTCTCCGGCGCGGCGGCGACCGGCGCCCGATTGTCCGAGCATGCAACCAGTACTAAGGCGCCCCGTGGTATGACTGGGTTGAGTACAACACAATCGACGGCAGCGCCGAGTCTGTCTTGCCGGCGTCATCATTTCCGAGGTGGGAAAACGAGCCGTGAAGCTCTTGGTCGTCGAGCGCGCATGCCTGGCGCCGGCGGTCGCCAGCTGCCCATTCGCGGAGTACAAGTGCACGCGCCTACGGTTTGATGTGCGCGATGCAGGCGTCACAACAACCCTGGAGTGTGTCCCTGTGAACCGTGTGCTACGTGTGCTCTGTGTGGAACACGACTGGGTGGATGGGGTTCGTCGCCATGGCTTGGAGGTCATTCCCAAACTTGCACCTACAACGAAAGAGGAGGTGGCAAATGCGCGCTTCTTTGTTATCGTCTTTGTAAAATTGTAAGCTGTGACCTCCGTCTCTTTTTCCGACTGAAATCGCTGCGGTACGCACCATTGGGTTGATTGATTGCTCACGTGTTGCCTGGCAGCCGCAGCCGCGGCCTTCACATCGTGATCTTTATACTTCAAAGACAGTGGTGGAAGTAGAAGCGTCCGATGACTGGTGCCCGGCAAAAATACCTGCGCCGCCGAGTGAAGTACCTATGGCGTCTTGGATTTCTTGATGAGTCTTCGTTTCTTGATCGAGAAATTCCCCAGAGCAGGGTACTCCCTAAGACAGTACTTGAACTATTTCCTCTGCAGCGGTGCGTTCTTTGGCACCACGTTACACCCAGGATGGCAATCAGGATGGCTTCGCGGCCAACAGCTGTCCTGATGCTGTCGCTGTTGTGCGCGTGTCAGTCGTTGTCGCACATGTCCATTGTTTCGGCAGGCGTCGATACAGCGGATCCCTAAAAAGGCTCCCGTGAAGGCTACGCGTCGCCATGGGTGCTGCTGGACGGTGAGGATGAGCTGGATACCGGCGAAGAGCGATATTCTGTATTCTGAGTTCCCGTTGGATTGACATGTTGTGGGAACAAACAGAGCCGCTGAACGGCGCTCTGGTGGCCCGCGCCTGCGCATCACTCCCCGTCGTTTTAGAACTTGGGGTACTCCCAGCGAGTCTAGCACTGACCGTACCGTCAAGAAGCAGATAGGACCTTCGGAAGACCGGAAGTGGTGTCACGAGCCTACCACATTTCCGTTGTCGTCCCGGAGTGCGAGCAGCGGCAATTTTCTGAGCTGCATAGGCGACAAATGAACGGCGGTGCGGTGGCTCGGAAACCGCGGCGGTGCTTTGCTCCGCTGTGGGAACCTGCGGGCCCACCTCCGCCGCCGGCATCGTAGACTGTTGCAAGAGTGGTGAGCGGATCCACACCTTCCGCCTCGCTGCAGGTCGCTGCCCCCCGCCTCCGGCCGTCGGCCAGCGCTGGGCCGGCGCCGGTTTCTGCTCCGCCGGCGTCGATGAAGCGCCGCCGCACGCTCCTTCCTGCTTTTCCGCCCCACAATGACCCCCCACCCCCGCAGGTGAGGCGGTGGCACGCAACTCCCAGGCGCGTGGCAGTAGCGCATCTGTCGGCATGGTCACAGGCGACCACGACGGAAACAGCGCCGTGTATCACCCTGTGAACATGGGGTCGGGGGGGAGGGAGAACCTGTGGTC
>ENA-ORXR01002871-ORXR01002871.1-marine-metagenome-genome-assembly--contig:-NODE-2871-length-15970-cov-2.986787_pt1 | contig 15970 bp, 17 predicted proteins | sample MGYA00237866_ERZ511479 | MGnify/ENA metagenome assembly ERZ511479 | reverse complement strand
ACCAGGCATACGCATTTTCAAGCCTTTAAAGTCATCAGCAGAGTTCATTTCCTTGCGGAACCAACCACCCATCTGAACACCCGTGTTACCACACATCAAGCCTTTCAGACCAAAACCAGCGCTTAGCTTATCCCAAAGCTCTTGACCACCACCAAAACGAATCCATGCATTCATTTCTGTGTAAGTCAGGCCAAATGGAACCGATGTGAAGTATGCAAAACCAGGATGCTTACCTTTCCAGTAGTACTCTGCGCCGTGATAAATCTGTGAGTTACCTGAAGCCACTTCATCGAATGAGTCAAAAGGCTTAACACGTTCGCCCGCAGCAAAGTAATTAATCTTAATACGACCATCACTCATATCAGTTACACGCTTAGCAAAACGCTGTGCGCCTGTTCCCAGACCAGGGAAATCGCGGGGCCATGTGGAAACCATATTGACTTCCATTGCCTTACCCGCAGCAATTGCAGGTGCCGCAACGGTAGTGCCTGCTGCGGCTACTGCACCCATTGCAGCGCCTTTTAATACATCACGTCTATTCATACTGTCCTCATCCTCTAGAGTGTTATCAAAAACCCCATCAGCCCAAATCTTAAAACTTTCAGGAGGCATTAACATATCTGTTGTTAATGGTGGTCATTATTGCTTATTAAATCGAGAATGTAAAACAACCACGTACACTATCATCCACTGTAAAATCATGAAGATATTGTCAAATATAATGTTTTACTTAAGTAGATCTATCTAGTGCTTGCGTGACCAGAATCCTTTATTCAGAGCCCTGTATTGTGTGGGTTGATTGATGGGCTGATCACGATCTATTCGAAATTGTATTGCTCCACTATCCGCAGTGTTTAAAATTTTCACATCCTGTTTTTTATAGCGCTTAATGACGCGTCGATCCGGGTGTTTGAAACGACTTCGGTATCCAGCTGATGCAATCGCCCATTTTGGGTTTACCGCCTTGATAAACCGTTTCTGCGAAGAGCTATTACTGCCATGATGCGGCATAAGGATAATATCTGAACTTAGTAAAGGCTCTGCCGGAGAAGAGCTGTTATGTAACTTCAGCAGATGCCTCTCTGCTTTGCGTTGAATGTCGCCCGTCAGCAATACTTCATGACTGCCTGAACTGATCTTCATGACACAAGAGCGATTGTTATCATTGCCCTGCCACTGCGCAGCCGGATGGATAAACTCGAATTTCACGCCATCCCATTCCCAGGAATCACCCCTTTCACAAAGCCTATTCGCATGTGCCTCAAGCAAATCCACGCGATTTCCATAAATCGATTTAATCTTTATGGCTGACGATACCGCTTCCAATCCCCCCATATGATCACGATCATCATGGGAAATCACCACGGCATCAAGCTGCTTTATAGACTGTCGCTTCAAATAAGGAACCACCACCATTTCACCTAAATCAAACGATTCACTGGCTTTGTCACCCGTGTCATAGACCATGCTGTGATTTTTAGTTTCTACAACCACCGCTAAGCCTTGCCCAACATCCAGAACGGTTAACCAAAAACTACCCTGCTGTTGCGGCTTTTCAATCTGAAAAAATAGCAAAGGTAACAATGCAAAGCAGGCGACGTATCGCCATGTCAAGCCGACGGGCAATAGTAATATCATTCCAGCAGCAACCAGCGAGGCGAGTAGCAAAGAGGGCAAATGAAATGCTTCAAAGGTAGCGGCAGGCGCTTTGGCCAGAAACGTCAGTACGGCAAATAATCCATCAAGATGCAGTGATAGAAACTGAAACAGGTAGGCTGCAATACTTTCACTGATAAAACTTAGCAGCACCGAGATCATACTTAGCGGTACAACCACAAATGACACCCATGGAATGGCTATCATATTTGCAATAGGTGAGACTAGTGACCCTTCTGAGAAGAATAGCAGGCTCAGCGGAATCATCAGGAGCGATAAGAAGCACTGTAACTTAAGCAGACTAAACCTACCCATCTTCATGACACGACGTAATAACCAAAGAATGACAAATACGGCTGAAAATGACAGATAAAACCCAACATTCATTACAGCTAACGGGTCGACGATCATCACCAAAATTATTGCCAGCGCCAGTATTCGGTAATTGGAAAAATATTGTTTTCCCGCCAGCAAAAACAACCCTAAAACCACCATGATCAATGCGCGCTGGGTGGGTATGGTCATGCCTGCTAGCATTGCATAGCTCACCGCTAATACAACACCCAGTGCTGTGCCAGCCACGCGACGTGGCAGATAGTGGTTTAAGGCTGGGAAGCACCACCAGAGCATCCAGACAAACAATAATCCACCGCTGGCAACCAAACCAATATGCAGCCCGGATATCGCCATTAAATGGCTGGTACCCGTTGCTCTTAATACACGCCATTGCTCTTTGGAAACGCCACCTTTTTCTGCAAGGATCAGTGCAGAGACCAACGCTTGGTTAGATACAGACGCTACTGCCGCTTTTATTTTCCCATGAATGGTTTCACGCAGCGCATTGATGGAATACCACGGTGCTTCTGCTAGTAATTTATGTTGCTCTGATTTACGTAAATATCCCTTCGCTTCAATCCGCTGGGCGAACAGCCATTTTTCGTAATCAAAACCGCCCGGATTGCTAAAACCACTGCTGCGCTTTAAACGCACCTGAAACTGCCAATACTGACCCGCTTTCACACGGACTTTCTGGTTATAAATGCTAAGGCGAATCAATCCGCTCCAAGCTATCGATTCATTAGAATCGACCAAGCTTGCCGAGCTAACGTCGAATAAAAAAGAACGGCTAAAATCATTAATCTTTACTAGACTATTTATCTGACCACGCACGATTAAATCTTTACCTTCAAAAGCCGGCTTGAAGCTATGAACTTGCTGATAATTTGCGACCGAGGCTGTCATAAAAAAGCCAGTAGTAACGGCCAGGATTACCGTTAAATTATATCTCTGTGATTTTTTAAAAAAGATCAAGAAATATACGGCTAATAACAGTATACTCGCGCTCAGCATAAAATGGGGCAGCTCGTTTAGCATTAGTACCAGCACGCTTCCGATAAGCATTCCCATTGCTACTTTTAGCATTGTTAACATTCAACCATTAAGCGAATTTTCCTTACAGAAACTCATTTTTTGGTACTTTAACTTAGCTAACTTGCACTATAGCTTAACCATTGTGCATCGCGCATTTTTGCATCTAAATACTAAACACGACGACCCGGTGCACTTGCAGCATGCCAAAACAGTTTTTTAAACGGTATTCACCAGACCCTAAACGAATTCGCGATACGCCTGGATTAAAGTTTTTAGGCACAAGGCTGCAGCAACCCAACCTCTGGCATTTCAATCGTCACTCGATATCAAAGGGTGTCGCAATCGGCTTGTTTTTTACCTGGCTACCGTTCCCATTTCAGTCGGTGTTTGCTGCGACTACTGCATTGTTTTTCAGAGCAAATATCGCCATATCGGTGGCATTGGTCTTCATCACCAATCCCATAACGATTCCACCCTTATTCTTTTTTGCTTATAAATTAGGAAATTTGGTATTGGGGAGGAAACCGATGGGCAAACCGATTGAATTTAATATGCAATGGATTACGCAAAGCTTGGCGGAAATTTGGCAACCGTTGTTTTTGGGCAGCTTCTTGCTGGGATTATTCTGTTCTATGCTGGGTTATTTGACTGTACAAGTCCTATGGCGACAAAACCTAAGACACCGCATGAAGCTCAGGGCGGAGAAACGCTCAAGCAAAAACGATGTGTCTGGACTCAAGTAATTTCACTTAGGTGGCCATCAACCAAGTTAAATCGCCGATCCATTTTTTCCGCTAATTGCAGATCATGAGTAACGATAATAAACGCTGTTTTCAGCACATCATTAAGTTCCTGCATCAAATCAAACACCTGCATTGCAGTCTTGTGATCAAGATTACCGGTCGGCTCATCCGCGAGGATAGCGGCTGGATTTGTCACCAATGCCCTGCCAATCGCCGCTCGTTGGCGTTCACCACCGGAGAGCTGTCCCGGCTTGTGTTGTAAACGAGAGCCTAGCCCAACCCTTATCAATATCTCTGTTGCCATTTTTGTGGCTTCTTCGACGGGTAGCCCGCGAATTAGTATTGGCATCGCCACATTTTCAAGTGCCGTGAACTCCGCCAGTAGGTGATGGAATTGATAAATAAAGCCCAGGGATTGATTACGCAACCTTCCCCGATCCGCATCCGACAACGTCGCCATGTTTTTACCTAGCACGGTGACTTCGCCTTCGCTAGGCAAGTCTAAACCGCCCAGAAGATGCAACAAGGTACTTTTACCACTACCGGAGCTACCAATAATGGCAACTTTCTCACCAGCCTTAATCTCTAGATCGATGCCTTTAAGGACCTCGACATCCAGCTTGCCTTCAACGAAGCGCTTACGCAAACCCTTGCAGGAAATAATCGTCTCAGCCACTGATGTAGCTTCAGTCTCAGTTTGAGCAGCTGTTTCAACGTCCATATCAGTGTCAGTATTTATTGTAACTTCACTCATTTTAGTCGTACCTCAATGCTTCAGCAGGTTGAACTCTGGAGGCTTTCCAGGAGGGATAAAGGGTAGCTAACATAGACAACACCAGAGCACTGACGGCAATCATAGTGACATCTTTCCAATCAATTCGTGATTCTAAGGTGCTGATACCATACACATCTTCAGATATAAAATTCACATCAAACAAACGCTCAAGCCACGGCACGATCACTTCAACATTCATCGCTAGGAGCACGCCAAAAATGACGCCCAATATCGTACCGATAACACCGATTAAGGTGCCCTGCACCATAAATACCTTCATCACGCTAAAGGGCGTCATGCCGAGGGTTCGGAATATTGCAATATCGGAGCCTTTATCGGTAACGACCATGACCAGGGTTGATACAAGATTAAATGCTGCAACCGCAATAATCAGACCCAGCAAGAAGAACATCATGGTCTTTTGCAGCTGGATGGCTTTGAAGAAATTTTCATTCTGCTTTGTCCAGTCACTCACCCAGTAATCCGTTCCAGAGGTGTTGGCAACCTGCTGACTCACCTCAGGCGCTTTATACAAATCATTTAAGCGCAGGCGAACGCCAGTCACCGATTCACCCATTTCAAATAACGTGGCGGCATCTACCATGTGGATGAACACAGTACCTTCATCGTACTGCTGTAGGTCTACCCGAAAAATACCCACAATATTGAATTGCTTGAGAAACGGCAGCTCACCTGACTCCATCCCTTCCGGGCTTGGGGTTAGCAGGGTGACAGAATCACCGACGCCTAACTTTAGTGATTCGGCTAATTTCACACCAACAATAATATTATCTTCACCCGCTTTCAGGTCTTCAAAACTCCCCTCCAGCATTTGATTACTCACGTTGCCGGTTTGCTTCTCATACTCTGGCAGCACGCCTTCAAGAATCGCACCTTGTACACGATTACTTTCATTCAGCATGATTTGTTTTTCAATAAAAGGCGCACCTGCGACCACATGCTGCATTTTTAATAAGGTTTCGCGACGTGCCTGCCAGTTTTCAATCGATGCATCAGTCTCTGAAACAGTGACATGGGAAAGCACGCCTAAGATGCGATCCCGCATGGCTTGCTCAAAACCGTTCATCACAGATAACACCGTAATCAGCACGACCACACCGAGCGCGATACCAATCATGGAGGCGAAAGAGATAAAGGAGATAAAGCTGCTTTGGCGTCTGGCACGGGTATAACGAAGGCCGATTGCTGCTTCTAATGGCTGAAACATTTATTCGTACCTCAGTGATTCGGCGGGCTGCACAGCGGCAGCGCGATTAGCGGGATAAACCGTCGCGAGTACTGCCATAACCAGCGCTGCAACAGTAACAATCCAAACATCCGGCATTTGTAATTCAGAAGGCACTGTTGAGATATAGAAAATATCTTCTGGAAATATTTTAGTACCAAAGAAACTCTCAATCGCAGGGATAATGGTATCGAGATTACTGGCGAGCAATACACCACCAATAGCGCCCAGAATCGCACCAGAAACACCAATAATACTGCCTTGAATCATGAATATTTTTTTGATCGATTTAGGTGAAATACCGAGGGTGCGCAATATCGCAATATCAGCCTGCTTATCATTAACTACCATCACTAGTGATGAAACCAGATTAAACGCTGCCACCAAAACAATCAGCAACAAGATGAAAAACATCATGGTTTTTTCCATGCGGATGGCGCTAAAGAAGGTTTTATTATCTTTACCCCAATCACTGACTTCTACCTTATCACCCAACTCTGACTGCAAGGCATTAGCTTTGGGCTGGGCATCGAATAAATCACTGAGGCGCAAGCGTAATCCGCTCACCTGCCCCTTCATTTTAAACAGCCGTGCGGCATCGGCCATGTGGATAAACGCCGTGCCACTGTCGTAGTCGCGCATATTCATTTTATAGATTGCGGTGACGGTAAAGCGCTTCATTCTGGGGAGAACACCTGCGGGGGTAACGCGTGCATTCGGGGTGATGACGGTAACCTTGTCTCCAAGGTATGCGCCGATGGCTGACGCCAGTTCGCTGCCAATCGCAATACCGTACTCACGATCTTTTAAGGTGTCGAGACTCCCTTCGATCATATTTAGACCGAGTTTGCTCACCGCCGCCTGACGCTTAGGCTGGATTCCTTGCATCATAATGCCGCGAATCTCGCCATTGGCACTGAGCATAACCTGCTGTTGGATATAAGGCGCAACACCAGCCACTGTGGTATCTGCGAGCAATTTTTTATCAACGGCTTCCCAACCGCCTAATTTACCATCTGTCCCGGAAACCGTGACATGAGCCACCATGCCGAGTATTCTTTCTCTTAATTCTTTCTCAAATCCGTTCATAACGGACAACACGGTAATTAGTGCTAATACCCCAATCATTATCCCTAGCATTGACGCCAAAGAGATGAAAGAAATATAGTGATTCTTGTGTTTGGATCGCGTGTACCGCAAACCAATAAAAAATTCTAATGGTTTAAACATATCGCGCCTTAATTGAGAGCACAGGTATTACATCCAAAAAAACAATCATAATGTGGTGATAACCATGAAACATAAACCCCTACTGCTGACTGCATCATTAACTGCGACTCTGCTTTTATCTTTTTCTACGGCTAGCCATGCTGAAATTCTTAGTATCGGCAAACACGTTAAAATCGCTACCAAGACAGAGACACCGCGTCGTGGCCTTACTAAACAACGTGTACTGAAAAAATTTGGTAAAGCAAAAAAAACCATCGTTTCTAAAGGTAAAGTAACCAAAAGAAATCCACGCATTACCCGCTGGAACTATGACACTTTTTCAGTGATATTTGAAAACAATCACGTCGTACATACGGTGGTGCATCGCTAATCGATGTCCCTTGGAGCACATTGATGTCTCTTGAAGCACATTAAAGAAGCGGATTGAAGTTTACTGGCGCTAAGCACTTAAGTCAGCCATTATTTTAATTAATGATTTTTTAAGATGATGGCTGATGCATGGACTACAACAGCCAGTCGACTAATTGCCAGCTTTGGCGTTAGCCAATGATTCGGATATCTTCCAACCAAACGCGCAGTCAACGTCAATGCGTATTTTCAATAGACCACTCTCCCCTTCATTCAACATCACCGCTAGGGGTGTCTGTTGTTTGAAGCGGCGGTGTGGTTTGCGTATCCAGGATAAGCGCATCTCATCGCTAAAGGGATACGTCGTGCGCAGTGCATCGCTGATGCCAATGATGTGATCTACGCAGTTCCAAATACTTTTATCGTCAGGAAACGCCTTTATTCCGCTACGAAAATGCGCCAGCTGCCTGCTGCGAATTTCTTCTGGCAAACCCAATAAGCGAATAATTTGCTCTGAAGAGAGTTTCCAGGTGTCCAGATAACGCATCACTGCACGCGTTAGATCGTGACGCTGAGTATCCGAGAGATCTTCTGGCTTCACTCCTTGCGACCCTTTAAAGGTGAGCTAGTCTCAGCATCTGTTTTTATTGGCGATTTGAAATGCACCACATTATCCGTTTTAGTGGGTTCATCGATGAAATGCGGTCGGTCTTGGTTAGTACGCTGCATAAGCTCCATTATTTCCCGTTCGCGAGCAGAAACAAGCCCAAAGCACATACGGATATCCTCGATGGTTTGAGGCTGTAACGGCGACTTCAGCGCTGAGCTATCAGGGGTGACATCCACCACAACCTGAGCCAGCGTTTTGCGAACGGCTTGCAATATGTCTTTTTCTTTTTCCAGATCCGTCTGCTGATCAGACATCGAGTACTCCAGAGGCTATGACTGTCACGGCTACTGATAATAGCGGCTTTACTGCACTCTAGCTATATCCCAATATTTCTAAGGATTTTTAGCGCGGAACACGCATGCAAACTTGTTGTTAAGTATCTACCTTTCATTGGCAGGCGCTGCTTGATTAGATCAACACTCAGTAATGTTTACTGGCAGCTCCAGAACATTAATCGCTAAACCACCGCGAGCCGTTTCTTTATATTTATTTTTCATATCCCGACCGGTATCGCGCATGGTCTTAATGACTTTATCTAGCGAAACAAAATGCGTTCCATCACCACGCAGTGCCATACGCGCCGCCGTGATGGCTTTCATCGCCGCCATTGCATTACGCTCTATGCACGGTACCTGAACCAAACCACCGATAGGATCACACGTTAGTCCGAGATTGTGCTCCATGCCAATCTCAGCCGCATTCTCCACCTGTGCCGGCGTGCCCCCCATCACCTCAGTCAACGCACCCGCTGCCATCGAGCAAGCGGAACCCACCTCCCCCTGACAACCCACTTCAGCACCGCTAATTGAGGCATTTTGTTTAAACAGGATGCCAATGGCTGCGGCCGTTAACAGAAACCTCACCACCTTATCATCACTCCAACCAGGATTATTATGATCCAAATGAAATCGCGTGTAGTAGTGTAAAACCGCAGGGATAATACCAGCAGCACCGTTGGTTGGAGCCGTCACCACGCGACCACCCGCTGCATTTTCTTCATTTACCGCGAGCGCATACAAGGTCACCCAATCAGTTGCTAACAAAGGATCCACCATAACCATGTCGCGCCGAGCTTGTAGCTGCGTGTACAGTGCGGCGGCACGGCGCTTTACCTTTAGCCCACCGGGCAAGATGCCGTCATTTTTGCAGCCGTTAACCACGCATTCCTGCATCACGCTCCAAATGCTCAATAGTCCCTCTCTGACAGACTCTTCCGGTTGGCGTACGCACTCATTCGCCATCATCAAATCGCTGATACCAAGATTGTGTTCTTTGCAAAGCGCCAGCAGCTCATCACCGGAGTTAAAAGGGTAAGGAACCTTGGTTTCGTCTTCAATAATCTGACAATCACCCGCCGCAGCTGCCTCGTCAACAACAAAACCACCGCCTACTGAATAATAGCTGCGCTTAAGGAGACTCTCGCCCTGCTCATTGAAGGCCTCAAAACACAAGCCATTGGGATGATACGGCAGACTTTTCTTGCGATGCATAATCAAGTCGCTATCTTCTTGAAAAGCAATAAGCTTTGAACCACCGAGATTAAGTTGATTGGCTCCACGGATGATTTGTAAGCGCTGAGCCATGCTTGCTATTTCAATCGTCTCAGGCAGCTCACCTTCCAAGCCCATTAATACCGCCTTGACTGAGCCATGTCCTTTGCCAGTGGCACCCAGAGAGCCAAACAATTCAGACTTTACTCTGCTGACTTTTTCAATGAGTGCGCACTCATTGAGTGATTCAACAAAATAGGTCGCCGCACGCATTGGACCAACCGTATGCGAGCTTGAGGGGCCGATGCCAATAGAAAACAAATCAAAAACGCTGATGGACATGTGATATCTACTTTAGGTTATTTGTATTATTAAAGCGCGTTACTAGCAACATTTTGGAAGTTAAATGGCACATAGAGCAGTGTCTCAATGAATGTTATTCCTGAGATTTGCATTTGCCAAATGAATAGTTAAAATAAAACTATTAATTTTCCAAATAAAATAAGCTAACCCTCTACCAATATGAATGTAGGCTTTAAAAACCTCCCAATTGACTTGCTGCGCACTTTGTCACGGTGACTCAGTTTAATACGATAATTATTGGAGTTATCAGAGTCTTGCTTAGTGTCTCACTTGCTTAACAATAGTTTCTCTGTCTCTTTATGATCATTCTGTTGTGCAGCAGCAAGCCTACCCAGCCTCTTTCCTAAGATACATGATTATACATGGGCTAATCGCCCAAAGTATCTCTTAACCATGATTGAACAAAGGCAATCGTTGTGCCATTTCCGTTGTGGATTTCCGAATGCGCACTAAAGGGTAAATCAGAATAATAACAACTCAAACCATCGACATTGCCATCCTCTCTGACATTCCACTTTTCATCATATAAATCACCACCGACGACTAATGTTCGCTGGCTACCACGCACTTCTAGTGCAAATTGAGTATTCGGAGAGACCACATCTTCCAAATCATAGGCAGCGCTGCTATCTGACGGTGCATTTGGGTAGCTTGCGCAGGTTTGAGTCTGATTAATGGTGAAGCGATTTCTTGGATCTCCCCCAATAAAACTGTTTTGAGCATCATGACCCACGTCACCCCAACCAAACGATGAGGCATCTAAATCGACTAAGGCTGTGACCGTCAGGGCTTCAACTGCGTTAATGGCGGCATGAGCCCAAACCGCACCATGACTGTGCGCGATTACAATACTTCGCGTGCCTTTAGGTTGCAGTTCATCGCGAGCTAATTCCATATCACTCATTAATTCTTGATAACCACCGTAGTCACCAACTCTTAAAGCATCATCGATATAGTATTCAAATTCGACGCTGTACCCGGCTGAACGCAAGTCGGCGATAATTCCGGGCCCCGCTGTTATATCTAAGTAAGACCGTCCTGTGACACCATTGACAAGTCCGGTGTGGCCGCTAACGAAGAAAATCATGAGGTCAGGTCTTGAGTTATCATCGTCGCTTGATCCGCCTCCACCACAGCCTGCCAGAAATAGTAGTGTGAAAAGGACAGCGATGTTTATTATAAATTTCATTTATTTACCCTGCATTGATTTCTCTTGAGTATTTCATAGGATCTGATGTGTTTAAGCCGAGTGTGCGAAGACATAGCGATCATAGCACTTAGTTATTTAGTGTTTTTCAGATAGCCTTTCTTACCCATCGCCACATTTGTAATCAGGTTAGCCATTTTACTTCCTAACGCTGGTGCATTTCACTTTAATATCTCAACCGTCATATGATCTTCTTCTTTGTTGCTACTTAGCACTTTTAATTTTACGGGTGTCACGTTCATTTCAGAAGCAAACACCTCGGTGGCATTTATGACGGGGCTAATGTCTCTTACGAAAACCGTTTCATTGTGCACCTCTGCAAACTCATAAACGTAATCTCCATAATTTTCTAGTGCACTGCTCTCCGGCAGCCCTCCTTCCAGCACGTTTTGTTTAATAATAAGCTTTCCACGATAGTCGTTAGGAACAATGATTAAAATAGATGTCGGGCTACGATAGACATATAAAATACCGCTGAGAGCGATTAAACAAAGAACCAATGATATAAGTAAGTTTTTTCTCATACGGCTATCGTCATCAGCGAGTCAAACCCTATTCATTTATATTTTAAACACCATCTATTGCTGCCAGCGTCAGCACCATTCTCTTCCGAGTCACAGTAGATAGCCACACCAATAGAAGGAGCTGAAACACCTTCCACTTCGAACTGAAATTTAGTTAACTCGGTTACAGAGTGCAATATGCCTGAGTTCTTAGCCGCTTCCAAAGAGTGATTAGTGTCGAACACGCACACAATCTTCAGACTTTCCGGAAACTCAGAATACACTACAAAGTGAGTTAGCCAGCTAAACCCACTGTACTCATTCTTCAACGTTTCACAGACGTTATTTAATGCACGAATGATAGCGTTCTCAGTTTTCTTTTCCGTTCTATTCATACAAACTCTTTATCTAAGCCAAGCAACCTTTATGAGGACTATTATCGTAAGGTGAAGATGCGCTGTGCTACTCTAGCAGCCCGTCCATTGAAAAAATATATCAGGGGTGAATATTAATGGAAACCAATAACAAATTAGCAGGTAAAAACGTCCTCATCACCGCTGGCGCTCAGGGGATTGGCGAGTCAATCACGAGACACTTTATTGATAGTGGTGCTAATGTCGCCATCCACTATTTTTCCAGTGCTGACACTGCAAACCAATTGGCGAAATACGCAAACAGTGAGGATCAAAAAGCAATCGCCATCAGTGGAGACTTAACCGTCGAGACTGAAGCGACTGCATTAGTTGATCAAACTGTTGAAGCTCTGGGCAGTCTCGACATATTGATTAACAACGCAGGCTCACTAGTTGCACGAAATATGCTTAACGAAATGGAGACGGAGTTCTGGCACAAGGTTATGGATATCAACCTTACTTCCATGATGCTTGTAACGCGCGCAGCTTCTCCACATCTTGCAAAAAATGACAATAGTAGCATTGTTAATTTAGCATCATTGGCGGGGCGCAAAGGTGGCCACCCCGGCTCATTGGCTTACTCCACCAGCAAAGGCGCAATTCTAACGTTTACCCGGGCACTTTCCGCAGAACTAGGTCCGCAAGGTATTCGAGTCAATGCTGTAGCGCCGGGGCTTATACTAGGTACTTCATTTCACAACACCCACACCACAAAAGAGTCAGCAGAGGCAACCGTGGCGGGGATTCCAATACAGCGCGCGGGTGATGCAGATGACGTCGCGCGAGCCGTTGTATATTTAGCTTCAGAATACGACGGGTTTATTACAGGCGCTACGCTTGATATCAACGGTGGTGTCTACAATATGTAGTGCTGCTTTGTATCATTTCAGTAGGTCGAATTTGGAGTATTTTCGGGGTTTATTTCACCGTAAACTTCTTCAGGGTCAACGCCATTGATTAGTAATATTTCCCTAACCGCTTCAATTTGATCCAATACTTTTTGATAGCGATCACCGTACTCATATTTCGTTACTTCAATGGCTTTTGGCATATAGGTAAACGCAATTTTCAAAGCGTTTAACGTAGGTTGGTCAATTTTTTCACTCATTTCAGAACTCATTCATTAATTGTTAGTAACGCCGTAACGGCTTGCTCAGCTGCAACACATGCGGTGAGGATTTGCGATAAAGTGGGGCGACACTAACACCACAATTCGGACAACTTGTACACGGAATTATGTAGCACTTGCACAAAGCTCGCTCCCTATTGTAAAGGTGATTCGAGCCTAATCAGCATCGCTCTTACCATAAGTATAGTACCGAATAGGTTTATCTCCTTATACAAATGACAGGTTCATACAAGCTCAACCTATTTTTTGGAACATGATTCTCTTCCAGGTCATTTTAAGTTACCAATGCAGCGACACCGATAACCCGGCTTCATTTCTACCTGCCCATGGAACAACTTTAATATTTTCATTGAATGCATCCGTGAACACCCAACCTGCCAATGAACCAATTGCAGCGCCACCCAGTACATCTTTCCAATGATGTTTTTCAGATCGCACTCTACCTACACCAACTAAAGCAGCTATACCATAAGCTGGAAAACCAATTTCCCAGCCGTAACGGAGATTCAATGTTGTCGCTGCTGCAAAGGCATTTCCGGTGTGATTGGAAGGAAAACTGTCATTTCCACTGAGATCTGGCCGCTCTTCTTCGATTAATGATTTACCAAGCAATCCGATGCCAGAAGCTGCCGCAACGCTGTAGCCTGCTTGTTTGAAACCATCCCAATCGCGTTTGTAGGCAGGAAGCGCCAAGGCCACACCAGTTAAACCATAAGCTCCGATATCACTGAAGTTTTCCCAATTATCTGAACTCGAAGCATTGGCTGGAGACACAGCCCAAACAAAGCCTATGAAGAAGGTAGCAAATTTTCTAATATCCATCGCATATAAATACCCTATATCTTAGAAGGGGTATTCCGGTTACATATTAAACCCTGACAAGCGGCTTAAAACAGCTGACTGAAATAGCCAGAAACGAGCATAAACGAGATTTCCACGTCCATTTAAGCAATTAATACCCAGACAACTACTTTTATCAACTAACGCTGAGGATCACTCTCCCTAACCGGAGAAGGTGCCGCACTTACCATACGAGTATTCCTCGTACTAAGGTTCGGCTTAACCTTAGAGATTTTAGCTTCCCGCCATAGTATCAACAGACCCGATAAAACCGTAATCATGGCTCCAGTAATTCCCCACTGATCCACCGTTTCATTGAAAAACAACGATCCAAAAATCACCGCCCAAACAATCTGGCTGTACTGCATGGGTGCGATGAACCCAGCACTGGAGTTACGATACGCAAACAGTATCAACAGCTGCCCGATTTGAGCAAACACGCCAATCAAAAACATCATACCGAGATCTTCCAACGGCATCGCGATATAAACAAATGGCAGAATGCAGCCTGTGACTAGAATACTGGTCAGCAAAGGATAAAGGATCAAAGTGGCCGCATTTTCAGTACTGCCGATCTTTCGTGAGATAATCGCAGCGCCTGCACTACAAAAAGCGGCACAAAGGCCTAGCAGATGACCCAAGCTAACGCTTTCAACGGAAGGTCTCAATACGATAATTATCCCCACTAACCCCAACAATATCGAAGCCCAGCGAAACAGGTGTACTTTTTCATTGAGAAAGTAGATCGCCATCACCGAAATCAACAGCGGTGCAGTAAAGATTAAGACGTAAACCTCAACCAATGGCAGCATCGAGAAGGCTAAAAAGGCAGAAAACAGGCTACCCATCATCAGAAGCGACCTAAACATGACCATCTTCGGATTGATTGCTTTGATGCTGCCAGGATTTGAGTCCAACACCCTTGCCAATGAAAACGGCACATAACCAAACAACATGGCAAAGAAGATAATCTGAAAGACGGAGTAGTCACCGCCCAACGATTTCAACATGGCATCATGCGATGAAAAGACGGCGTAACCGGCTAAAGCAAATAATGGCCCCTTTAGTACGGAGCTAGTGGTTTTTGTTGATTCTGACATGACGGTATTATTTTAAAATATTACAGGAATACGCTTAGTGACTCAGCGTGCTAAAAGGTTTAAAGAGTGCGCACACTATAATTTTTTACGTATAATCGCACGCTGTCATTCTAATCAACATTTAAAGGTTCTGCATGTCCAAATCATACGAAGCCCAAGGGATTGTTCACTCCATCGGTGAAACGACGGAGTACGGGAGCAACGGTTTTACCAAACGTGAATTCGTTATTCAGTTAACGGGCCCGGATGAAAATAGCAAATACCCAAACCACATCACACTAGAACTCATCAAAGACAAGTGCGCGCTAATGGACAATTACAAGGTCGGCGATGAAGTTCAGGTGAGTTTTAATTTATCCGGGCGTTTATGGGCAAGCGCCGGTAAGCCAGAGAAATGCTTTACGAGTTTACAGGCATGGAAAGTTTTTGCGGCTTCAGATTCAGATAATCAATCACCACCACCAGCGGATTATGATTCCATTCCCATTGATGACGATATTCCGTTTTAGTGAGAAGTTAATTGGTTAAGATAAGTCGCAACCACGATTTTAAAAGCGATATGGTTGCGCAATTAGCCATCCCAACAAAACGATAACGCATCTAAATCGACTAACGCCGTCATCAACTTCCTCAGTCGCTGCGTGAGCTCAAACACTACTATGACTGTGTGTCCGATAACGAAGAAAATCACTAGATCAGGTTCTGAATGAACCTTCATCGCATGATCCTCAATTGCCACAACCAGCTAGAAAAAATAGTGTGAATCACAAAGCGAAGTTGTTTATGAATTCCATTTATTCATCCTAAACGAAACCTCTATGATTATGAACTATCAAAATGGTATCTCTTCGACACCGAAGTCAGCATTAGCTATCGACAGTGCTTT
>ENA-ORXR01002869-ORXR01002869.1-marine-metagenome-genome-assembly--contig:-NODE-2869-length-15974-cov-4.034094_pt1 | contig 15974 bp, 12 predicted proteins | sample MGYA00237866_ERZ511479 | MGnify/ENA metagenome assembly ERZ511479 | reverse complement strand
ACCGCCGTGCGGTGGTTAAATTTGCCTTTGGGCAGAGGAGACCACTTGAGCGCTTATCACCCGCTCAAGGTGATTGAAAACGAAACACTAACCCTCGGTACTTTTCCGGTTTTTGATTACCCGCACGGACGCCCTACTTTTTAAATAATAAACGGAAATGAGATGAGAGATTAGCAACAACAAACCAAACCTCGCCCTCACGTCATTCCCGTGAAAACGGGAATCTACCGAGGCTTTAAATGTGCGATAATACAAATTAATTGCGACATGACCCAAGAGGACAATTTGTAGATTCCCACTTTCGTGGGAATGACGTGTTGGGAGAAATTAAAAACAAACCTCACACCCCGCTCATCCCAGCGTAGGCTGGGATCCAGAGCGTCTGGATTCGGTGCTTGTGATTCTGGATCCCAGCCCGCGCGGGCGGCCCCGTTCGCTGGGATGAGCGGGAGGTTTGTATGAGAGATTAGAGGCAACCCCCCATCCCCTCACTGCGAGGCGGGGGAATTGGGCCGCGACCAACGGGAGCGGGTCGATGGGGGCGGGAACCACGCAAGTTAGATTACTCTACAATGTTCCCACGCGCCGCCCGCTAAGCAAATAATATTGAGCTTAATTTCGCGCGCCCTGCCCGCGTGACTTCGGACTCGCTGCCTTCGGCTTGAAACAGCGTCAGCAAAAACTTGCGCGCGGCCTCGTCATCATGGGCGCGGTTTTTGGCGACGGCGTAGAGGCAATGCTCCATGGCTGCGCCATTATCACCGGTGGCGGCGAGAGCTTTGGCGGCCTCAAGACGGGCGTCCAGATCATCGGGGCTTGCTTCGACTTTAGCCAAAGCCGCCGTCACCGCCGTATTTTCGGCTGGCGCTTCGGGGGCGTCCGCATCGCCCTCTTCCGGCGCGCCGCCGCGCAGATCCAGCGCGGTTTGAGCGGAGACAATATCGGGATGGGACAGCGCTTCTTCGGGCGTATCGGCCAGCAAAGCGCGGGCTTCATCAAAGCCTTCGCTTTCCATGTAAATTCGCGCTAGGGCCGCACGCGCGCCGGCGTGCGCGGGATGGATATGAATGGCCTGGGCTAGATCTTGCGCCCCGCCGCCAATATCTCCGCTTTGCAGCGTTTCCATCGCGCGGGTAAAGAGCGCCTCCGCCTCCTGCCCCGTATCGGCCTCGCCGGTCAGCCGGGCGACAAATTTCTTCAGCTCGCTTTCGGGCTGTCCGCCCATAAAGCCGTCGACAGGCTGTCCGTCTTTGAAGGCGAAAACAGCCGGAATAGATTGCACGCGCATTTGTCCGGCCAGTTCTTGGTTCTCGTCAATATTGACTTTGACCATCTTCACCTTGCCGTCTTGCGCGCTGACAACACGTTCCAGCACGGGCATAAGCTGTTTACAGGGACCGCACCACGGCGCCCAGAAATCCACAATGACGGGAACCTCTTTGGACATCTCAATGACATCTGCCATAAAATTATTTGTATCCGTATCTTTGATAATATCTGTGCTTTGGTCAGTCATGATTACCTCTTCATTTGCCCGCTTTATGTGGGCGCAGCGCAGGCAAGTGCAAGGGCTATTTACGCGTCGCCGCAGAAAAACCACCTTCGGGTCTCATTCATGCCCAATGCACAGGGTAAAGACCGGGGAGCAACAGGCGGGGGCCGAAATGAGATCAGCAATTTTAACAGGCGCGGCGCTAGCCGTCATGACGATGTCACATAGCGCGCAGGCGCAGCAGATTTTCCCGGAGTCGACAGACCCCAGATGGGCCCCGCTGGAGAAGCGCTTTCTTGTCCCATTTGAGGGGGAGCTGCCCGCACTCGCCCCGCCCAAAACAGCTCGCCTCTGGCAGCCTTTTCTGCGTACAGATTCAGGGGCGGAGATTTGCGACGATGTGCTGGAGTATTATGTGAGTCGGTATTTAAGCGTGCCCGTCGCATCTCAAAACAAAACCCAGGACACACCCGCTTTTCTTTCGGGCTACACTCAGGTCTCTTTGGCGTCTCTTTACAACACCGGAAACCAAGACTCGAAATCACAAAAGCAGACTGGGCTGAAGGTTGAGACTGAATCTATTTCTCATGACTGGGGAGATGGCCCAATAGCTTTTGGCCAACTGATCAGGTTCAAGGACAGACCCGATGATATTTTTCTGCATCATCGCAGACGCGGCAGTTGGCGCGGAGAGTCCGGCGGATATTACCGTTTTGACGCCAAGACATTTGAGTGGGACGCGTTAAAAGCTATGCTGTCTGACACGCAAATGATGAGTGAATATTTTCCCGCCAATCGCACAAAAGAGAGTATTACGCCGCTGGGTTTATTTTCCGTAGGCTTTGAGACCTTCGCTCAAGAGAACTCTATTGTCCTCAGTGAGGATTTTATTTTGCCAAATCTGCATTTGATTTGGACCGACGCAAAGGACTTATATTTTATCAAAGTCCATAACGGACGAAGATCATCACAATCCAGTGAAATATTTGACGGGTCGGTCACGCGAAAAGATTATAAAGCTCAGCATATTTGCAATGTCGCGACCACCGATAACCGAGCGGACATCCGTTATGACCGCATTGGATATTTTCGAGATGGACAAGGGCTGGATCCGGCCGCAGATCCCGCGGCTCTCGATATGCCGCTGCGACTTTATTTTGAACGCGTCGCGCAGATGGTCGGCAGTGGTCACGGCCAAGGCGGAACGATGCGGAGTTATTCGCGAAATATTGCTCAAGGCCGCGCCCAAAGACAAGGTTTCCTCACGCGCCCATGGGCATTTACAAGCGCGCCCATTTCTGGCGGATATTCCAAAGATACCGCCGAGAAACTGCGCCGCTGGTCCTATCAGGATGCCTGGTCACGGCATATTTATCTGGAGGCTTTATCCGGATATGATTACGCGCGAAGCGGCGCCGCAGATTATATTCGCTCGGCCTATGCCGGCCCCGTGCCGCGCGCAGAGGATTATGCGCAAAATGCCATTGCGGCGATCACGACGCGGCATTTTTCATTTGATGTAAATGGATTAGGACGCGTCGGTATTTTCGCGCAAACGAACCCGGATTTTCCGAGTATTTACGAAGGCACCCTTTCTCCGCAGCGTTACGCAGCGGCTTTGGACAAGGCCCGGGCAGATGCGGCCCAAAGCGCAGCGCAAGGGCAACAGGGCTATAATTCATATAATCCTGTCGCGACGCTTCACGATTATGCCACAGCGGCCTTTTGGCATGATGATTTATTCGCGGTCTATTTAGAGAGCGGATATGATCTGAACGCTCCGAATCGATTTGGCAAAACGCCGCTGATGGTCGCGGCGCATTTAGACTTTGGCCCGCGCGTGACACAGCTTATCGCGGCTGGCGCAGATATTCATACGGCGATTCCGAGGAAGATAGACGGGCAAGGCCGGAGCTTTCCCAAGCGGCCCCGAACAGCGCTGGATTATGCTTTGGAAAACGGGTCGTGGGGGACAATTTACGCGCTGATGGACGCCGGAGCGCACCGCGCAGACGGGAGCGAAAAACATATGACCACCAAAGCGCTTTTGGAGTTAAATCCGAACCTGTCCGATTACGGCAGAGCCTATATTGCCGGCGAGCTGGCCTTTAGATCGCCGTAAAATCAATGACGACGGGCGGATGGCCTGTGGCCTGGGCAAAGCGCATCATATCTGCGCCGCTAATGGCCGTTGTCGCGTCATTGAGCAAAGGATGGAAATTGACAATATCACAAGCGGCGAGCGCCGCATCGATCACTAATATGACCTCGCCGCCGCGATCATGCATCACCCCGAACAGACTGACCGAGCCGGGCGTCACGCCGAGCAGGCGCTCCATATCTTCGGCTTTGCCAAAGGAGAGCCGTTTGGTGCTCAGCTGTTTATGAAGTTGATTAACGGAGACCGCCGTATCGCCCAGCGCGCAGACCAGAACAAATTGCCCGTCTTTGGATTTCAAAAACAGGTTTTTCGTGTGCCCGCCGGGCAAGCGCGCTTTGATCTCTTGACCCTCGGCAACCGTAAAGACAGCCGCATGATCATGATTTTCATACGAGATGCCCATATCGGTCAGCGCCTCCAGGCAGGCTTGTTTTTTATCCGTCATCACGCGCTCCGCATATCTTTGGCAACAGGAGTGAGTACACTGCGGCAAGGATGTTGGCAAAATACGATTTTGGCCGGCCCAAAAAAGTGCAGGCGTTGCGCAAAAGCTGCTTGATTAACCGCCCGCGATTTGACATATACCGCGCTCGCAGTGCTGCTGTATGGCTACAGCACTCAAGCCTGCACAATAACGTCTAAGAGCGGGCGTAGCTCAGTGGTAGAGCACAACCTTGCCAAGGTTGGGGTCGGGGGTTCGAATCTCCTCGCCCGCTCCAGACTTTTTATTATATTTCAATGACTTACATTTTATCCAAGCCCGTTCGGACTTGGTTTGATTTTGATTTGGACGCAATTCAGACGCGGGCTGCCGTACATTTGCGCCGACTAAAACCCTTAAGGCCTTACAATTTCAAACCAATATTCCGGCTCTTCAATTAAATCGAACAAGGCTTTTACCTCGAGCGGGTTGCCGCTGATATTTAAATCATCGGTTTTGCGCAGTTCGGCTACTGTGTGTGTTTTCATATTCAGGGCATCGAGCGAGGCGCGCGTCATTGATAATGTGGGAATGCCGTCCTTGCGCATGCCCATGCGGTGATGCAGCGCGCCGCCGGAGATAAATAGATGGGCGACTTCATTAGTGTCCGTAATTTCGAAATTAATTTCCAATCCTTCTTTTTTTGCGGCTTTGGGCCCGTTCAGGCGCACTGCGAGAAGATCAAAATAGAGATTGAGCGGGACCGCCTTGACGACATCAGGACCGTTGGTACGCGGAGCCGGCAAGTCCAAAATACCCAGCGTAAGTTCCTGCGCGCCGGTTAGATAAAAATTGCGCCAAGAACCGCTTTCAGATTGATAGGCCAGCTGGCGGTAGACTTTTGCCAGTAGGGCTTTCGCGTCCGCATTACCGGGCTCAGCAAAGACTAGATGGCTCAGGGCAGTGGCCGCATAACGAAACTCTCCGGCGTCATAATCTGCTTGGGCTTTGTCTAAAACGGCCTGCGCGCCGCCGACATAGGCCACGAATTTCTTGCCTTCTTCGACCGGCGGAAGGGGGTTTAAATTGGCCGGATTGCCGTCAAAATACCCAAAATAAAGTTGGTATTGTGATTTGGAATTATGGCTTACCGTGCCGTAATAATCCCGATTGGCAAAACTGCCCGCGATTGAGTCCGGCAAGTTAATCAGATCAGGGATTTCGTGGATCGTGTGACCGAGATTGGCCAGGCGCACAGTTTGGTCATGAATGTAACGATAGAGGTTACGCTGCCCTGACCACAGCTCTCTGACATCCTCTTCACCCCAGACGGGCCAGTGATGTGAGCCGAAACTTACCTCGGTTTTATCGGCATATGTATAGATGGCCTGGTCAATATAATTTGACCAAAGCCGCCCGTCGCGCACTTTTGCCCCGCGCGGAGTTAAAAGATTATGGAGGGTATGATTGATAATTTCAGCCTGACCAAAGGCTTTATGGTCAGGCAAATAGAACATAAATTCTGTCGGCGCCTCTGCGCCTAATGTCAGCATAAATTCAAAGGGCACGCCATCAACGTCAAAGCTTTCGAAATCTTCGCTGACCTCCCGCGTAGGGGCAAGCATTCCGGGATTTCCATTGGATATGCCTTGGCCAAGGCCAACGCCGACTTGATGCAGCGGTCCTTTGGGGAGCAGCGGGCCAAACATATAAGTTGCGCGGCGTCCCATCGCATTTCCCGCGAGAACATTTTCACTGACCGTTTCAAGCACGAAACCTTCGGGCGCGATAATGTCAAAGTCGTTCGTTTCGGACAGGCCGCGAATGCCGCCATAATGATCAATATGGCTATGCGTTATGACGACAGCGCTGACAGGACGCTCCCCCAATTCGCGGTCAACGAGCGCTTTTGCGCGCGCCGCGGTTTCTTTGGTAATGAGCGGATCAACGACGATCCAGCCTGTCTTGCCTTCGATAAATGTTATATTGGACAGATCAAAACTGCGAACCTGATAGATGCCCTCCGTGACTTTATAGAGGCCGTGTTTTGACAGCAATTGGCTTTGCCGCCAGAGACTTGGATGAACGCTGTCCGGGGCCTCGCCCTCTAAAAAGCTGTAAGCTGTCGGGTCGTAATTGGGAATGCCGTCGTCAAAAGTGGCAATGAACCCTTTATTGGCGCGCTCGAAATCTCTTTTGTCTGAAAAATCCAGCGCGCGCACAGAGGCCTTATGTGCGGCAATCGTCGCAGCATGCACATCCGGCTCTGTTGAGGGGTCTGCAGCGGACGGGTTTGGCGCCTGCGCAGTGCACGCCGATAAAACAGTCGTCAGCGCAATCACTTTCAAGATATTTTTCATCACCATATCATATTACTCCGCGGCTTCTAAATGCTCTGCAGTATAATCCTCTTTGATCATATCCGAGGCTTTCTCGGCAATCATAATGGTTGGAGCATTTGTGTTACCCGAGACGACATTGGGCATGATGGAGGCATCGACAACGCGCAAGCCTTGCAGGCCATGAACGCGCAGGCGGTCATCGACAACCGCCATGTCATCATGGCCCATTTTACATGTCCCGACCGGATGGTATTGCGTATCCGCGCGGGCGCGAATATCGGCTTTAAGTTTTTCGGGATCGGTTGTCCCGGCAATATATTTTGGCTTGCCGCGCACAGCATCAAAAGCCGGCGCTTCCAGGATTTGTGTCATTTTTTGCGCCCCGCGAACAAGCGTCTCCATATCTCTGTCATCTTTGAGAAAGGCAGGATCAATTGCAGGCGGCGCAGACGGGTCTGCTGATTTCAGCCACAGCGCGCCGCGGCTTTTGGGCCTTAGAACGCACACATGACAGCTATATCCGTGACCCCAATGGAGTTTACGTCCGTGATCATCAACGACCGCGCGCACCATAACGAGAGATATATCAGGTGAAGGCTCGGAGGGGTCGGTATATAAAAATCCGCCGCTTTCAGCCAGATTAGACGAGAATAAGCCTTTGCGATTTTTTACATAGTCAAAGATTTGACTGATTGTCCTAAATGTTCCCATCACAGAGAACCCCAGATTATCTTTCACCTTGCCGTCATAAGAGATCACATAATCAATATGGTCCTGCAGGTTTTCTCCCACGCCGGGTAAATCGTGAACCTGCGCGATGCCGTGAGGGTCTAATTTTTCTTTTGCTCCAATCCCGGAGAGCAGCATGAGTTGCGGCGAGCCAAATGCGCCGCCCGATAATATAACTTCGCGGCCCGCCATAATATCTTGGGTTTTTCCTTTAACCTTACAGCGCACGCCTGTCGCGCGGCTGCCGTCCATTAAAATCTTTTGGGCAAGAGCCTGAGTAATGACAGTTAAATTGGGCCGGTCCATATGGTCATCAAGATAAGCGCGCGCCGTACTCCAGCGCTCCCCGTCTTTGTGGGTAGCTTCATACATGCCGATGCCTTCTTGAGCGGCGCCGTTAAAGTCATCATTCATGGGGATTTGGTTTTGACGACCGGCCTCAAAAAAGATCTCACTGATTGAGCCGGGACTGCGAATAGGCTGAACATGCAGAGGGCCGTCATCGCCGTGATATTCATCTGCTCCCGCAGACCGATTTTCACTTTTTTTGAAATAGGGAAGGACATCACTATAAGACCAGCCCTTATTTCCCAGGCTTTCCCAGGCGTCATAATCCGCTTTGTGGCCGCGAATATATATCATCGCATTAATGCTTGATGAGCCGCCGAGGACTTTTCCTCTGGGTTGGTATCCGCGCCGATTATTCAGGCCCGCTTGCGGCTCTGTTTCGAACCGCCAATTGCGTTTTCCCAAGACCATGTTCCAGATTGTAGCCCCGGGGGTCAGCACGCTCCAATGTTTATGACTGCCGCCGGCCTCTAACAGGCAGACAGAGACATTGGGGTCTTCGGTGAGACGATTGGCAAGCACGCACCCCGCGGAACCTGCGCCGACGATGACATAATCAAATTTATCCATAATCACATAATCTTCTTCATAAGCTTCAACATTTTATGCGTGCCGGGGCCATAAGGCGGATGAAGCTTCTTGCCCTGACTAAGTTTACTCTGAAAGAAAACGCCTTTCATATGGGAGAAGCTCTGAAAGCCGGCTTCACCATGATAGGCGCCCATGCCGGAGGGACCAACCCCGCCAAAGGGAATGTCTTCCTGAATGACATGCCACGCGGCGTCGTTAATGGTCACGCCGCCCGAGATGCTCTCATTTAACACGCGATCGCGCTTGGCCTTGTCTTCACCGAACCAATAAAGCGCGAGCGGACGCTCCCGGCGCTGCACATAATCCAGAGCGTCATCCAGAGAGTCAGAGGCGACCACGGGAAGTAAGGGCCCGAAGATTTCTTCCTGCATGATTTTCATATCCGGCGTCGTTTCCGTCACCACAGTGAGGGGAATGCGGCGCTCTTTTGCAAGCTGCTGCTTGTCGTCATCGCCCGCCACGCGAATTTTCGCGCCCTTGTTTTCAGCGTCTTCCAGCAGCGTTTGCAGGCGCGCATAATGACTGTCGGCGATGATGGAGGTATAATCATCATTGCCGGAAACTTCGGGGTAAAAGGTCTCTGCCTGTTTTATCATAGCTTCCGCGAAGCTGTTAATTTTAGCTTCCGGCATCAAAACATAATCCGGCGCGACGCATGTTTGCCCGGCATTGAGCAGCTTTGCATTGGCAATGCGCGGCACGGTGCGGTCCATATTGGCGCTGTCATCGATAATCGTCGGAGATTTCCCGCCAAGCTCTAAGGTGCAAGGCACAAGGTTCTCTGCGGCCGCCTTTGCCACAATACGCCCCACATTTGTTGACCCTGTAAACACAAGATGATCCAAAGGCAGTGACGAGAACGCGCTTGCCACCTCTACGCCGCCCGTTGCGACGAAGACTTCATCATCAGAAAATATTTTGCCTAATACGGATTTCAACAGATCAGAAAATTTAGGCGTATATTCACTGGGTTTAATCATGGCGCGATTACCGGCGCCCAAAGCTCCAACTAGGGGCATAATGGCCAGTTGCAGCGGATAATTCCAAGGACTGATGATGCCGATCACGCCGAGGGGCTGCGGGACAATTCGGTTTTTGGCCGGCAAAAATTGCAGCGCCGTTGGAGCTTTGCGAATGCGCATCCATTTGGGCGTATGTTTGATCGCATGATTAATGCCGCCTTGGATAACCATTGTCTCCGCCAGAATAGTTTCCTCTGCGGCGCGGTGCCCGAAATCGTCGCTGATCGCTTTGATGAATTCAGCTTCATGCGCTTTGATAATATCTCTGAGCGAAATGAGTTTGGATTTTCGGTCTGCCCACGCAGAATTTGGAGATAGATTGAACGCCGCTTTTTGCCGTTTGAGTATGCCCAGTAACTCTTCAGGCTGAGTGGTTTGCGTGTTCTTTGGTGTGTCGGGCGTAATTCTGACCATAATCTGACCTCTTAAAAACGCACTGATTATGGTTTGTAATCAGTGCGAGAAGATACGTTTGAAATAAACGGAGCGGACTAGAACTTCAGACTGCCCTGCAAAGCGAGTGTACGGCCTTGACTGTAGAACGTATAGGTCGAATTTGCGCCAAATGTGCTGCCCCCTAATGGCGTGTCGCCATTATATTGCTTCACAATTTCATCGGTAATGTTCTTACCCAGCAAGGCCAGCTCCCACGGCCCGTCTACGGGGCCAACGGCGAGGCGGGCATTAATCCCGGCAACACCTTCATGCGCCATCCAATCAGATTAATCTAATCGCCTTCTCTTTGCGCTCCTGAATTTACTTGAAATTCTAATCACTTATTCCTCAATACCATGCGCCAAAAACATAAATGCATATTCCTCAGCATAGTCGCGCAGGCGGCCATAGCGCCCGGAATTTGAGAAATGTCCTGCGCCCATATTCATGCGCATGACCAGCAGATTATCGTCGGTCTTAAGCTCGCGCATTTTGGCGGTCCATTTAGCCGGCTCCCAATAGGTGACGCGCGGATCATTCAGTCCGCCCGAAACAAACATCGGCGGATAATCGCGCGCGGTGATATTGTCATAAGGCGAGTAAGACTGAATCAACTCATAGGCAGCGGCATCTTCGATGGGATTGCCCCATTCTTTCCACTCCGGCGGCGTCAGCGGCAGGGAGGCGTCCAGCATGGTATTGAGCACATCCACAAAAGGCACGCCGAGATTAACCGAGCGCCACAGCTCAGGCGACTGTATCGTCACCGCGCCCATCAGCTCACCGCCCGCGCTGCGTCCGGAGGCGGAGATATTACCCGCCGCAACATAATCGCGCTCAATGAGGCCTTCGGCGACATCTACAAAATCATTAAATGTATTGGTGCGCTTTTGGAGCTTACCGTCCAAATACCAATCATAGCCCATCATAGAGCCGCCGCGCACATGGGCGATAGCATAGGAAAAGCCGCGATCCAGCGCGCTGAGACGCAAGGTCGAAAAGCGCGGCGTGATGGTCGCGCTGTACGCGCCGTATCCATAAAGCCACATGGGCTGACTGCCGTCTTTTTTGAACCCCTTTTTATAGACAATTGAGACGGGAATAAGTGTTCCGTCCCGCGCCGGAATCATCAGGCGCTCCGTCTCATATTGTGACTTGTCATAGCCCGAAGGCACATTTTGAACTTTGCGCGTGTCCAGTGTTTTCGCGGCAATATCATAATCATAGACCGTAGATGGCGTGACCATAGACTCGTAATTCAGGCGAATTTTATCTTGGGTAAATTCAGGATTAATACCGATAGACGCTGTGAAAATTTCTTCGTCAAATTTAACGGAATGACCGGAGAGCGTCGTCGACTTACCCTTGGGATAATCCAAAACTTCGATTGTCTCAAAGCCGTTTTTGCGTGATTTCATAACTATGAAATCATCGAAGGTTTTCAGATTCATCAGATAATTTTCATCCGACCCCTCACGTAATGTCACCCAGTTTTCAATGGCGGGGTCATCGTCAGAGACTTTAACCAGCCGAGAATTGGAATGGGTGTCATTCGCCAGAATGTAAAAATTACCATGCGCATGATCGATGGTCTGCGCAAAGCCGGCGCTGCGCGGAACAACTTGCGTCAAATCACCGGAGAGGTCGGCCGGGATAACATAGCTCTCTTGAACTTCGCCTTGGCTGGATACGATGACAAAGAACTCCTTAGAACTTGTGCGGCCAAATCCGATGAAAAACCCGTCATCTTCTTCGGTATAAAGCGTGCGGTCGGCGCTTTGCGCTGTGCCTAATGTGTGAGCCTTGATGTTTTTGGCGTGCCAGCGATCTTTTTCAAGCAGCGCATATATCAACGCCCCGCCATCGGAGCTAAAAGCCACACTCCCGGAAACATTATCAAGCACGTCCGATAAATATTCACCCGTTTGCAAATCGCGCACTTTGGCCTGGTAGCGCTCATCGCCCGCCGTGTCGTATGAATAGGCGAGGTAGCGATTATCGGGGCTAATCGACCAATCGCCGATGACAAAATAGTCATGGCCTTTGGCCAGCTCTGTGACATCCATAAAGACGCCGTCTTCGCCTGTCTCAAGATTTTTGCGCGCCCGCGTGCGATACTCCGCGCCTTCCTCATAGTACCACCGATATTCATATCCGTTCGAGACATAAGGCACGGACTTTTCTGTCTCATCCGTGCGGCCTTTAAACTCTTCGAAGATCGTATCGACCAGAGGCGTATGCGGTTTCAGGAACTCTTGATAATAAGCATTTTCGGCTTTGAGGTAATCCAGAACAGGCTCATCATCAATTGTCGGATAATCCTGATCCTTCATCCAAAAATAGGGATCTGAAAGTGTTTTACCGTGATATTCCCGCGTGCTTTCAATTTTCGTAGGAACAGGCGCAGCGATATCCAGCGCGCCCAAGCGTCTGTAATCGGTTTTGGATTTAGACATCGCATTGACCCTCTTAGACGCCTCATTTTGCGGTTCTGATTGGCAAGCCGCAAAAATAAGCGGCGCGCAGAGACATAAAGACAGCGTTTTCAATTTCATTATCATGAATCCTTTAAAGTCATTTCATTCGGTGACAGTTACAGGTTAAATGACACAAATACCATTGGGGTGGAATATTTTAATTTGCACCGCGAAGGGGCTTGACCGGGCCCTACCCTTAATGAACCTTATCCGGCCGTGCACGTTGTTCTGTTACACCGCTTGAAAGACGCCTGATGTTTCACTCAATCTCAGTCATTATCAATTCTGCCAGCGGCAGCACGTCTGATATTTCTGAAGATATTTGCCGCAAATTTGAGGCGGGCAACATGCCAAAACCCGTCATATATGATTGCGCGCCTGAAGCGCTGGATGACGCCTTTCAGCGCGTTGCAGATGACGATACGGATTTACTCATTATCTATGGCGGAGACGGAACCTGTAAGGCCGGAGCCATTTGCGCGCGTGAGAAGTCGATCCCCTTGATTGCCTTGCCCGGCGGCACAATGAATATGCTGCCCAAAGCGCTTTACGGGACGACTGATTGGCAAGAGGCCCTTGATCTCGCGCTCGGTCAAGACGCGCCGCGCTGGATTGCGGCCGGGCAAGTTAATGATCAGATATTCTTTGTCGCCATGATAATCGGTGAGCCGATAAAAATGTCTGACCTGCGTGAAGAGCTTAGAGACGGGCACGTTATTGAAGCTATGAAACATGTGCCTCAAGTCATCGGCGCCGTAACCTCGGGCGAGATATTTGACTACACTGTTGATGGCGCGCCTTATGTGCGAGATGCAAATGCTCTGCTGCTGTCTTGTCCCCTCATGTTGACCGGCGCGCGCAAACCCGACTGTTTTGAACTGGCAACAATACCGCCGCTTAGCCTAAGATCAGTTATCGGAGTTGGTGTGAAAACACTTTTAACGAATTGGCGGGATAGCGCGCATGTGCGCGTCGGCGATATTGAGCGGCTGGATATAACCGGCAAAGGGGCATTCGATATATTACTGGACGGTGAAGCGCACAGCGTAAATGCTCCTATAGAAGTTTCATTATTGCCGCAAGGCGTCCAAGTCTTAGCCCCAAATTTAAACCTGACAGAGGCCGCATGACGTCTATTATTCAATTTGCTGATATTCATTTCGGCGTCGAAGACAAAGCCGCCATGGCCGCAGTCAAAGACACTGTTGATGGCTTAAAACCTGATGTGACGCTTATTTGCGGCGACATCACACAAAACGGTAAAAAAGAAGAATTTTACGCGGCTCGCGACTGGATCCGCACGCTCAGCGGACCCAAGGTGATTACACCCGGCAATCACGACACGCCCATGTTCGGCATATTTCAGCGCCTGTTTGATCCTTTCGGCCGTTACAACCGTATCATCGCGCCGCTCAGCGAGCCGCATTATACAGATCAAAATGTTTGCATCATGCCGATTAACACATCACGCGGCGTTCAAGCAAAAACCGATTGGTCTCTCGGCGTCGTGGATATTGAGGAGCTTGAAAAATGCGTCAAAGTCATGCAGGCGACCGCGCCGCAAACCGTCAAATTATTTATTGCCCATCACCCCTTTATCTATCCGCCGTCCTCACCCTTGCAGAAAAAAACGGAATTCGGGCCGAAGGCTTTGAAACGCCTAAGCGAGCTTAATATTGACGGCGTGCTGACAGGACATGTTCACACGCCCTTTATGCTGGACAGGCAGCCCGACGAGACAGAAATATTATCTATCGGCGCGGGGACTTTATCTGTGCGCCGCCGCGATAAACCGGCCAGCTTTAATCACATTAAAATTGACGGCGAAACGATTCTCGTCACAGAAATATTCTGGGACAATGATAAATTCGAGACAGGCCGGATTTTCACAAAAAAAATCGCCGAGCTAAAATCCCGGCGATCTGTTGTTTAATGTAGTGAGCTTTATGCGGCTTTGATTTCAGCCTCCTTGCGGCTGTCAAATTTCTCCGTCATGTCGTTTGCGATGTCGCCGTCAATGACTTTGCGGGCGACGGGGAAGATATCGGCCTCTTCTTCGTCAACATGATGAATGACATCATGCTTCAATTTTTTAAATTTCTTAAGCCAAATGTCAGCTGACTGATCCATCGCGTCAAGCTCAGCAATCAAGTCCGTCATGTCTTTATGCTCGGCAACGCTGTGGCGGGCCTCTTCTGTCCCGTCCGGCTTTTTCATCATGGCGGAGTAAAAGACTTGCTCTTCGGCCAGAGCATGCGTTTCAAGTTCGAGTTTTAAGTCTTCCCAAAGCTTGGCCCGGTTCTTAGATCCGCTCTGAGTCGCGGCGAGGGCTTCGCAAAGCTCGCGCTGTTTCTCATGGTCTTTTTTGAGGCGTGTATAAATATTCATGTTTATCTCCTTTTGTCTTACTTTATCAACGCGAAGACAGGGAGAATTGTTCCATCAGAGAAGCGGGGTAGCGAGGCGCAAAATATTTTCTTTAAACTTCTTCACACTTGACCGGTTAACCCAAACATCAAGGTCCAGCGGCGTTGACCGGGACTTATAATGGTCAATTGTCTCGCTAAGGCGAAGGGCAAAACTTTTATCATATACAGCCAGCGTAACCTCGAGATTGAGATAAAAACTGCGCATATCCATATTGACTGTTCCGATGAAGGAAATTGTATCGTCAATTAATATCGCTTTGGTGTGAAGCATGCCTTTTTGAAACAAGAGTATCTTAACGCCGGCATCGAGCAGCGTTTCGTAAACCGACTCGCTGGCATATCGGGCCATGATTGAATCAAGCCGTCGCGGCAAAATGATTGTCACTTTGATGCCTCTGCGTGCAGCGTTGCTGAGACCCAGAACAAGAGCCTCATCCGGAACAAAATAAGGTGTTACAATTGTTATCGACTCGCGCGCGCCAAATAATGCGGCGACAATAATTTCATAAATCAGGCTTGTGCGCATTTCCGGCCCTGACGGGATAAGCTGCAATACAGTATCTTGATCAAATTCTTCGGGCGCAGCCTTATGAGAGAATTGAGACAATGTAGCCTGTGAATAATCCCCGTCCGTTGTATCAAAAATATAATCCGTATTGAAAACAACAGCCATAGAGGACGCTATGTGTCCTTCGACGCGCGCCATGATATCAACCCACTGGCCGATATCGGCTTCGGCTTTAAATATGACCGGGTCGACCAAGTTGAAACTTCCGACATAGCCTATAGATTGGTCAATGATGACAAGCTTGCGGTGATTTCTCAAATCCGTGCGTTTAGAAAAAGACTTTATTATGCCAACTTCTAAAGACCGCTCAACTTTAACGCCCGATTGAATTAATTGATCACATCTTACGCTTTTCAGAAAATCGCGGCTGCCGATATCGTCTGCAAGGACTCTGCAATCAACGCCCCTATCTGCGGCATCTTCTAAGGCTTTTAAAACAGATTCGACGCGGCCATGTTCTTGAATAATGTAAAATTCCAAAAAACAGGTTTCTTTCGCATTTTCAATATCTGTAATCAAAGCGGTGAGGATGTGCCCGGCTTCATCAAATAATTTTATCTTATTTCCTACCGAAGAATGAAATCCGGTTTCTATGGCAACGATTTGAGATAAATCTTCGAAGAAGGGCGCGATGGGCGACCCGCCCTCATCATCGGCGCTGATGTCATATGCGCTTTGATAATATTGGCGGATGCGCGGCCCGAGCTTCAGACGTTTGCGTCCCAGCCTGTGATCTCCAAAGAGGAAATAAAACACCACTCCGCCAACCGGAAAAGCCGCAATGATAATAATCCACGCCAAAGTCGTGTTCACGGCCATGCGGCGATATAATATTCGCAGTCCCATGACAAAGACGACAAGGATATGTAAGATTAGCGTATAAGGTATAGTATTCATAATTGTTCTCTACCATAGACGAGACGCGATGGAACATTATGTTCCGAAAGGTATTGAACTTA
>ENA-ORXR01002868-ORXR01002868.1-marine-metagenome-genome-assembly--contig:-NODE-2868-length-15979-cov-88.271727_pt1 | contig 15979 bp, 8 predicted proteins | sample MGYA00237866_ERZ511479 | MGnify/ENA metagenome assembly ERZ511479 | reverse complement strand
GGTGGAAGCGTGCCGGTGACGCTGTAGCTGGTGGGATTGTTCGAGGCGGTGATCTGATAAGAGAACGCGCTGCCGACGGTGCCGTTTGCAGTTCCCGAACTGGTGATGACCGGCTGGGGCGGTGTGGCGGTCCAGGCTTCGTCGCGGGCAATCACCAGCGCGAAGTCACGTCCGTTCGGAACGAATTGTCCGAACACATCCGCCTGACCGGCACTATTGTTGCTGCTGGGTCCCTGCATGGAAATAAACATAAATTTGTTGTCCGGGGTGAAGGTGATCCCGGTTGGTTCCGAATTCTGCGGCGACTGTCCGAAGATGCGTACCCTTGGTGCGTTCTGGGTATGGCCGCGTTCGATCACCCAGATGTAGGTTTCGCCGCGTCCACGGTTACCGTCTTGCAAGGCCCACAAGTTGCCGGCGTTGTCGAACGCGAGATTGTCGACTCCGGTACTGAAGGAGACGCGCCCGGCGCCAGTATCGTAGCTGGCTCCGTCACCGGCGTAGACTTCAAAGTTGTTCACGCTGCCACCGCCGAGCGGGGTGTTTTCGCGGAAGCGGTAAATGGTGCCTTCGCCTTTTACCGCGAAATAGACCAAGTTGTCGTCCGGACTGATTTCAACATCCTCGATGCCGGCCCAGCGGGTGGCGTCGACGCGAAATCCTTCCGCCCTCGAGTCTTCGCCGTTGTTGCGAATGGGTTCCCAGGTGCCAGTCGAGTTGCCGGTCATCCGCAGCGCGTAGAGGTTGCCGGAAGATAGATCACGGGGATTGTCCGCGACAAATTTTAGCAAGTGGCCGCCCGCTCGGACATCCTCGCCGGTGTAAAATGTTCGCTGGTTGCTCTGGTGTTCGGCGACATTCTCGTGGGCGAAATTACCCAGCGTATTTCGGAACACACCGCTTTGACTGGTCGGCGTAATTTGAAAGATTCGCCCCCTAGGGCTTTCCTCGGCGGCGAGCACGTCGCCCCAACTGGTGACGCAGCCGCTGCAAGGACGATTCAGTCCGCTGAAGCGTCGGAGGAAATCCAGATTCCAGCGCTTCGTCGCGTCCTGTTCGATTGAAAACAGAGAAACCTGCCCGTTCGAAAGTTCGTGGTTCAGCGACAGGAAGCCACGGGTGTTGCTAGTGCCGTTTTCCGGAACGAAGGCGGTAAAATCGTAATTCTCCGGCGTTCCCTCTTGGCCTTCGTGAATGAGATATTGAAAGTTATGCGAACTCGGCAGGCGGAAATTGCCGCCCGGCCCTTGCGCTGAAATGGAATTGAATTCCCAGATATCCTGTCCCGAAGAAACCGAACTAAACAGGGAGAAGATCAAGAAGAGGGTCGCGAGAAAACTCGCGGATCGTGAGTCGTGCATATGGGCCTTTTTGTTTTGCATTGAAGCGGGTTCATCGGGAGATTGGAGCCAAACTGTTTCAGTCTTATGAAAAGTTTAGTGCCAAAGTTTCTCGCATGCGATGAAGGCGACCGGAGCGGCGTGTCGATCAGAGTTCGAAGCTCTTCTTATGGACCGCTTTACAGAATTTCTCTTTCCTCGCTTCAGCGAAGCTGGCTAGATTTCATCAACTCCACAGGAAGGACTCCATGCGTAAACTCTGGTTCACTCTCGCTCTCATCCTCGCGTCCCTGACGCTTGGCGCCATGGCCGAACGGCCGAACATTGTGTTCATCTTTACGGACGACCACGCCTGCCAATCGATCGGTGCCTACGGTTCCAAGATCAACAAGACGCCGAACATCGACCGGATCGCCGACGAAGGTGGCATCTTCCTCAATTCGTTCTGCGGCAACTCCATCTGCGGACCGAGTCGGGCCACCATCCTGACCGGCAAGCACAGCCACAAGAACGGCTTTAAATCCAACGGCGCTGGCAAGTTCAACGGCGGCCAGTTCACCTTTCCGCAAGTCCTGCAAAAAAACGGCTACACGACGGCGATGTTCGGCAAGTGGCATCTCGGCTCGAACCCGACCGGGTTCGACGCTTGGGAAATCCTGCCGGGGCAGGGGAGCTACTACAATCCGAACCTGTACACCGAAACCAAGAAAACCAAGTACACCGGCTACTGCACCACCGTTGTCACCGATCTCAGCTTAGACTGGCTGGAGGAACGCGACACCGACAAACCCTTCTTGCTGATGTGCCAACACAAAGCCCCGCACCGCAGCTGGTCGCCGGACATCAAACACCTCAAGAACTACGCCGAAGACGTGCCCGAACCCGCGACCCTGTTCGATACCTGGGACAATCGCAGCGCTACGCTGGCGCGCAACACCATGTCGATCACCAACCATTTCTTCTGGGGCTGGGACATGAAGTTCCAGATGGAGGTGCCCTTCGGAACCACGTGGGAAAACAATCTCAAGGACGGCGAATACCGTCGCATGACAGCCGAACAAAAGACCGCCTGGAACGCCCACTATAAACCACTGAACGAAAAGTTCATCGCCGACGCGCCCAGCGGCAAGGAGCGGTTGCGCTGGAAATATCAACGCTATATCAAAAACTACCTGCGCTGCATCGACTCGGTGGACGAGAATGTCGGCCGCGTTCTGAAGTATCTCGACGATAACAACTTGAGCGAAAACACCATCGTCATTTATAGTTCGGACCAAGGTTTCTATCTCGGCGAACACGGCTGGTACGACAAGCGGTGGATGTTCGAGGAATCACTCAAAATGCCCTTCATCATTCGTTGGCCTGGCACCATCAAACCGGGAACGAAATATAAGCAACTGATCCAGAACATCGACTACGCCCCGACCTTTCTCGAAGCCTGCGGCGTCGACCTGCCAGACCACGCCGAGGTGCAAGGCCGCTCCCTCATGCCGCTCTTGCGCGATCCCGACGCGGAATTCCGCGACGCGATCTACTACCACTACTACGAGAAAGGCGGCCATGGCGTGCCGCTCCACGAGGGCGTTCGGGACGACCGTTATAAGCTGATCAATTTTTACGACAACGATGGACTCAATCTCTTCGATCTGGAAACCGATCCTCAAGAGATGACCGATATCTCCGCCGATCCGGCGCAGGCCGAAGTGCTGGCGAAGATGAAGCAGAAACTGGCCAAGCTTCGTGACGACTATGAGTTGCCGCCGTTGAAATAGCGTGGTGTTGCGCGAGCGCGACCCTTTGAAAATCGACCCCACGGTTCCTGACGCCCGCGAGCGAGGTCCGGCGAGTCAGGGCGCGTGGGGCGCTCAACCACCGATATCCGCAGGGCGGAATTATTGGGACGTTCCTTGGTCCAATTTGGGCGATCCGTTGCCGGAAAAACCGGTTTTTACACGAGGATGCGAGTTGTAGACTTGCACACTCAATCAGCGATGGACAATAGACGTGCGGCGACGCTTCTGTCGCCCACAACCCTGAAGATTCCTCTATGTCCGAACTGTTCATGATCCTCGGTTTCGCGATGGCGGCCTATGCCATTGTCGCGAATGACTCGATTCAAACCCTGGGGACCTTCCTCGCCTCCAATTCCAAACGGCCGTGGTGGCACCTGTGGATCTGGATCTCGGGCATCATGGTGGTGACCGTGACCTGGGGCTGGCTCGCCAACGATTATGACCCCGCTTTCGGACGGCTCATGTCGAAAGGCAAAGAGGTGCCCCATCCTTCCGACTATGGCGGAGTTTTCACCTATTTGTTTCTCCTGCCGCCCCTAGCGCTGGTGATCCTCACCCGTCTCGGCATCCCGGTGAGCACCTCGCTGCTCGTTCTCGTGTCGTTCAAGGGACTGGTGGCCTTTCAGCAAGGCAAGGACCCGAAGGGGGCGGTCGAGCTGTTCGCATCGATGATGGAAAAATCACTGGTCGGCTACGCGATCGCGTTCGTCTTGGGGCTCGTGATTTTCTACTTGGTCCTGCACATCATGGAGCGAAAAATCCATGCCGAGGAAAACCGCGACAACACTCTGCATCCGGGGTGGACGATCTTTCAATGGCTCTCGACCGGTTTCCTCTGGTCGATGTGGCTGGTGCAGGATTTGGCCAACATCTTCGCCTATCTCCCGCGCGAGCTCGCCTGGTGGGGACTTGCGCTCTCGCTCGGCGGCATGGTCTTGTTGCAGGGTTACATCTTTCGCGAGAAAGGCGGGAAAATTCAGAAGATCGTCACCCGCAAAACCAATACCCTCGATGTGCGTTCGGCCACCTTCATCGATTTGCTCTACGGCGTCGTGCTTCTCTTCTTTAAAGTGGACTATATCCCTAAGCTATTCGAAACGATGGGGCTGGAGGTCCCCTGGCCGGAGAAACTGCCGATGAGCACCACCTGGGTGTTTCTCGGGCTGCTCGCCGGCCGCGAACTTGGCATCACTCTGCGTCTCAAGCATCAGAAGGGAAAGAAGCTCGGCAACCTCATCTTCTCGGATGCCGGCAAAGCCTTTTTCGGTTCCGCGATCGCCATCATGCTGGCCCTGTTCCTGCCGCTGTTGGCAACGATGACGATGGATCGCCCCGATGCCCCCGAACCACCCGCGCCAGCTCCGATCGAGGCCCCAATCGAACCGCCACTTGAGCCGCCGCCAGGTAACTAAGGTTCAAGGATGATCCGAGGCTGAATGTCGGTACATGATGCGTCCGCCCAAAAATGCAGGGAGCGTCTTCAACGGCCTGCGAGGCTTTACCGATGGTGCCTCCCTCGACGAACGTGGCACATGCCAGACCGACGTTTGTTCGGCGTGAGCCTATGTGGAGCTTCGCGTCAAGAACTCGCCATAGCGTGGCAAGAGTCTGCCATACTATGGCAAGAGTTTGCCACCTCATGGCAAGAGTCTGCCATACGTGGAATTTTCCTTTTTCGAACCCGCGCGAGCCTGCATGATGGCGGCGTGAGATTCCTTGGTTTGCTTCTTCTGGTAGTTGTCGGCGCGCGGTTCGCGGACGCGCAGGAATCGCGTTCGTGGCAGGCGGTGGTGCCGATGATCGAACAGCATTGCCTCGATTGCCACGACGCGGACACCCGGAAAGGCGACCTCGATCTCGAACGCCTGATCGATGCCACCGACGATCTCCTGAACCACACCGACGCGGCGCAGTGGGAACAGGTGGTTCGCCAGTTGCAAAGTCGTCAAATGCCGCCGCTGAACAAAAAGAAGCGCCCGTCCAACGCGGCTTACGAACGTGCGACGGCGGGTATCGTCACGGTGCTCGACGCGCGCGCCGCCGCGCATCCGCAACCGGGTCGGACCGATACCCTGCGCCGCCTCAACCGGACCGAGTACCAGAACGCGGTTCGGGATTTGCTCGCAGTCGAAATCGATGCGGCCGAACTGCTGCCGGCGGACGAGTCGAGTCATGGCTTCGACAATGTCACCGTGGCCAATCTGACGCCCGCCTTGCTCGAACGCTATCTGTCGGCGGCGCGCAAAATCAGCCGGCTCGCGGTCGGGGCTTCGGTACGCGAACCCGACAGCCGGATCGTGCGCATCCGTCCGGACATCACCCAGGAGGCGCGGGTGCCGGGGCTGCCGTTCGGCACGCAGGGTGGGGCGGTGATTCGTCATACCTTTCCGCGCGCCGGCGAATACGAGTTTCGCGTGTTGCTGGCGCGCGACCGCAACGAGGAAATCGAAGGGCTGCGCGGCACCTTCCAACTCGATCTGTTGTTCGACCGCGAACGCAAGGCGACGTTCGAAGTGAAGCCCCCGCGCAACCGCAACGACCACACCAAGGTGGATGCACATCTGGTCAAGCGATTGCAGGTTGGGGTCGGGCCGCGCGACATCGGCGTGACGTTTCGTAAGCAGCCAAACTCGCTGGAGGAAAACTTGCGCCAACCTTACGATGCGCACTTCAACGTTCATCGTCATCCGCGGCTGACTCCGGCGATTTTTCAGGTGACCATTACCGGACCGTTCGAGGAGGAAGGTGAAGGTGAAGGTAAAGGTGAAGATGCGGGTGAAGCAAAAAGCCCGGGGCCGCTAACTTTTGAGTCGCCTAGCCATCAACAAATTTTTGCCGGACTTGCTGGGGATGCTGGGGCAGATCTTGTCGAGGCCGGCGAGGAAGCGGCGCGCAAGGTGCTGGGGCGTTTGATGCGTCGGGCCTACCGGCGGCCGGTGACCAACGCCGATTTCGAACGCGTGATGCCGTTTTATGCGGATGCGCGGACCGACGGGGGCTCGTTCGAAGCGGGCATCGAGTCGGCGCTGGCCGCGGTGTTGGTGAGTCGTGATTTTCTGTTCCGGATCGAACGCGATCCGGACGATCTCGAACCCGGGGCGGCCTATGCCGTGTCCGATCTCGAACTCGCCTCGCGCCTGTCGTTCTTTCTCTGGCGCAGCCTGCCCGACGAGTCCTTACTCCAACACGCTGTCGCCGGCATCCTGCACCAACCTGACGTGCTCGAAGCCGAAACCCGGCGCATGTTGGCCGACCCGCGCGCCGCCCGCGCCTTGGTAGGCAGCTTCGCCGACCAGTGGCTGTATCTGCGCAATCTCGAGTCGATCACCCCCGATGGCCGCCTGTATCCGGGCTTTGACGACAACCTCCGCCAGGCCTTCCGGCGCGAAACCGAACTGCTGTTCGACCGGGTCGTGCGCGAGGACCGCCCGGTGCTCGAACTGCTGCGTTCGGACGTCACCCACCTCAACGAACGCCTCGCCAAACACTACGGCATCCCGCACATTTACGGTTCGCATTTCCGCCCAATCCAGCTCGAACCCGCCTGGCAGCGCGGCGGCATTTTGCGCCATGGCAGCGTGCTCACGGTCACCTCCTACGCCACCCGCACCTCGCCGGTGATCCGCGGCCACTGGATTCTCGAGAACCTGCTGGGCACGTCGCCGCCCCCGCCGCCGGCCGACGTTCCCGGACTGGAGGAGCAACAGAACAGCGTCGACGCCGACCTGCCGATGCGCGAGCGGCTGGCCGAGCACCGGGAGAATCCCGCCTGCGCGAGTTGCCACGATGTGATGGACCCGGTCGGCTTCGCCTTGGAAAACTACGACGCCGTCGGTCGCTGGCGCCTGCGCGAACGCGGTTCCGAGCAGGACATCGACGCCAGCGGCGGCCTGCCCGGCCGCGCCGGGTTCGTCGGGGTCGCCGGACTGGAACAGGGCCTGATCGACCAGCCCGATTTGTTTGCCCGCACCCTCACCGAAAAACTACTGACCTACGCCCTCGGCCGCGGCGTCGAGTCCGGCGACGGCCCGGCGATCCGCGGCGTGGTGCGGACCGCGTCCGAACGCGATTACCGGTTCTCGGATCTGGTGGTCGGTTTGGTGAAAAGCGCGCCATTCACGATGCGTTCGGCGGCGGAGTGAATCCCGCCGAGCGCACCTCTAGCAACCAGGTAATGTGATGAAAGGAAGGGCCTACGTTCAGCAGCATCGATCTCTAAATTCATTCGAATCTCCCCGACGAAGTTCCTTCCGAAAAGGGCGAACTTCGGGTAGATTGTCAATCCAAGGACGGATATCCTGCCAAATGGGATGAACTACGGTTAGAAACCGTGCTCAAGGACGGATATCTGCCAAATAGGATGAACTACGGAAACCGAAAATAATTTGCTGCGACGCACTCGAAACTCGCTCTTAGGAACTCACTCCCGCCCTGAGGACTCCTGCTAAGAAACCCGCTTGAACTTCGACCCAATAACCCCGAAACTTCCCTAATGAACCCGCCCTCGGAACTCGGCCCCAACAACGCCGAAAACCCTCCCCACAGACGCTTTTGACAACTCCGCCGCTGAACCCGGCAAGGCATCGTTATCCACTCAGAGAATTCACCGTGCGAACCCTTCGTTTTGAAATTCCTCAAGCTCCAGCTTCTCGGCAATCATCGGCCAGAAAAAGGGCTGCGATCAAGGCTGCAATTCGCAAAAATATTGCGGGCGCTGGCTTTTTCCTGACGGGAGAGGTCCGGCTGAGTGTGGAGTGGTTGATTAACGAAAAGATTCGCTATGAGACTGACACAGCTCCCGATTTGGACAACATACTCAAACCAACAATCGACTCATTGACAGGGCCAAACGGCATTCTGTTCGACGACTGTCAAATACAACGTGTCGAATGCGCCTGGATTGATCGAGAGTGTGAAAATCAAGCATTCATACTTGAGATTGCATACGTTGAAGACATGCTCATGAGATCTAGAAAAGTGGTTTTCGTGCAATTTCGAAATGGGCTATGCTTTCCCTTCGATGCGAGATCCCCTGCGGACATCAATCTCAAGCTTGCGGACCACCTAGATCTAACAATAGATGCCCAGCGGAAACTTGAAGAGATTCCCGATGACTATCATGCCGCTACAAACATAATGCCAATTCAGCGGTTTTTCCACCGAACCAGAATTAAGGGATTTGAGGTGGTACGGTTCGAAGACTTATCCGTGTAAGGCTGGATATAAACGGACTGAGCTTCACGAATCCATATAGACACTAACATAGTAATTCTGCACGCATGCTCACTCTGCCTCAGACAAAATCGAACTTATGAAAAATTACATAATACTCGCAATAATGACGCTCTTAGTAGCACAAGCTTTCGGCCAGGATTCGGCAGGCGAGCTTAGTCCTCACTTTGGAACAGACGCCCATTATGCAGGATACTTTCATGGCAATCATGGGTATATAATTAAAACTAAAGAAAGTCGTCTCGGCAGTCAGCTCAAGGACAACCAGTTTGTAGTTGAGGTAAGATCTGCGAGTGAGAGATCTCTCAAAATTATCAGGCGTCCTGCTGACGGTCATATAGCGGTGCTCGAAGCCGGAGACCCAAAGGCGAACAATCTCAAGACAGGGGCAGTGAAATTTCAAGCCCCGGTAGATGGCAGCAAAGTTTCGTCTGCATGGAGCCGTGCAACCAACCCTGATGCTTTCAGGGCCAAAACGAAAACCGGCAAAAAAAGAAGCTGGATATATGTAGATTCCGACGTTTTGGATGAGCAAACAGACCGTTTCTTTGTCGGGGTTGGGGTTCAAACTGATGCTGAAACTAAACTGCAAATTGCAGAACTTTTGGTAGTGACCGAGAAAAGCTTCCTCTTATACCTTGATCCCGACAACAATAGATTTTCAACCGTAGCGATCGACCTATTTCGCAGGCCCATCGGCGAAAAAGACTACCAGCCGATGACGCCAGGAAGCATGGCTGCTAGCGTTTGGAAGAAGCTGAAGCCGTCACAACCCCCTGAAGCGCCGGACCTGAACTCATTGTCGGATACAGCATACGGGAAGTTCAAAGCAGACTTTCAAAATGAGTTTGCGAAGCACCCGCAAGCAACTGCGAAGAAAGCTAAACAAATATTAATCGGATTATTGAATCTCGAACAAACTCCCAACTCCCACTCCGTGTTTGAAGTTGATGCTGACTTTACAATCCAATCCCTCCTGAGCCTTGTTGCAACTGCCAACAAAATTAAAATAGGTGAAAAAGAGCTAGAAAAATTTAAGCTCGGGAGCACGCGTGCTCGAGAAAAACTTGATTTGGATATACACAAGAAGTATCTTGATGTGTTCACCGCGATGGTGCTTCTTGAGCAGGGTAAGTTATAGTAGATCGATCAACTAGCGGCCCAACCCAAGGCTTGCAATTTGCGCCTTTGCCCGCCACCGATGGGCCGGCGAGGTGGTTCGGGTGAAGCACTTTCTGGTCGCGCGTGCTGACGCCGCGAATGACCAGATCTTCCCATTCCCGACGGTCCTTCGCCGCGTTGAGGATCTTCAAAGTGACTTCAAGGCTACGGCCGTCCGCGAGGCGTTCGCTGACGCGCGGTCGGGAGAGCTTGGTCTTTTCACCTTGGAGAAACACAGAGCCCGGCGCGCTCCCCGCACGGAAGAAATCCCCGCCGCAAGTCGGATTTTAGGAGAGGCCACATAGTTTCCGGACTTCCTGCTCAACGGCTTCGCCGAACGCCGTGAGCACGGCGTGGCGGATCAGTTCGTGGAAAAGCGGGGCGGCGGCTTTAGGTTCGGCTTGCAGAATGGATTCGATTGCTTGTAGGTTCATGCTGGTGGGTTCCTGAAGAGCCGTCAGCCTTTTGGGCTGGCTGTTGGACCACCACTAATTTCAACAAGAATATTTACTCCGCCCGTATCTATCCCCGCTCCCTATCTGGAATGAATTATGCCAACTATATCCGAAACACCTTGGGATGAAGTGGTGCAGGAACGGGAGTTCCTTGCTATGGGCTCTTCGGAGCGAGAAGAATTTGTGGACGCATATATGGCTGATCTCACTGCTCGTATAGAGGCGGCAGGTGAGATGAATGTGGAGATGGCGGCGCAGCTGGAAATCGACCGAGAAAATATCCTATACGATGCACTCGACCAACCTTTCTTGATGCTGAACCCTTTTACCAATTTTGGCCGTTCATTTTCAAAGGAATGGGATGCGACTATCCAATCTTGGATACTAAAAGATACCGAGGCGGCGCTGGAGTACCGGAATTCTCTAGACGAAGAGATCGTGACTTATCCGGGCACCAGTGAGTCTCTGGGTAGAGTAACTCCAAGCCTCTTGCCGATAATACTAGTCCTGATCCTTTTTATTTTGTCGATCAGGCAACCGATTCTAGCTCTGAAAAAACGACGACGGGATGCGCGGTCTGCAAGAGTTGGCGGGAGCGCAAGTGAGGCGCGTCATCAGCCGACATATGCGGTATTTAATTGTTCTTTATGCAATTCAAGAATTCGAATAGAGGCCATAATCGCCCCAACTAAAGTGGCATGCCCAGCATGTGGATCCACTTACCAGTGCACGCGCGCCGAATCGGAGGGCTGTGTCTTCGTGATCTATCCTGAGATCGCTCAGGGGAACAATTCAACTCCCAACCCTCTTCCCGCGCATGTATTGCGTGCTTTGAAGTATTTCGATTTGTGCCCACCAGTACGGTTTGATCAAGTCAGGAAGGTTTACCGAGAGAGAGTCGCCCAATATCACCCGGACAAAGTTCATGGGCTGGGAGATGAGATAAAAAAAGTGGCGGAAGCCAAGACTAGGGAAATAAACGAGAATTTCTCGGTAGTTGCTCAATACTATAAACATTAGTTAGCTGATGGAGTCATCATCACGAGCCGCGAAACTGGTTACTCCCAGAGCCCAGCAAGCATCTCCAACAGTTCCTCGACCAGGAGTTCGGACGAGCGCTTCTGAAACCGCGAGGTCCCAAGCCAGGTCTCGTAGCCGCCTAGGTCGACCTGACGGGGTGGGGGAAGGTAGCCGTAGCCGCCATTGGCCAGCCCGATGATGAAGGTGCGGGGGGCGGGACTCCGTTCCTTGAGTTCGAGACCGATTTCGACCAGGACTTCGAACGGCATTGAGACAATCGCCTGCTCGCCAATCCGAAACGCCTGGATGATCAACTTCTCGGAACGCGGACTGTCGGGCGCGGCAAAGCGGATCATTTGGTTGGCATAATTTGTCGTTTTCTTGTGGATCGCCTCGCGCTCTGCGGGGCTTAGTTTCAGCAGTTCCTGAGCCCGCTCGACCTCCGCTGCCGTGGGCTTTCGGTATTCGAGTTCGACTTCGCGCTGGCGGGTCGCGATGACCGGCGCGGCATCGTAGGTTTCGATCTTTTGGATGGCACGCCAGCAGGCGTCCGCGGTTTTGCCCGCGACAATCCGGCACTGTTCGAACGGGGCTCGCGGGGCGCGCCGGATGCCGAACGGAATATTGTTGATGTCGCCGCTCGCCCCGTTCGACATCATCGCGACAAAGTTCTCGGGGGCGCGTCGCATCCGGTACGGCATCAGTCGGGCGAATTCGCCGAAATAATCCGCCGAGGCCATGCCCCGAACGCGGCCTCCTTCTTCGGTCACGGTTGGAATGCCGCCGACATAATGAAGGGTGTAGTTCGCGAGCAGGCCGAGTGGTTTGCCGCGCGCGGTGCGGACATCGACCACGCAGATCTCGGGATCGATCGGGCCGGCGGGCTTGAGAATCCCCTGGGTTCCGCCGTTCATGCGCACCTTGTCGTAGCCGCCGTAGGGGTTGCGGGTCGAAGAGGCGCCCTCGCGGTAAAAATTCCGCCGGTTGCGCACTTCGGACGGTTCTTCGTCCGAGGCAAATCCGACGCTTGCTGGTTGCAGGGCCGCGACCGCGTTGCGCATGGCTTCGGCGAGTCCGGCCCGCCGCTTTTTTTCGTAGGCGATCCGACCGGGCGAGGTGTGGCCGCCCTTCGGTGTCGAGTGCGCGTGGGTGGCGGCGATCATGATGGCTTCCGGCTTCCATCCGGTGGTCTCGGCAACGGCGCGCTTTGCCTTGTCCGCCATCTCCCGACCGATGCCGATGGCGTCGATGACGACGATGAGGCAACGCTGGTCGGCGCCGTTTTCAAAGGCAAGCGCCCGAACCGAAAGGGGATCATGGACATGGCTCGAAGGACCGGAGCGGAGTTGAAACGGAAACACGTCCGGCGAAATATCCACCACCGCGGCGCCGGCTTTGAACGTGGGTTCCTGGGCGAATGCCGCGGGCGAAAGCAGGCAGGCGGCGGCAAGGGCGAGGCTTGTGATGGTGAGGTTCATGGACATGGTTTTCGAATGGGTTGTCGTTCGCAAAAGAGTTCGGGCGGCTCCGTCAAAGTCGAACATAGTGTACTGGCGAACCCGCCACCTTTGCCAGTACCGCTTGTTGATATCCGCGGTTGGTTCTGTCACCACGATGTTCCATGAGAACATTCCTCTTGTTGGTCCCCGTTCTGTTTGCGGTTTCGATGGTTCAGGCGAAGCCCAATGTGTTGTTCATCGTCGCCGATGACTTGAACTGCGCGATCAGCCCGTACGGCGACGCGGCGGCGGTCACGCCGAATTTGCAGCGACTCGCGGCCCGCGGGATCACCTATCAGCGGGCCTATTGTCAGCAGGCGGTTTGCAATCCGTCGCGTTCTTCGTTTCTCACCGGGCTTCGTCCGGATACGGTCGGGGTTGATGATCTTCGGAAATCGTTCCGCGACACGGCACCGGGCGGCAGCACCTTGGTAACGCTGCCGCAGCATTTCAAAAACCATGGCTACTTCTGTCAGGATATCGGCAAAATATTTCATAACATGGGCGAGACCAAAGACCGCCGTTCGTGGTCGATTGACGAGGTGTTGTTCGAAGGCACCCACGCGGCGGACACGGTGTACTACAACACGCCGGCGCCGGCGGGGAAGCGTCCCTACAAAGCGCCGGTGACGGAGGCGCACGATGTGCCGGATACCGCGTACCGCGACGGGCAGATCGCGAACCTGGCCGCCGCGATGCTTCGGGATCATGCGCCGAGTGATCAGCCGTTTTTTCTCGCTGTCGGTTTTTGGCGTCCGCATTTGCCGTTCGTGGCGCCGAAGAAGTATTGGGATCTTCATGATCCGGCGAAAATTCCGATGCCGGTGACGCAGGCGCCGCCCGAAGGTGCGCCGCCGATTGCCTTACACAATTCCAAGGAAATCCTCGGCTACGGTCGCGTGCCGAAAGACCGTCCGTTTTCGGAGGAGGAAATTCGGCATTACCGACATGGCTACTATGCGTCGATCAGTTTTATGGATGCGCAGATCGGGGACATTCTCGACGCGTTGGATGCGAGCGGAAAAGCGGACGAGACGATCGTGGTATTCACCTCGGACCACGGTTTTCACATCGGCGAACATGCGCAGTGGGGCAAGACCTCGAACTTTGAACTAGACGCCCGGGTGCCCTTGATCATCGCGCATCCCGGCAAGCGTTCGGAACATGGGAAAACATCGAAGGCCTTGTTCGAACTCGTGGATCTCTACCCGACCCTGGCCGACTTGGCCGGCATCTCGGGGGATTTGAAACCCTCTCTCGAAGGCAAGAGTCTGGCGCACACGCTTGCCGATGCGCGTGCCGAGGGAAAGGAGGTCGCGTTGACCCAGCATCAGCATCCGTTTTACACCAAACCCGAGGGCTGGAAAGCATGGGGCTACTCGCTGAGAACCGATCGTTGGCGCTACACCGAATGGCGGCCGATCCGTGGCGAAGGCGAACTGCTCGGGCTCGAACTCTATGACCATGATAACGATCCGAATGAGACACGGAATCTGTCGCGTTCGCCGGCGTATGCGGAGGTGTTGGTGGAGCTAAAGCGGAAGCTGGCGCTGAAATTGGGAGGGAGTCAGTAGCGAGTAATCAGGAGCCTGAAGCCGATTGACGCCCGACAGGTTGACTTGAGAATTTTCTGAACTCTCCATCCCCGTTGCTAGCGAGACGATTCGAATTTCAACGCGTTTTTTAAGCCTCTATTTTGCCTTCAGCACAACGTGGTTCTTTTCGTACTGGATCTCGAACTCCTGACCTTCCGGACTGCGAACGGTCTTGTGTGAAAACGTGCCGGTCACGCCCTTGTCGCTCTTCAGAATGACCGCTCCGTCGGTTGATTCCGCCCCGACCTTCAACTCCCCGTTTAGTTCGATTCTGCCGGACGCCTCCAAGCCCTTCGGCCCTGCCCAAAAAACACTGGTGGGACCGAAATAAACCGCGCCATTTACCTTCATGCCTTTTCCAGTAAGAATCTGACCGTGATTATAAACCGGTCCATTGACGCGACCGCCTTCTCCGAGGAGAATACCTGATTGGATTTCGATCTGGCGCGCTTGGATCTCTCCGCCCTCCCTCAGTCCGACAACGCTGTCCAAACCGATTCGAAGTTCGTTCCGTACTGTCAGCTTCGCGCTGACGCGCAGGTGGGTTCCGCCCTTCATGCCGAGGGCAAGAACGCTGGCGTCGGCGTCAACGATGATGCCTTTTGAGCCCTCATTCTCGATCTGGATGATCCACGAAGGCTTGGGTGCCCCGGCCTCCTCTTGGTAGGTGATACCGGCGTTGGCGTATTTGTACCCGCTCCAGTTGTCGGCATCAGCGAACGCGCCGCCACTCTTGGCGATCCAATTGTGATAGGTGGCACATTGGCCGACGGGTTTGCCGGCATGTTCGTCGCGGAGAATTTGTTCGAACCGCGCCAGTTTTTCTGGGTCTTTTATGGCCTTGGATTCGCCGGGGTCGTTGCGAACGTTGTAGATCGCACTGGCGATATTGCCGCCTTTGCCCTTTTTCTGCTTCGCACGAAGGTACTTGTCGCCGTTGGTCATGATCACCGAGTCGCCTCGACCGGACTCGTGAATGACGAAGGCGCGTTCGCGTTGCCAGCCTTTGCCGGTGAGGGTCGGCGCGAGCGAGACGCCGTCGACGCCGAGGGGCGCGGCGGTGCCGGCGAGTTCGGCGAAGGTGGGCAGGAGATCGGTGACATCGATGAGTCGGTCGCAGTTGGTATTGGGTTCGAGCGGGCCGCCCGGTTTGATGTGCTTCGGCCAGGCCATTAAGGTGGGCACACGGATCCCGCCTTCCTGAACCGAACCCTTGCCGCCGGAGAGGCTGCCGTTGGCGTCGAAGATTTTGTTCGCGACGTGTTGTGGACCGCCGTTGTCGGACTGGAAAATAATCAGCGTGTTGTCGCGCACGGAATCGGACTGGTCGCCGTCGCCGTTCGGGTCCTCGAGCGCGGCGAGCAGGTTGCCGATGTGTCCGTCGATCCGGCTGATCATGGCGGCCCACTGTTTGGCCTGTTCGGGCAGCGCGTCGAAGAACGCGGTGTCGCGGTAGGCCTTGTCCCAGTTCGGCAGTTGTTCGATCTCGTCGAACGGAGAATGGGGCACTTGGAAGGCGAGCAGTCCGAAAAAGGGCGCGTTGGACTGGGCTTCGCGGCGGACGAAATCGAGCGCGGCAAAGGCGTACACGTCATCGCAGTAGGCGACCTTGGGATAGTCTTTGTGACGTTGCAGGGCGGGTTGGTTGGGGTGCTGGTTGCCGCTCCAGGGCTGCAAGGAGTTCGGGGTGAGGTGCAGTCCACCGGCGTGTGCTTTCACTCCCTTGGGAACGGGGGCGGACCAGAGCGTAGGTTGGAAAAAGGTGTGGGCGCGGACGTGGTGGAGTTCGGCGACGACGTGTTTATAGCCGTGCGAGGTCGGCAGGGTTTGCACGTTGTCGATGGTCGGCGCCTGCATATCTTTGGACCCGCCGTAGCCCCATTT
>ENA-ORXR01002867-ORXR01002867.1-marine-metagenome-genome-assembly--contig:-NODE-2867-length-15984-cov-113.591186_pt1 | contig 15984 bp, 16 predicted proteins | sample MGYA00237866_ERZ511479 | MGnify/ENA metagenome assembly ERZ511479 | reverse complement strand
GCGCGGTACCGGATGTTGGTGTTCGAGACGGGGGTTCGCAAATCGGATGTCTCGGGCCGGACGACTCGTCCGGGGTTTTCGCGCGAACAGATCCAGGACGTTCTTGATCGGGTCGGCTTGTTGACCATGGCGCAGTTTCTCCGTTGCCGGTCTTCGTATTTCAGTTCCAGCGTCGCGTTCGGCAGCCAGAAGTTCATCAAAGAAATCGAACCGATGTTGACCAAGCAGTTCGGCTTCAAGAGGAGCCGCGAACCGCAATCCATCGAAGAAGCCGACACCGACTTCAAGGTATTCCGACGACGACGAAGGCGGGGCCGCGTTCGGCCCTCCTGAGCCGAGTTCTTCGAGTTCTCGGCCAACTTCCTCCCCTCACATCCAATTTTAGTTCTTAGCCGCGGCTCAGTCTGATCACAATTTCAGACTGGGCCATTTTTCGTTCGAAATCGGCAATTTCGAGGTCTATTTCTGGCTGATCCGGGTGAGATTTTGAGCAACTCTGAAGTAGCGCGATGCCGGGCATTACATTTCGCAGATATAATACGCTACTCCTATATCCGGGGGGCTGTCCCCATTGTCCACCATTGTCCTGAATGTAGTCGTTGATTCTCCTTCTAATTTTCAGCCGGTGTTAGCTACCTCCATCGTGGAACAGGTGGCGGATTGCCCGAATCTTTGCGAGATCATCAGCTTGGAGCCCCTTGTCGTGGGCGACTGTCGATCCGGTGGGGATGTCGAGGTCACCTTTGCCCTGACCGCAAGCAACGCCCTCGGTTCATCGTTCGCGTTTTGGTCCAGCGAGTTCACGCCATTCGTGTCTCCGTCTGATACCACCTGTTTTTCCTACACCAACACGCCGACCATCTTCCGCGCCCGCGTGACGGCGATGGGTGCGTCTATTCCCGGTACGGTTGCCCAGTTGTATCCTGACACCAAATCTCGCCGGCAAGATTGTGTGCTTCGAGTGGACGACATCGCCACCCTGCCAAATTGCTTCCAAACCCCGCCGGTGTGCGTCCAGTTCCCGCCGCGAATTTTCTCGACCGATGTCTCCGACCTGGTCACCGGCCGCCTGTCCTACACTGTGCCGACCAACACTCCGTATCGAATCGAGCAGACGGAGGATCCTAACCAACCTTGGTCTGTCTTAATCGAGCGTTCGGAGTTGGTGTCGGGGAACGGCGAAAGACCGGTCTTGTTGCCTTCAGATGGAGAAACACGCTTCTACCGAATTCGTTGCAACCCGACGCCGATACCCGTCGCTCCTTGATCCTGATATTTAAAATTTTGAAGATCATCGCACCAACGCCGAACCCTCTACGACGAACCACGGAGTGGACTAGATTGTAGGTAGCGCGGGCTTCAGTCCGTGTTTGGCCTGCGGAATTTATCCCGCAGGCTCGCCGAGGTAACTGACGGCCGTCGGTCTTCAGCTGTTACCAGCCGCGCGAACTCGTTTGTATCCGGCAAAGATACATGTCGCTGGTAAGATACAGAACGCTGCCGTCCTTGCCGCCCCAGCCGCAGTTGGCGGTGGCTTCTTTCGGGTCGATCCGGCCGAGCGGTTTGCCCTTGGGGTCGAATACCCAAACACCGCCAGGACCGGTGGCCCAGAGATTGCCGTCGACGTCGCATTTGATGCCGTCGGGCAGACCGCGCTTGCCAGTGCGGTGCGGGGTCGCGTCGAAGAACAGTTCGCTGGGGCCGAGAGTTCCATCGCCTTTGACCGGGAACTTTTTGTAGATCGATGCGTCTGGATCTGATTGCGCGACGTAGAGCGTTTTCTGGTCGGGCGAGAAGCAGATGCCGTTGGGGCGCGTGAACTCGTCGGTGAGCAGGGTGACAGCGCCTTTGGTGTCGACTCGGTAGACGCCGCAGAAGTCGATCTCGCGGCGCGGGTCGTTGGCTTTGCCGCGTAGGCCGTAAATGGGGTCGGTAAAGTAGATGTCACCGTTCTTGTGGATACAGGCGTCGTTCGGACTGTTGAAGCGCTTGCCTTTCCAGTTGTCGGCGACGGTACGTTTGCCGCCGTCTTTGGTGAGGCGGGAGATGCGGCGGTCGCCGTGTTCGCAGGAGATCAGCAGGCCGTCATGGTCGCGCAGCAGGCCGTTGCAGCCGGGTTCGTTGCCGTAGTCGCCGGGTCCGGAAAAGCCGGCGGGTTTCAGCCAGGTGTTCCAGCCGGTGCCTTCGACCCATTGGACGACGCGGTTATTGGGGATGTCGGAGAACAAAATGTGCCCGCCGTTTTTGCTGTCGTCCGGAACCCAGACGGGACCTTCTGCCCATTGAAAGCCGCCGGCGACGACCTCAATTTGCGCGTCTTTGGGGACGAGTTTGTCGAAGGCCGGATCGAGTCGAACCACCTCGCCGATGGCGGGGAAGTTGCGCGTGTTTTGCGCCGAGGAGAGAAGGGGAAAGAGAAGGGGAAGGAGGAGGAAGAGTGATGTGAGTCTCATGATGTGGACTATACCAAAGCGTACCTTGGAGGGCGAGGGGCCTCCCGAGCCGATAGCGATTCATCCCGTTGCAACCTATTCGAGATGATCGGGCTTCTTATCGCGAACGAAGTGAGCGTGACTACCCACTACACTTTACCCTACCCGCTACTGATTCCACTGATACCTTTCCTTCGCGCTTGCGCCGGACTGCGGTTCTGTTAGCTGTGGGTGTTGAGCCATCTTACCCCATCCAAGAACGTCGTCGTCACCGGCGGCGCCGGTTTCATCGGCAGCCATGTCGTTCGCGAATTATTGGCGGCCGGCTATACGGTGGCCGTGGTGGACAATCTCTCGTCCGGCTATCGGCACAACCTGCCCGACGCGGGCGAGGCGTTTCACGAACTCGATATTCGCGACGCGGACCTGGGACCGGTCATGGCCGGCGCGTCTTCTGTGGTGCATCTGGCGGCCCTAGTCTCGGTGCCGCTCTCGATCGAAAACCCCGAACTGAACGCGGCCATCAATATCCACGGCACCGAACGGGTGTTCGAGGCCGCGCGTGCGGCGGGTGTAAGGCGGGTGGTCTACGCGAGTTCGGCGGCGGTCTACGGCGATGCCCCAGGTTTGCCCAAACGCGAAACCGACCCGCCCGCGCCGCAATCGCCCTACGCCGAGGCGAAGCTAGCCAACGAACTCGTGGCGGCGCGCTTGGCGCAGGTCTACGGCTTGGAGTCCGTCGGCCTCCGTTTCTTTAATGTGTTCGGCGAACGCCAAGACCCAAGCAGCATGTATTCCGGCGTTATTTCAATTTTTGCCGACCGGCTTCAGGCAGGGAAGGGGATCACCGTGTTCGGCGACGGCGAACAGACCCGTGATTTCGTGGATGCCAGCGATGTCGCCCGCGCTGTCCGCCTGTGCCTCGAACGTGAGGCGCCGGGCTCGGGAGAGGAGCTACGCAAGGTGTTTAATGTCGGCCGCGGAGAACAGGTCTCTTTGCTCCAGTTGATCAAGACCCTAAACCAGCTCCTCGGGACCAGCGTCGAACCCTCGTTCGAGCCTGTTCGGCCCGGCGATATCAAACACTCGCTCGCCGACGTTACCCCGCTGGTTTCGTGGACGGGCTGGAGCGCCGAGGTGGACTTGCCCCAAGGGCTAAGCCGGCTTTTCGATTCGTCCTCGCTCGATTGACGAAATTTTGAGCCGAGGAGGTATTGCTTAGATCCTTGCTTGTCGATTCGTGACTAAATGAGTGGTGCGTCCACCCAAAGAATTCAGGCAGCAGATGCCCTCGGAGCCATGAGGCCGTTCCGACCGGAGATGAAGCAAAGAGTTCGTAGAGTTCGTGCAGAGGGGCAGGCCGGTCGGTTCAACAGGCCCTCAGCTACCCCCGGGTTCCGCTCGTACCCTCGCTCCACCCAGCGCTACTTTCTTGCCACCACTCCGTGGTTCGTCGTAGCAGGTTCGAAGTCGGTCCGAGAACGTCGAAATTTCAAATATCTTTGGCTAGCGAGCTAGATATTATGGGGGAATTGAATTTCCATGCGATTCCCCTTGATTGGTCAAACGCAAAGTAACCCGCGTTTGATTTTCGGGATTCTTTGGTGAAAGGTTTTCCTATGAAGGCAACTCGCTCATTTTATCTGATTTTTTCCACGCTTCTCGGCTGGGTGGCTACCTTGTCTTTGTTTTCCCCGAACGCGGCCGCGCAGGACAAGATCATTGGTGGCGCGAACGCGCCCGCAGGAGCGTATCCGTGGAGTGCAGCGCTGATCAACAACTTCGGACCCGCCGCGACCCGAGATGCCTATCTTTGCGGCGGGGTGCTGGTGCATCCGCAGATCGTGATGACGGCGGCGCATTGTATTTTCCCGTTCTCCGCCAGCGGTTTTTACTACCACGAACGCACCCCATTGCTGCCGCACCAGTTTAGCGTGATCGTGAATACCGACGATCTCACCGCCGCCAGCGCGGTGCGTCTGCCCGTGGAAGAAGTGATGATTCATCCGGACTTCTTCGAACGCACCGATCGCTCGCTGCTCAACGACATCGCCCTGATCCGGTTGCAGGATCCGGTCACCTCACCGTATATCACCACCGCGACCGATCCTGCTCGCGTTGCGCCCGGTGTGCTGGCGACGGTCGCCGGCTGGGGAACGATTTCGGCGACAACGACCCAGTACCCGAACCGACTACAGGAAGTCGATGTCCCCATCATCAGCAACGCCGACGCGACCATTCAGCACAGCGGCGTGTTTCCGATCGAACCGTTCCATCTCGCGGCCGGATTCATCACGGGCGGCAAGGATGCCTGCCAGGGCGACAGCGGCGCGCCACTGATGGTGCCCGGCCCGAACCAAACGGTGCAACTGGCCGGTCTGGTGAGTTTCGGCGACGGCTGCGCCAAGCCGGACGCACCGGGGATGTACACGCGCGTGCTCGATTACCGCGATTGGTTCGGCGAATATTTGTTCCCCGAACTCATGGCGTGGGAACAGGCCAACGGCGTGACCGGACTCGACGCGGACCCAGACGGCGATGGCTTGTCCAACTTCCACGAGTTCGCGACCGGGGGAGATCCCGATCAGGCACGCGCTTCCGACCAGCCCTTCTCCCAATGGTTGTCTGGTCCGGCGGCGCTTGGGTTCCGAACCCGTTACCGCGTCGACATTCCATGGATCCGTTTCCAGCCCGAACGCGCGCCAGCCTTGCCGAACGCGGTTTGGACTCCGTTCGATTTCAATACCTCGATTGAGGGATCCCCAGAGTTTCTCAGCGCCCAGCTTCGCGAAGTAACCTTGCGCCATCCGGTGCCGGCGACCGGCGCTTCACTTGGATTCATGCGGCTCCGTCCCGAACTCGCGGGCGCGCCGGCGCAACGGCTCCAAGCCCGGGCCAACCACACCGGGCGCTTAGTGTTCGGTCAGGCGACCAATACGGACGGGCGCTTCATGGACACACTCGAGCTGGGTGAGTTCCCTGCCGGAATAAACGGCGTGCAAGTGACCATGAGTTCCACGACCTTCGACCCCTTCCTCTACCTGATCAATGCGTCCACCGGCGTGGAGATCACGTCGAACGACAATGGCGGCATCGGCAACGACGCGGCGATCGTGATTCCGGCGGGCGGATCGACCCGCTATCTCATCGGCGCCAGTGCGAATGCGATGAATGTGACGGGTTCGTACTTTTTGACCTCTGAAACGTTCTGATCCGAACATGAAGTCGATCTCGGCCTCATTTCTCTTCGGCGCGGCTGAGGATGCCACGGTCCAAAAGTAGCAGGTCGTTTTTATTGGGCCCCGCCGCTCTATTTTAACGTGTTCTTGAGGTGACGCTTCGCTTCCTTCAGGGGGAGTTCCTGTTGGAAATGTCGGTCTTTAAAAATTCGCCCGATGCCGTCGTCTGACTTTTTGAGCACAAAGAAATTCCAGTCTTTGGCGACGCAGTATTTCTCCCAAATGTTTTCGAGATTGGGACGCTCGCGTTCAGAGATGGTGAGAAAGCGCTGCTTGATGGCGCGCTCGAAGGCACCGCGTTCGTGCGTATTGAGGTGGTGCGGGACCGCACGGGAACCGATGTGGATCCCGGATTTCTTGCCGCGCATAAGACGTTCGACGTGCTTTTCTTTCAGTGAGTTTGCTGGCGGTTTTTTCGGCATATTTAAGCGCAGGTTTATGGGCGGCGTTGCGTCAGTTTCCACTACTTAAAAAAGCTCGGGTAATGTTCCGTGACGTGTGGATGCATCCACTCGAGCGGCTTTTCCGAACCCGGCCAATCTTGGCTGAGCGAATCTTTGCGGTGGGTCAGCTCAAGAGAATCTGAGCCCTCAGGGAAGAGGTCTGCGTGCTCGCCGCCAAAGATCTCCAACCCGGAAATTTGTTCGGCCCAGTGTACTCAGCGCTTCCTTTTTCTCTCAGGAGTCGGAGCCGTCTTCGGCGTTTTACATTTGCCTAGAATTACGCGCGATCCTTCAGGTTCATCACGCCGTCCTTTTCGGCGCAGTGGTCGCAGCAGTAAAACGTTCCTTTCGCTTCCAGCCCATGACCGATAATGCGGCAGCTGCAGGACGCGCACGCTGGGGCGAGCGCTTGGATGGCGCATTCAAAACTGTCGAAGGTGTAAGTCTTTCCATCTTTGATGATGTCAAAACTTTTGTCGTAATCGTTTCCGCAGGTGTGACAGATAGTCATTTATTTTCTCAATTGGTTTGGGCTGTAATTTGGATCATTCTGGATCAGATTCTGCAGTCTAGCGGAATTACGTATATCAATTTTACGGACGTTTCACAACCCTGGACCACGATTTCGGTCGGATCTGACAGGTTGCCCAACGTTTTACTTGATTAGCATCCCCGTTGTGTACTATAAATATTTTCCGAATGTCACGATCCAGTACAATTGCAGGTCAAAACCTCGACAGAGAAATAAAAGCCGACCGGTTCGACGTCGATCAGACCTTGGATGATGTTTCAGCGTCGTCATACGGTGGGCTCGTTCTTCCCGGCGATGTAATTTATCCCGATGCTCTCCGCGTGGATGATCGGGCCGTGACGCCAAGGGTCCAAGGTGCCGCTCGGCACAGGCCCGTAATTTATTCAGTAAACTAATCATAGCCTCCATACCCCCTTACCTTTTATGAGCGATATTCCCTATCATGCCCTTGTTGTAGTCACAGATGGCCATCAAGGTACTCTTTACAAAAATACATCTCGCGACGGCGACGTCAGCCTGGAAAAATTGCGGGACATCGAGCCCTCCAACTTGTTGGACGATGGACCCGCAGGGGCGCGCCCAACGGAATCGTCGCCGAAGGAAACCGATGAGGCGACCTTCGCGAAACAGGTGGCCGAATACTTGAACGCCGAAGCCTTGGCCAACAACTTTGAAGCACTCGTCTTGATTGCCGACCCGGGCACACTTGGCCAGATCCGCCCTTCCCTTCATCAAGAGGTGGAGCAGAGGATGGTGAAGGAAATCGACAAAACACTGACAAATTCGCCGATTGAAGACATCGAGAAATGCTTGTCAGACTGAGCGACCGCGTTTTGGTCCCCGTCTCAAATGATAGCACCGCTACTTTAAAAGGCCGAAACTAAGCCGACATCAGGCCGACCGTTGTCAAACTTCCGATTCGTCGCCATATTTTTATTCGCGTTCCTCCTCAACGCAACGAGCCACATGCGGGCGTGGTTGTGCATATACCCCGTGGTTTTGAGTTCGGTGATGGCGTGGTCGATGACGTGGATTCCCGTTTGCGCCTCGCGGATGATCGTCGGCAAGAGCGGCGAGGCGACCTGCTCTTGGGGATGACGGAGGTCTTCCAAAAATCCCGTCGCCCTTGTTTTGTCAGACGCGCTTATAGTACTCGCGCCACGCGAGTTCCTGGGCAAATTTCTCTGCCTGCTTGAGGGTCGCCTGTTTCAGCACGAGTTTGGGGACGCGTTTCGGTCGGATGATGCCATGGTTGAGAAACGGGCTGAGACGCGAGACCGTCCCCATCGAGAAAGTTGCGCGTGCGCGCGTAGCGGTCCACCTGAATCCCGTCGATCCGGCTTAGTGATAGTGGGGAGTCGGTGAAAAATGGCGAAGGAATCTTGGCGTGGCTACAGCTAGGCTCTCTGCCTTTATCGCTCCCGCTTGCGTTCGGCTTACGACGGCATGGCAAGATCTTGCCATCGTGTGGCAAAAGTCTGCCACCTTGTGGCAAAGGCTTGCCACACTATGGCACGTTTTTGCCATACGATAAAATCCTCCCCGCGAACCGGATTCCGCATAAAGTGCTCTCAAACCTTGACGCTCGCTTCGCCCTCTGCCTAGCCTCGCCGGGTTTTTCAATATGCAGAGATATTTCACATGGCAACACAGGTAGTGATCGGCGCCCAATGGGGTGACGAAGGCAAAGGCAAGATCGTCGACGTTCTCACGGAGCAGGCCCAATGGGTCGTTCGTTATCAGGGAGGCAACAATGCAGGGCATACTGTGAAGGTGGGTGAAGAAAAATTCGTCCTTCATCTTGTGCCCAGCGGTATTCTCCACGCGGGTAAGAAGTCCGTCATCGGACACGGCGTGGTGGTGGATCCCATCGGCCTTGTTTCCGAACTCAAAGGCCTGCAGGAGCGCGATATCGACTGCACCGGTCGGTTCTTTCTCAGCGACCGGGCCCACGTGGTCTTTTCCTATCACAAAGCGATCGACGCGGCGCGCGAAGAGGCGGCCAGTAAGGCCGGTTCCAGCATTGGCACGACGCGGCGCGGCATTGGCCCAACCTACGGCGACAAGGTGACGCGTAAGGGGCTTCGGTTAGGCGAACTGGTGCGGGCCGACGCGGCCGAACGGGTGAAAGCCCGGTTCGTCGAACGCAACGAGACCATTAAAGCCCTCGGCGGCGAAGCGCTCGACGTCGACGCGCATACTGCAGAGGTGATGGCGGCGGCGGAAGTGTTGCGTCCGTTCGTGGCGGACACGGTGGTGCTGCTGCACGAGGCGCGTAAAGCCGGCGACAAGATTTTGTTCGAGGGTGCGCAGGGCACGATGCTCGATATCGATTATGGCAGCTATCCGTTTGTTACGAGTTCGAGCCCGACCTCCGGCGGGGCTGCGACGGGTTCGGGCGTGCCGCCGAACCGGATCGAAAATGTGGTCGGGGTGTGCAAGGCGTACACCACACGGGTCGGGGAAGGACCGTTCCCGACCGAAGATTTTAATGAAGATGGCCAGCGGATGGGCGAGATCGGACACGAGTTCGGGGCGACCACTGGACGGTCGCGACGCTGTGGTTGGTTCGACGCGGTGGTGGCCCGGTACGCCGTAATGGTCAACGGCGTCGACCAATGGGCGATCACCAAACTGGACGTCCTCGACACCTTTGAGACCATCAAGTTAGCGGTGGCCTACGAGGTGGACGGCGAACGCATTGAAAACATGCCGGCGGACACGGAATTGTTCGCTCGCTGCACTCCGATTTATGAAGAAGTTCCGGGCTGGCAAAGCGACACGACGGGCATCACCTCGTTCGAAGATTTGCCGGCGAACGCGGTGGCCTTTCTGGACCGCGTGACCGAACTCACCGGCGCCAAGGTCGGCATTGTCTCCGTCGGACCGCGTCGGGCGCAGACCTTCAACCGGCCTTAATCCTCGCTTCCTTCACTTCAGCCCATGGCCAAAGTCGAGTACCCGCCCAAGCACGTGGCCATCATTATGGATGGCAACGGACGTTGGGCTAAAAACCGCGGGCTGCTGCGACTCAATGGACACGAGGAAGGCGCGGAATCGGTGCGCACCGCGATGGGTTTTTGTCGCGACAACAATATTCCGTATCTGACCCTGTACGCGTTCAGCGTCGAGAACTGGGTTCGGCCCAAGCCGGAGATCAGCGGCCTGATGCGGCTGCTGCACACCTTTCTCACCCGCAACGAACACGAGCTGCACGAGAACCAAGTTCGGTTTCAGACCATTGGCCGGATCGACGACATGCCCGACTACGTTCGGGTCGAGATCGACCGGGTGACCGAGGCGACCAAGCACTATCCAGATTGGACGGTGACGCTAGCCTTGAGTTACGGCGGTCGAACCGAGATCACCGATGCGGTTCGAGCCATCGCCGAACGCGTGAAAGCCGGCGAGATGGATCCCGCCTCGATCGACGAACAAACGGTGGCCGATCACTTGTACAATCCGCAACTCCCAGATCCGGACTTACTGATCCGGACCAGCGGCGAACTCCGGCTTAGCAATTTTCTCCTCTGGCAAGTGTCCTACGCTGAGATCTACGTGACCGACGTGTACTGGCCTGATTTCCGTGAGAAAGAATTCGCCGAAGCGCTCGAAGCGTACCGCGGGCGTTCGCGGCGTTATGGAGCGATCGAATAATGGTCACCCGTGTCATCGCCGGCGTGGTCATCGCCGTTCTGTTGCTGGCAGCCGCGTTGTCGGGCATGCCGGTCGTTCACTATCCCTTGATCCTGCTGATCGCGCTGGTCTCCGGCTATGAATGTTTCCGTCTGCTGCACCAAGCCGGACTGCCGAACTACAAATGGCTCGGGCTGACCTGCGGGGCCGTTTGGCTCATCTCGATCCCAATTTTTCCCTACAATCTCGAAACCCTAATGCTGTTCTTTGGCGGCGTGGTGTTGCTCGTCTTGTTGCGGCAGATTTTCCACGGGCCCGAGGACGCGGCCAAGCGCATGGCCGGCACTTTGCTTGGTTTCTTCTACGTGTTTTTCCTGATGGGTTTCGCCTTCTTGTTGTTCAACGGCGGCTTCCCGAACGGCGGCACGCGCTTGGTCGAGGCGCTCACCGGCAACATGATCGTGCACAACTATATGCTGGTGATTTACGCGCTGATCGTGACCAAGGTGTCCGACGCGGGCGCATATTTCGTCGGTAGTTTTTTCGGCAAGCACAAGATGGCGCCGAAGCTCTCGCCGGGCAAAACGTGGGAGGGTACCGTTGGCGGTATTCTGGCGGCGGTGGCGGCAGCCTTTCTGTTTGCCCAGTTCGCGCTGAAGAAACCGTATCTGTTCCACAGCTATCAGTTCACGCCGACGCAAATTGCCATCAGCGCGGTGGTGATCGCGGTGATCGGGGTGTTCGGTGATTTGGCCGAGTCGCTGCTCAAGCGGAGCGCTGGCGTGAAAGACTCTGGGCAGCTGGCGCCGGGGATCGGCGGCGCGCTCGACATGGTCGACAGTCCGCTGTTTACTTTCCCGGTGATGTTTTTCTTTCTCGAACTCTGGCACCATTAATCGGTCCCTTAAACGTCTCTCGTAAACCTATCCCATAGACCATGGCTGTCCTCGGAATCCTTCTCGCAATCTTCATCTTCGGCATGAGCATCTTCGTGCACGAACTCGGTCACTTTCTGGTGGCCAAGTGGTGCGGACTGAAGATCACCTCGTTCTCAATTGGTTTCGGCAAGGCGCTGTGGAAGAAGACGGTCAATGGCGTTGAGTACCGGCTCGGGTTCCTGCCGTTCGGTGGCTACGTCGCCTTGCCGCAGATGCTGGAAGGCGTGTTGGAAGACCATGAGGAGTACAAAGACCTGCCGAAGATCCATCCGTTCAAGCGGATGGCGGTGGCGGTGGCCGGCGGCATCGGCAACATTATTTTCGCGTTCTTTCTCGCGATCATCGTCTGGCTGGTCGGGGCGCCCGCACATCCCTACGAGCAGGACGCGATCATCGGCTACGTTGCGCCTGGTTCGCAGTCAGAAACCGTCGGCCTCAAAGCCGGCCAGACCATTCTGTCGGTTCAAGGCGAGGGCGAGTCCGAGCCCTTGCAAGTCGACACCTTCGAACAGGTGCTCGAGGAGTGTGCGCTGTTTAAGGAAGTTGAACTTAAGGTTCAGCCGGAAGATCCGGCAGCGGCCCCGTTCGACGTGACGCTAAAAACGACCCCGATCGAAAAAGCCGGCTTCAATATTATCGAGGGCCTGAGTTATCGCGGCATTATCCGCATCGGTTCGGTGATCACCAACGGCGCCGCTCGGGCGGCCGGCGTCCTGCCCGAGGATGAGATCACCCATGTCGACGGGGTGAAAATGTGGAGCTGGGGGCAAATGACCGATGTCATCAAAGCGTCCAACAAGCCGCTCACGCTGACCGTTCTCCGGCGCGAGACCAAGAAGAGCAAGGAGGGGGAGACGATCGAGTTGACGATGGCGCCGATGCAAAGTTTCGCGCGGACGGGTGACGACGAAAAAAATCCCGACCGCAGCCGCAAACTAATTGTCGAAAACGGCGAACTCGAACGCAAACAGATGGTCGGCATCGCGAGCCATTCGGTTGCCTTCGATTTTACAAAACGCGCCTATCCGACACCATGGCAGCAAATTAAAAAGGCGGGCAGCAAAGTGATCCGGATCCTCCGCGCGTTCACCTCGAAGAAAACCGCGAAGGCGGCGGCCAACGCGATTTCCGGCCCGGTCGGCATTTTCTACGTGCTCTACATCATGCGCGAGGATCTCATCCTCATGCTGGTCATCGCGATTCTGATCAACGTCAACCTCGCCATCGTTAACATGCTGCCGCTTCCGGTGCTCGATGGCAGCCAGATCGTCTATTCGGTGTATCGACTCGTGACCGGTCGCGAACTGCCGAAGCAATTACTGCTCGCCGCAACCAACGCCTTCGTGGTGCTGCTGCTGATGTTGATGGTCTTTCTCGTGTTTCGGGACGTCAACCGACACTTTATCAAGTCCCCCCCGCCGGAGGGGATCGAGTTTATTTCCGAGCAGGAAGCACTCGACCGCAAGCTGGTGACCTTGGCCGAACTCCAGACCGATCCGTTCCGGGTTGCTAAGATGGAGGAACTCAACGCCCCCGAACCCGCTGAATCTACGCCTTGATTCGACCGTCCATTTTCTTATAACTGTCCCTTACTGAACACCGATCAACCTTGAACCTAGACCCATGAAACAATCCGCCATGAAACGAATCACCACCTGTCTCCTGCCGATGCTTTTCCTTGGATCCGTTCTTTGTAGCGGATCCTACGCCGCCGAATCGATGGCCGAAGTGAAGGAGCTTGTCGCCAGCGTCAAACTCTCCAACGCCAAGAAATATCTGGAGGAACACCCCGGTGCGCCCGACGCGCTGCTCGCCGTGAACATGGTGCTCGAGTCGCTGCAAGAACTGCGCATCTATGATGACATGCTGCCCTTCCTCCAGCAACGCTACGAGATCTACAAAGGCACGCCGGACGTCAAAGCCGCCTCGCTGGTAAACGCGACCGCATCGCCCATTTACTCCCTGCTCCGCCGCGCGCGCAAAGGCGACGAAGCCGAAGCCTTCAAGAAGCAGGCGCTCACCGATTTCGCTCAGTTCGGCCCGCAGCTCAACGCTGCCTTCGCCCAAGTTGAAAAAGCCTACGCCATGCCGAAAGTCGGCGCGATCATGCCGAACGTCGCGTTCAGCGATCTGCTCACTGGTCAGAAGCAAAGTCTCGCCGCGATGAAGGGACATGTTGTCTTGCTCGAGTTCTGGGTGTCCAACTGTGACATCTGCACCGCCCAACGCTTGTTCGTGAAAGAGTCGCTCGAAGCGTTCCGCCCGAAAGGTTTTCAAGTCTTCGGCTTCAGCCAAGACGAAAAACCGGACGTGCTGCTCGCATACATCCAGAAAGAAGAAATCGACTGGCCCCAAGCGTGGGACATCCAGCCCGAACACAAATGGGCCCAGAAGCTTAACCTCGTTGGCGTGCCGACCAATTTCCTGATCGACCACACCGGCAAAATCGCGGCCGTCAACTTGCGCGACGACGCGCTGGTGAAGAAAATCGAAGAACTGATCGCGGCCGCGCCCTCGGCGAAACCAGTGACCGGAACGCCCTTGGCGATTGGTAAACCCGAGTAGTCCCTTGTTGTGCACCTGAAATGAAATACCTCATCTTGATGCCGATAATGGGGCTGCTTTGCGTAGTGCTCGGTATCAAGTACCTACCGGTAGGGGTACTCGCCATATGGTTTGGACTTTGTTGGATAGTTATGGGCGCGGCTTACGCAAAGCCTGGAACGAATCTGTTCGGGAAGAATGAAAGCGGGCAGATTCCACTGCGCTCGAAATTGATCTTCTTTCCCTGCCTAGTATTTACTCACATCGTCTGGCATCTAGCCTGCCGCGTGGCAAAAGAAGACCCGTACAATCGCCTTGATGACGAACTGATCGTTGGGCGACGATTACTGCCGCACGAGATGCCGGAGGAAGTGACTCACGTCCTTGATCTTACGACAGAGTTCTCCGAACCTGCCGCTATCGTCGACAAGAAGCATTACATTCATTTTCCGATCATGGATGCACATATCCCAGAGCGAGCTGCGCTCGCATCATTGCTTGACGGCCTCCCAAACGATGGGGTCCTGTACATACATTGCGCACAGGGTCATGGTAGAACTGGAACTGTGGCGCTAGCTACACTTGCCACACGCAAGCAAATCAACAATGTGAAAGATGGCTTGACCCTCCTCCAAGGAAAGCGACCTCTGCTTAACATAAACTCGGAACAAACTAGATTCGTCGAGGCGTACCTTCAGGGTAAAACAGAGCTAAACAGGGACAAATCACAGTGAGCAAAATACCTCACATGCAACCAAAGCAGGCTCCGGTCTCGCTTCGCGGAAACCGGAGCTGCTAAGGTAGCACGGAATTTTATTCCGTGTCGGTGGCTCGGATTTTAAATCCGAGATCGGTTTCATCGTCGCCGTGAAATGTTTCCATGCGACTGGTTGAACAAGTGCACCACCGCCTGGCTGAAATCATCCGGCCGGGTGACACGGTGGTCGACGCGACCGTCGGCAACGGCCACGATACCTTTGCCTTGGCGGAGCTCGTTGGTGAAACGGGCAGGGTGCTTGCGTTCGATGTGCAGGCGGAGGCGATTGCTTCTGCGCAGCGCCGCGTTCCCCATCATTGGGTGAGCTGGATTCACGCCGGACACGAGACCTTGGCAGACCATCTACCAGCGGATGCTCAGCTGGGAGCGATTGTATTCAATACCGGGTATTTGCCGGGCGGCGACCACAACATCGTGACGCGTCCGGAAACGACGATCGTGGCACTTAAGGCAGCCTGCGAACGCCTGCGTCCCGGTGGGGTTGTCAGTCTAATTCTGTATCGAGGCCACGCTGGCGGGATGGAGGAGAGCGAGGCGGTCGAGCGTTGGTTGAAGGAACGTGCCGATACGCCCGATTCCAAATTCGAACTCATTTTCCACGACGGAGGGAACACCTTGCAAACCGCACCCCGCTGGTACAGTTTGAATAAACAGCGTTCTTAGCCGTCCCTATGCTACATACATACCACCTACATAAGAAAACCTATATATCCCTACATCACTCTATTTGGAGTTTAGAAACACATGATCACACTCGCAATTTTTACTGACATGCTCGCCCAGTTCGGCGGCATGGGCATGCGCGGCGGCGGCAGTTATTTTCTGCTCGTCCTCCTGCCCGGCATGGTTCTTTCGGGAGCCGCAACCTGGATGGTGAAGAGCACCTTCGCCAAATATTCCAAAGTCGCCGCCACCTCCGGCATCACCGGCGCGGAAGCAGCCCAGCGCCTGCTTGACAACGCCGGCATCACCGACGTCACCATCGAGGCCACCCGCGGCATGCTCTCGGACCACTACGATCCGCGCGCCAAAGCGTTGCGCCTCTCCGAACCCGTGTTCGCCAGCAACTCGCTCTCCGCCATCGGCGTCGCCTGCCACGAAGCCGGCCACGCCATCCAACACGCCACCGGCTATAAATGGCTCGGTATGCGTTCGAAAATGGTGCCCGCTACCGGCCTCACCAGCAAAATGGCTATGCCAGTTCTCGGCATCGGCATGATGTTGTCCTACGGGAGCAGCGTTTTTGGCGATACCATCGGCAACCTGCTGATGATCATTGGCGTTGCCCTGTTCAGTGTCGCGGTTTTGTTCAGCGTCATCACCCTTCCAGTCGAATGGGACGCCAGCGCCCGCGCCAAGAAGCTAATGGTCTCCGCCGGCATCGTTTCCAACCAGGAATCCGACACCGCCGGCCGCGTTCTTAACGCCGCCTTCCTCACCTA
>ENA-ORXR01002866-ORXR01002866.1-marine-metagenome-genome-assembly--contig:-NODE-2866-length-15988-cov-20.136446_pt1 | contig 15988 bp, 13 predicted proteins | sample MGYA00237866_ERZ511479 | MGnify/ENA metagenome assembly ERZ511479 | reverse complement strand
ACTTCCTCTTTGACTTCTGCCTTCACTTCCTCTTTGACTTCTGCCTTCACTTCCTCTTTGACTTCTGCCTTCACTTCCTCTTTGACTTCTGCCTTCACTTCCTCTTTGACTTCTGCTTTCACTTCCTCTTTGACTTCTGCTCTACCTTCTGCTCTACCTTCTGCTATAGCTTTCGCTTTTAATTCCTCTCCACGTTCTCCTTCAAGGAGACCAAACAGGTTTACCAAATATTCAACTCCCGACCTATTTTTTTCTATTGTTTGCCCTTCAAATTCTTTTTTTGCATCCATTTCAAATTCTTTTTCAATTTCAGGTGGTAAATACATGAGAATCCCAATAAATGTAAGGAGTTCTTTTATCTTTTCAAAAGGATAACCACGTTCTATTGCCAGTCTGAATAGTTTTAATTTAAACTTACTCCGCAACTCGAAATCATTCTTTGTGCGGTTGATATATTTGCAAGCCAACACTACAAGTGCAAATATATTATCGGATTTCAACAATTCATCTTCGTCCGCGTCGCGCACAAGATAGGTATTAAATTCATACACCAATCTTGTTCCTCTAAAATCGTACACATAGCGGTCGTGTGGTGTCGGTACATCGTCACTTGCGTAGATGGTTAGTGCTGTAATCGCTTTGCCTTTACGGTCAAAGATTCGATAGAAATACTTGAAGTTTTTCTCAGGAAAATTGGGTTTACGTTGCGATTCGACTTCTACGTGCAGAAAAATATGCTCGTACTCCCCGTTCTTCATCGCCACTTTAAACAACTTGTCCGTTGACATACGTCCCTTGGCGGTTTGTTTGGGCATAATCTTCGCCAATTCTTGCTCCAAAAATTCAGGTGGTGTACTGAAATCTATATCCAATGCCAGTTCAGGCATAAGAAATTTGGTCATTGGCTCGAAAAACACCTCTACAATATTTTTCCACTGCCCGTCATAATCAATACGCGGTGTTTGCGATTGGTTTTTGGACTCATTCATTGTCAAAAATAATGAAAATTTTGATAAAATCAAAATGCTACCACCACCCCTATCGTCGGCAAAGTCGTACCATTATCCGTCGCCAATAATTTTGTCAAATAGGAAGCCGGATTATTCGGGTCAATTTTTGGATTGCCTAACTCATCTCTATCCAATAGAAGAATGTCTTGTGCAAGTGCATTTCCATAAACATTTTGAAGATCCAAGTACAAATTCAAACTCCAGCGTTTGAAAAACCACTTCTTATCTACGCGCATATCAAGCGTGTGTATGGCGGCATATCGCTCCGTATTCAGCCTATCCCAGTCCAGTAAACCGACACCGCGTACCGACCAATTTTCAATAAGAGAAGAACGCTCTACATCAAAAGGCGTAAAGGGCAGCCCCGACTGTAAACGCCAATTGAGACCAATCTCCCAATTGCGCTTGAATCGCTTGCCTCCTGTCAAATTTACCGTATGGCGGCTATCCCATGAAGAGGGGATAAATTCACCGTTTTTATCCTCAAATTCGCTCCAACCCAATGTGTATGAGACAATTCCATAGAAACCTTTATACAATCTTTGTTGGAATAAAAACTCCAAGCCATAGGTACGTCCTTGCTTGTTGGAAACCGTTGGTTCGTTGCCGATGACACCAAAATCACCACCGAGATTCGCCAAATTAATACTATCTCGCAGCAAGAAAGGATAGTTGTCATATAACTTATAAAAACCCTCTAAAGTAATCTTCGAGTCTTTGGCTGTATTGAGTTCCAAACCTGCTACGGCGTGCGTACTTCGAATGTATGAGACGCCATTTTCCTTATTGATTAATGTACCATTTTCATCTTTAAATCCCATGATGGTGTAGGGCGGAAGTTGGTAATAAATGCCGGAATTGAGGTTGATAGAAAGTCGTTCGGTGAGCGCGTACGCCAATGAAAAACGCGGTGAAAGCTGGTCAAGCGGGTTGCTCATTTCATCCGAATAAGAGTTGGCATCAGTACGAACGCCAAGCGATAAAACCAGTCTGTCGTCTATAAATTTCTTGCTAATTTGACCAAATAAACCGTATTTATGGAAATCAAATTCAGCAGCATAATTGACCGTAAACGGACCTGCGGGCGTACTTATTCGGTTGAATGTCGTATTGTTGTATTTGGCGTATTCGTAATTTGTTCCGTAGGTCAATTTGAAGCCATTGAAGCGGGTGGTGTGTTCTGCCCTGAATTTGTTTTCGATTTCTTGTGATTGATAATTTAGAATTAAATCATCTTCATTATTAGTATTATTTTCATATTTAGTTGCGGTATTATTAAGCATATTACGGCTTAATACGAATGTCCAAAAACCATTTTCTGCGTAACGTTTATAAACCAATCCATTTGTATAATTCCATTGCTCGTTGACAGGTAAATTGTCAAGTAAATACTGCTCGCTTTCTACTGCATCAAGGTCTTCCTGTGTCGGATTTTCAATATCAGCGAGACGACTGAATCCTCTATCTAAATTCAATGAAAAATTATCAATCGCTCCCAAACCGATAAAAGTCAATTCATTTTTTTGGTCAAAACGGGTCTTGGTTTTTATTTGAAAATCATTGTAAGTAGGTAAGAAAGGTAAGCCAATTGCCTGAAATAAAAATTGCAGATACGACTGTCGTGCCGAAGCCAAAAACGTGGTCTTTTTGCCTATCGGTCCTTCCAAAGTAATCCCTGCATCGCTCGCGCCGATGGTGGCGGTGAGTCCGAGTCGGTCATTGCGCCCGTCTTTTTGTTTGAAATTAAAAACAGAACTTAGTGCATTGCCGCGATTTGCGGGAAATGCGCCGCTAAAAAAATCGACTTCGCGTATAAAATCCACATTTATCAAACCCACCGGACCGCCTGATGCGCCTTGTGTAGCAAAGTGGTTGATATTTGGCACTTCTACATCGTCGAGATAAAAACGATTTTCGTTGGGTGCGCCACCGCGTATGAGGAGGTCGTTGCGAAAGGAAGCGGTGGACGTAACACCCGGAAGCGACTGCACCACCCTCGAAATATCGCGCGAACCACCGGGATTGCGCTGAATCTCTGCGACGCCAATTGTACGCAGCGACACAGGGCTTTCCTCCGTCTTACGGAAAGGCGAAGCACGCACGACGACTTCTTCCAATTCTGCCGTCGTTTCTTCCATAGCAAAGTCTTGGGTCGTGGGGCGGGAGTTGCTGACTTGTATTTCGTAGAAGGTTTTTTCATCAAAACCAATATAGCTGACTTGCACATTATACAGTGCGGGTTTGAGTCCGGTGATGGCATAATTGCCATCCAAATCCGTGGTCGCGCCTACGCTTGTGCCTTCTATGACGACATTCGCAAACATAATCGGTTCGTTATTAATCGCATTAAAAACACGACCTTGTATGATGCCCGTACCACCCCGCACATCGCCGGAAATCGTAGTGGTAGCAGGCGTAGACGGAGCAGGAGTTTCTTCTTCAACTATTTGTGATTGAGTGCTTTGTGCGTTTTTATCTTCAAAAATAACTTGTTGGGAAGCTGTATTTTCTTCGCGGGTTTCGGCGGGGAGGGTTTGTTCATTACCTTCTGCATCAATGATTTTTTTCTTAATAACAGTACGCTTGATAACAGACATTTCTACTATCGTATCATAGGTAATTATCTCGCGGTCTTGGGCTTGAATTTGAATGATAAAAGCTGGGATTAGGCTGAATAACAGCAAGTATTTTTTCATTTTAATGTATATATAAATACGGAATATTCTGTTTGTAGTCCACAATTCTTTGGACAATTTTGCAGACGGACAAAGCTACGCTTTGAATGTTTCTTTTGCAAGGAAAATGAAACAGTGAATGAGCGATTTTGTTATGAAAAATCTTTGAAATCAATGAGGAAAGTATGATTTTTTGAGGTTTTGCTTCTTACGCATGTGCTTCGCATAAGGAAAAGATGTGGTTTAGGACGCTTATTAGAATTTCAGTATCGCTGATACTTATGGGAGTGGGATGGCGGGTAAATGTATCGTTTTCTAACTTGCCGAAATACCAGAAATCTCCGGTAGTGACGATAGCATGGATGGGAATATCATTTGTTTCATTCATCAATCGGGCGGCTACCATTTGCATTAAGGCTTCAAACCAACCTTGCTCAACTTTTTCATCTTTAGCTTCAACAGTCATTAAGAGTGGTTTTTGCAAGATTTTTAAACCGGTTTTATCTTTTCCGGCAATGATATAATCAGGATATAGATTGAAACCTTGGACTTTCAGATTCGGGTGACTGAATAAATTAACCTTAGCGTGTCTTCTCCATGCTTCAAATAGAAAAGGTGCGATGATAAATTCTGAACTAAAGAATTCTTTGTCAGCCTGACCGCGATTGGCGAGGGTAAAATCAAGTTTATCCAAGAAGTATTGGTGTAAACTTATTTTTTTAACTTTCTGATAATCAACAAATTTGTCGTACTTAAAAGTTAGCTGATAAGCATCTAAAATTTCTTTAGCACTGGAAAAATTATTATTCATCGCAGATATTTTTTCTATACAAATTTAACCAAATTTAGCATAAAAATCAAACAGCTAATGAGCCGTTTTGTTATGAAAATCATTGAAATACAGGAAGAAAGTACAGATTTCAAAAGTTTTGATTTGTAAAAACGGGGCAAACTGTTCCTATGAATAGTCAAAAGAAACCTGCACCTTTGGATTATCAACGATTTATACACACTTTTTGAATGAATGAATGGTGGTGGGTTAAATCCGTTGATACTCTACATAAGAAAAATTTAAAGCCATAATATGCACTCGTTTTCGCCCGAAAATTAACCTAAACTCGTCTGCCATTTGCAAAATCTATCAATACCCCACATCTTTTTCGGTTGCGCGAGCTGACTGATGTTTTGCAAATGGCAGGCAGCAACATTTTTTATTTTATTGGTAATTATAAATGTTATACATTATTAAAATTTTAAATAAAAAAACAAAATAAGTAATTCCGTTTGCTTAAAAAGTTTAGCAAACGGAAAACTGCCAGAGCTAATGCTATAATACCGTAGTGCCGATGAATGAATGATGCACTCAAAATTCATTTATAAAACATTATCGCATTGTCGCATTACAGCATTGTAGCATTTTTTCCCTAAATTTGTGATATGAAGGATAAAGCACAAATTGCACGGGACTGGTTGCCACGCTATACGGGTACAGAGTTGAAGGATTTTGGGAAATATATTTTACTCACAAATTTCAGCAATTATGTAAAAGTTTTTGCAGAGATATATGGAGTAGAAATTAATGGTAAGGAAGGCGCGATGACGAGCGCAACAGCAGAAAATATTACAATTATTAACTTCGGGATGGGTAGTCCCAACGCCGCTACGATTATGGATTTATTGTCGGCAGTCAAGCCAAAAGCCTGTCTGTTTTTGGGAAAATGCGGCGGCACAAAACGGAAAAATAAGGTTGGCGACCTCATCTTACCCATTGCCGGGATACGTGGAGAAGGTACATCGAATGATTACTTTCCGGTAGAAGTTCCTGCTTTGCCCTCATTTGCACTACAGAAAGCGATTTCGACGACCATCCGTGATTACGACTTGGATTACTGGACGGGTACAGTTTATACCACCAACCGCCGCGTGTGGGAACACGATACCAAATTTAAAAAATACTTGAAAAAAATTCGCGTTATCTGCGTGGATATGGAAACGGCAACCATCTTTTCTACGGCTTTTTTCAATAATATTCCCTCGGGCGCGCTGCTTTTAGTTTCGGATATGCCGATGACGCCCGATGGCGTCAAAACCCGCGAAAGTGATAAAACCGTTACGAGGGATTTCGTGAAAACTCATGTGAAAATCGGAATTGATTCTTTGAATCAATTGATTAATAATGGATTGACCGTCAAGCATTTGAGATTTTAAATCTATAACCTTGTCGTAGGGGCAGGGCATGCCCTGCCCCTACGACAAGGTTTGTATTTCCCAAGTCAAATTTTCTCTCGCATCTGATTCATGTTGTGCTTGAAATGTTTCTGTAAAATAGATTTGCGCCCTTTCCAAAAAATGCTGCAAGACTTTTTTCCGACCTTTTTTATACAAAAAATCAGGATATAGTTTGTACTCCTCACGTATTGCGTGTGTATAGCGCATGTATGCCTCACGCGAAGCTGCCAACACACCCAAATCGGCATCCAATAATAAGCGATTATCAAAATTATCTATCAAAATGCCATGTGATTTTGTGCTGATAATCAATTGTTTAATTTGCTCTAATTCGACTGCTGATAAATCGGAATTGCTTAAAGCTTCAAGGGCATATTCGGCACTTTTAGCTTCATTATCTTTGCGCGTAGCCCAATAAATAATGTCATGATACCACACCGCGAGGCGCAAGACGCGATAATTCTCAATATCCGATTGATGCTGTTCACAAATTTTCAACATCGCATGTATATGGGAAAAATTATGATACATACGTTTGGAGTTGGTGTAATGTTTCTGCAAATTGCTAAAGAGAGATTTTGACGAATCTGCCAAGTCAATTTCATTGCACAGCAAATCCCAACGGAACGCCAAATCGGGTAGGGGAGTGGCGTCGTCGGGTGGTAATATTTGGATGTCAAGCATCTACAAACCTAATGTTTTTCGTCGGGATTGGAGCAATACAGCAACGTTTATTTTTTCGCCACTTTTGATGGTGTCATCTACTTTTAGCAATAAATGCCGTTTGCCTTTTTCTCTAAAAAGTATCTCCTGCCCGATAGCCAAATCCACGCCGCTATTGGAATTTGGGGAGAGATTCGGATTCATTACATTAAGGATGATGAGTGGAATAGACCTGTCGGAAGTATTTGATAATGTGAAACTTATGTATTTCGTAGGGTTTTCAGGTTTGTCAACTTCTTTCTCGGTAGGAGAAATACGAATTGGGATTTTTTTCGAGGAATTATTCGTAAAATGAATGTACTTGCCCCGCTCCAAAGTAACATTTACCTTGCCACGCGGCGAAAAGCCGAAACCGCCTGTCTTTTCTTTTGTAACATCATCTTTTATGGCGACTTCGAGTTGCCTGTCAGATTTGTTTTTTAATTGGACATCGGCTACTTCATAATCATAGCGCAAGTCTAAAACATCATTGGGTTGTACATAAAGTAGGTAACTTTGGGAACAAGAAGTAAGAGAAAGGAATAAGATAAAAACCAATAAACGCATAGTGTAGATTTTAAATACATAAGCAGTCAGACAAAATTATCTTTACTTTTTGACGGCTTCTTTTTCCGCTATTTTTCCTTACAAACCCCGATAGCTATCGGGGTACATAACGTTGGCTATGCGCGGTTTTCGTAAGAAAAACTATCGAAAAAATAACCACGTCAAAATTGTAAACCTAATTTCTTCCCACTACTTAAAATGATTTGACTATACAAATCTACACCCAAAGACAAGTGACTTTTTCAAAGGTTGCAAGTGTGTTTTAATAACGTTCAAATTCAGTTTTGCGACGCAGAATGACGTATTTGACGAATCTTTTAATATCAAACCACAAGAAAAATTCCATTTTCCGTTGTAATTTCAGGGCAGAAATCGGGCGATGTTTTCGCTGGAAATTATGACGTGCGTTTAGTATCGTTTTTCTTTCGGTAAATAGGGTGCGATACATGGCGTGTAACATGATTTTTAGAAATTTTGGACGAATAAAAATCACATCAATAATAAGGATGGAAAGGTACTTGAAAAGCAAAGAAGGCAAGTTGAGCCAAAGCGAAAAGGCAGGCATCAATTTGAAATAAGAATAGAAAATATTGAGTTGAATTTTTAAAAGGTATTCATAATTCATTATTTTACTAACTGATTGACTTTCTTTGTGATACACAATAGCCGAAGGCGCGTAAATACTTTTATAACCCAAAATATTTGCCCTCATTCCGAGTTCTGCATCTTCATATCCTGTGTTGAAATATTCGTCAAAAATACCAATATCACACAGCATTGGCACAGCATACAAAGCTGCTCCTGCACACGCGCCCATATTCTCGTGAGGCGTATTCCATGCTTCCACGGATTCGGCATATCCGAGTGGAATGACCTCTGCTGTATTGAGCATTTTGTGACCGGCATTATCCATGCGTTTGCGGTTGTAATAATTGACCATTTTGCAAGCAACCATGTCCGCGTGATGGGTCTGCGCGCTACCTAGAAGATTTTCGAGCCAATCTTCGGGAACAGTCGTATCATTATTGAGCAACACGACGTATTCGTAATCGGGATTCGGGAGAATATATTCTTCGAGGATTAAATTATTTCCGAGTGTAAAGCCGTGATTCTTTGATTCTAAAATCAGTTCAACTTTTGGATGTGCGCCATATTTTTCCGTTAAAATCGCCGTATCATTTCCCTCCGAACCATTATCCAAAAGATACACCACGTAGTCCGTATAAGTCTGTGCAAATATCGACTCCATACATTCGAGTGTATCTTCGATGCCATTCCAATTGAGTATGATGATAGGTATTTCCATAATGTAACGCGGTGCTTCCAGCCCGCGTATTGTGCTATATTTGTTTATGCGAGCTGGAAGCTCACGTTACGACACTGGCGAAACACCTGCGCTGCTTACCGCAAACATTTGATAATCAACATCAGTTTTCGCCAAAATATCATTTAATCGCTCTTCACCCGTATCTGTGATAAATACTTGCCCGAAATCATCGTTTACCAAGAGTTCGATCAAGCTTTCGATGCGGGTCGCATCGAGTTTATCAAAAATATCGTCCAATAATAAGACGGGTTTTACAGCTTTTTGGGTCTTGATGAACTCATATTGCGCCAATTTGAGTGCCAAAATAAAAGACTTTAATTGTCCTTGCGAAGCAAAGCGTTTGACTGCTTTTTCTCCGATAATAAAACCGAGATTATCGCGATGAATGCCTTGTGTGGTGCGTTGTAGTATTTTATCTTTTTCGTAATTTTGTTCTAATAAATCTGCCAAAACTGCTTCATGCAATTTTGATTCATATACACAATTCACAACTTCACGCTCATTAGAAATTTTTGCATAAAATGCCTCGAATATCGGCGCGAAATCCACCATAAATGCCTTACGTGCCTCATGTATGTATGTGGCTGCGGGCGCGAGTTGCTCGTTATAAGTTCCGATTAAAATGTGGTCAAAACGTCCATTTTTTGCCATTTGTTTGAGTGCCGAATTGCGTTGGGTCAAAACCTTATTATAGTGCATCAAATGACCAAGATATACGCGGTCAAGTTGGCACAGCGTTTCATCCAAAAATTTGCGTCGATACTCACTGCCTTCAGTCGCCAATCGCGTATCATCCGGCGCAATTACCACGACAGGCAACAGCCCAATATGTTCGGATAATTTACTGTAAGGCACATCATTACATATAAATTCTTTTTTGCGTCTAATACGTATTTTAGCAACAATATTTGTCGCTTCTCCCGCCTTTTCAAACGCTCCTTCTACACGCATCACATCTTGCTCATGTCGCACGACTGCACTATCCGGTATTCCGAAATAGCTCCTACACATACAGAGGTAGTAAATAGCGTCCAAAAGGTTGGTTTTGCCTGTACCGTTTTTTCCTGTGATACCATTGATGCGCGAATGAAATTCCAGTGTTTGAAATTCGTAATTCTTAAAATTCGTGAGTTTTATAGTATTTAAATGCAATGAGTGATTTTAGATTTTTGATTGCGTGATTTTTGATTCGTAAAGATAGGACAATTTATTGTGCATTTTATCCCTATCTTTGCTTCAAATTAATATAAAATGCTTCAATAGAGGTGTTCATAAATAAGAAAGCGTTATGCGAGTCCACCCCCCAACCCCCTCCAAAGGGGGAGATATATACGCGGAAATCTCCCCCTTTGGAGGGGGTTGGGGGGTGGACTCGCGTTAGAATTTTTTATTTATGAACAACATTAATGAAGTCAAAATTATCACATTGACGCATTGCATCATTATCGCATTGACGCATTGACGCATTATTATGGATAAGCAAACATCAAAAGCAAAGTGGATAGACCGATTTAAGAAAATGGGTGTTGCGGCGTTCTTATTCTTTTTTATCAAAGGTTTGGTATGGTTGGCGATATTCTTTGGATTGGGCAAGTGGTTGAAAGATTATTTTGGGTGGTGACCTATCCAAAAAAATAATTAAACAATCGCAGAATCAAACAATCTCATATTTTCTTGCACCAACAAATTTAATGACTTATCTTTAAGGAGAAAATTGAAATTTTAAGCGAAATTTCGCACACAATAAAATTCCAAATCACAAATTCCAAATTCCAAACGGGTCAATGACATACTTGGAATTTGGAGCTTGGGATTTGTAAGTTCAATCACATGGCACAAGCAGAAGTTACAACCACATTTAGCAAAAAGACCTATTTGGAGTGGTACGAAATAATGTTGCGTATCCGTCGATTTGAAGAACGGGCGGGTATGCTATACCAACAACGCAAAATTCGCGGTTTTTGTCACCTATATATAGGTCAGGAGGCAGTAGCGGCGGGCATACAATCGGCGTGCAAGCCCAATGATATTGTCCTTACGGCATATCGAGATCATGGACTGGCACTCGCACGAGGCATCACTTCAGACGCGTGTATGGCAGAGATGTATGGCAAGATTACGGGCTGTACGAAGGGCAAAGGCGGCTCTATGCACTTCTTTGATGCCGATAAAAAATTCTATGGCGGACACGGTATAGTGGGCAACCAAATCGGACTTGGAGCAGGGCTTGGCTTTGCGGAAATGTACAAAGGGACGAAAAATGTTGCAGTCTGTTTATTTGGTGACGGCGCGGCGCGTCAAGGCATTTTGCACGAGGTCTTCAATATGGCGATGACATGGAAAATTCCTGTTATTTTCATTTGCGAAAACAACTTTTACGCAATGGGAACATCGGTAGAACGCACGAGTAATATCACAGATATTTACAAACTCGGTGCTGCTTACGACATGCCAAGCGAACCTGTGGACGGAATGAGTTGCGAAGCTGTACACGAAGCAATGGACCGCGCACTCAAACGCGCTCGTAAAGGTGACGGACCAACATTTTTGGAAATAAGAACCTATCGCTTCAAAGGTCACTCCATGTCTGACCCGCAAAAGTATCGTACTAAAGACGAAGTACAAGATTACAAAGAACGCGACCCCATCAAAGATGTAGAGCGTACCATACTCGAAAATGGTATGGCTACCGAGCGCAAAATCAAAAATATTCAAACGAAAATTAAAGAGGAAATCGACGCTTGTGTAAAATTCGCGGAAGATTCACCTTTCCCGGATGTATCCGAACTATATACGGATAATTACATGCAGAAAGATTATCCTTTTATTATGGATTAATTTTGAATGATGAATGAATGAATTGAGAGATTTTTGATTTTTGATTTTTGATTCCGAATTGAGTGATTGATATACGATTAATATTTCATAATTAGCATCTTCATAAAATGCTAATTATAAAATATTTACGTAGGTGCATTTTTTTAAATTATTTTTCAATCAAAAATCAAAAATCACTCAATCAAAAATGACTTAATTCATCATTCATCATTCATCATTTTTTCATACCTTTGCCAAAATTTTTAAATAGACATGGCAAAACGTAGAAAAAAAACGAAACAGGAAGAGGAATTATTAGTTGACCTCGTAGAAGTACAAGAGCAGACGCAGGATTTTCTGGAAAGTAATCAAAAATGGATACTTGGTGCATTATTATTGGGCGTACTATTAATAGGCGGTTATTTCGCTTACAAACAGTTGTACCAAGCACCACGTGAGACAGAGGCGATGGAGCAAATGTACAGAGCTGAACAACAATTTCAACGTGATTCGTTTGCATTAGCAATGAGTAACCCCGGTGGTGGTTATCCGGGATTTGAGTCCTTAGCATCGGATTATAAAGGAACAAAAGCTGGTAATCTGGCAAAATACTACGCGGGTATTTGTGCATTGCATACAGGAGATTATCAAAAAGCGGTAGATTATTTATCGTCGTTCCGCGCTAAAGGCAACATCACACCGGCAATGTCAAATGGTGCACTCGGTGATGCTCATTCGGAATTGGGTAATTTCGACAAAGCATTGAACAGTTACGAAAAAGCTGCTAAAACAGTTGTCAACGATTTTTCAACACCATATTATTTGTGGAAAGCAGGTATGTTGGCGAAAAAACAAGGCAACGCAGATAAGGCGCAAAAGTATTTCGAACAAATCAAAGCCGATTATCCTGCCTCCGTACAAGGACAGGAAATTGACCGTTATTTGAATTAAAATTCAAATTCAAATTCCAAGCACCAAAATCCAATTCAAGACTATTAAATCATATTGGAATTTGGAATTTCTTAATTGGAATTTTTTTTGATAAAAAATATGAAAAGGCAGGGCTTCGCGCTTCTGCCTTTTTCGTGTATCAACAATCACTGATTATGCTAAGATACCTATTACTCGGATGTTTCGCTATCAGCCTTATAGCATGTACAGGCGGACAAAAAGCAACGACTACTCTGGACGAAACCACAGGTAAAACCATTACCTATTATGGAGAGACCTTCAATCCAAACGATGTGATGTCTGTCGATGATTTGTTCAAAAAAATGTCCAACAAAGAAGGCATAGAAAACATACAAGTGGAGGGCGAAGTGGTCTCTGTTTGTCAAGTAAAAGGTTGTTGGATGCGTTTAGCGACTTCTGATGGCGAGGAGTTGATGGTCAAATTTAAAGACTACGGTTTTTTCATGCCGCTTGATCTTACAGGCAATGTGACGATGACAGGTAAAGCCTACAAGCAAGTCACGCCCGTAGATGAACTTCGCCACTATGCCGAAGATGCAGGAAAAAGCGCAGCCGAAATTGCAGAAATCACCGAACCGCTCGAAGAATTATTATTTGAAGCAACAGGTGTAGCAAAGTTGTAATTTTCTGGAAAAGAAGTGAACTTTTAGGGGGTTGAATATGTTTTTTCTTCATAATGCAATTGCAGTGCGTTTTTTTTTAAAAAAAATGATAAAAAGAGGTCAATAGATTTGCATTTAAATTCAAACCTTGTATCTTTGCAGTCGCTAAAAACAAGAGATATTTTATAGGTTGATTCAGTAGCTCAGTTGGTAGAGCATTTGACTTTTAATCAAAGGGTCCCGGGTTCGAACCCCGGCTGAATCACTACAAACCGCACAGATAGCTGAATATCAGTTTATTTGTGCGGTTTTTTCGTTTTACAGCTAAAATTCGGCATGTTTAGAAAAGTAGTTGACACTTTAACCGAAAAAAAACAAGTAACTCCGTTTGCTAAACTTTTCAAGTTTCGTAAACGTAAGCGGAGTACAAATATTAGTAATTTATTGAAAATCAGTGTGTTACTTACGTTACTTTTTGAAGTTTAGTAAACGGAGTTCTAAGTATTGTTTTTTATTTTAAAACGGAATAAAAAAGTGTCAACTACTTTTGAAGGAAATTTAAACATGCCTAAAATTCTCCTCTTATTTTTCTCTTACCTTTGCATTTTGAACAGCATAATTCGCAAGCCCTTAATATTTTGAAAGTTAATTGTTTATATTTGTGTTGGAGATTATTTTCCAAACTTTAGTAACGAGTAAATAATAACTTCACGATTTGGACGGCTTCTTTTGCCCTTATTTTCCTCCTTGAAAACTAAGAACAAAATAACCTCGTCGAAATCGTAAACTTATTATTTGCTCGTTACTTACACACAAATACAAACTAACTGATGAGAGTATTACAAACCGTAAATGACCCCGTCTTTCAAAAAAAACACGAACACAATATCATAGATAGATTTTTCTTGCCTGCAATGAGAGATGAGCGCGATTTGCCGTTTGTTTATCTTTGTCTCAAACTCACTTTTCTTATTATCCCGATTGCCATACTTTTATTTACGCCGGTATTTAGCGGGTGGCAATGGTGGATAATGGCGGCAGTATATGCAGCTTTGGTTTTGTATTTTGCGGGTCCTTACACCTTGATGTTGCACAATACAAGCCATCGGCGGATGTTCAAAAAAGAGTATAATTTTGCGAATCACTACATCCCCTGGGTACTCGCGCCATTTATGGGGCAAACTCCCGAAACCTACTTTAGCCATCATCTGGGTATGCACCATGTAGAAAATAATCTGCATGATGACAAAAGCAGTACCATGAAATATCAACGCGATAGTTTTGTGGATTTTTGCAAATACTTCTTTTCCTTTCTCTTTTTGGGAGTAGCAGAACTGGCAATTTATTTTAGAAGAAAAAACCTGCCTAAGCTCTTTAAAATGGTTGTGCGAGGCGAAACGTTGTATATTTTGTTTGTCATTGCAATGGGCTTTATTAATTTACAGGCAACCTTATTTGTGCTGATTACGCCCTTAGTCATTGTGCGATTTTCGATGATGGCAGGAAATTGGGGACAACACGCTTTCATTGACCCCGAAACGCCTGCAAATAATTATCGCAATAGCATCACCTGCATCAATCATTTTTATAATCGTCATTGTTTTAATGACGGTTATCACATTGGGCATCATCTCAGACCTAATATGCACTGGACTGAAATGCCAATAGATTTTCAACAAAATCAACACCTTTATGCAAAAGAGAATGCCGTTGTTTTTGAGGGCTTAGACTTCACTGCGGTTTGGTTTAATTTGATGCTCAAACGCTACGACAATCTCGCCGACCACTTCGTGAATATCGGCGACAGATTTAAATCCAAAGCTGAAATTATTGAGCTGTTGAAATACCGAACTAAGCGTATTAATTAAAATTGCAATGAAAATTAAAATGAAAATAGCAATGGAAATGAAAATGCCACATTGTCGTATTATTCACTCATTCACTCATTCAAAATTCATTCATTGCATTGAAGCATTATCATGAATACAAGAAGAAATTTTTTAAAAAACTCCGCTATCGTGGGCGGTTTGCTTGGCTTGCCCAAAATGCTGAGTTGCAATACACCTGAAACGACATCCACAGCAACAGGAGAACCCGTAGTGGTCTCGACTTGGAATCACGGATTGCCGGCAAACGAAGCCGCCTGGAAGGTCATTCAAGGCGGCGGAAAAGCCATTGACGCCGTGGAAAAGGGCGTAAGGGTAGTCGAATCTGACCCGAAATCTACTTCCGTAGGTTATGGTGGCTTGCCCGACCGCGATGGTAAGGTGACATTGGATGCTTGTATCATGGACGAAACGGGTAATGCGGGGTCAGTTTGTTTTTTACAACATATTGAGAATCCGATTTCGGTAGCTCGTAAGGTGATGGACGATACGCCACATGTAATGTTGGCAGGAGATGGCGCGTTGAAATTTGCTTTGGATAATGGTTTCGCGAAAAAGAATTTGCTGACTCCCGAATCCGAAAAAGCTTGGCGCGAATGGCTGAAAACGGCTAATTACAAACCCATTATCAACGTCGAAAATCACGATACGATAGGTTTGTTGGCAATGGATAAAAACGGCGATTTGTCCGGCGCATGTACCACAAGCGGACTGGCGTATAAGATGCACGGGCGGGTAGGCGATTCGCCAATTATAGGTGCAGGTTTGTATGTGGATAATGAAGTCGGCGCAGCTACCGCCACAGGTATGGGCGAATTGATGATGAAAACTTTGGGTTCTTTCTTGGTCGTCGAATTGATGCGACAAGGCGCGACTGCACAGGAAGCCTGCAAGGAAGCCGTCATGCGTATCGTCCGAAAATTGGATTATAAAGATATGCAAGTCGGGTATTTAGCGATAGATAAAGCGGGAAATACGGGCGCGTATGCCATTCATCCGGGCTTCAATTACGCAGTAATGCAAGGCAATAAAAATGAATTGATAGACGCGACTTCTTATCAATGAAAATAACAATGAAAATGAAAATGGGCGATTTGTTCGAGACTGTTCATTTAACATTGTCTCATGGGTGCAGGACAAATTTTTAATTTTATTTTGAAATGCCACTGTACTGACGACTTTAGCCGTCAAGTGGCTCGGT
>ENA-ORXR01002865-ORXR01002865.1-marine-metagenome-genome-assembly--contig:-NODE-2865-length-15994-cov-4.036376_pt1 | contig 15994 bp, 12 predicted proteins | sample MGYA00237866_ERZ511479 | MGnify/ENA metagenome assembly ERZ511479 | reverse complement strand
CATCATAGGTACTCTTGGAGCTACTGGGCGCGGAGCTGGTGCTGCACGACGAGGAGCAACTTTTTGACCGTACATGTGGCTATGGTTACGCTGGCTGTACTTATGACAGTGATTAGAACTTCTAGTCATGCCGTTAGCTGCATGGTTGTGACACCAAGGATTGGCTGGGCGAGCCGGAGCGCGTCTAGCTGGAGCACGTCTCACCGGAGCCGGAGCGCGTTTTACCACTCTTTTCGCACCGTACTGGTGGTTATGGCTGCTGCGAGCTGACTTATGGCAGTGCTTAACACTTCGAGTCATGCTGTTACCAGCATGGCCGTGGCACAAAGGATTTCTTCTTGGCGCTGCACGAGCCGGAGCACGACGAGGAACATAAACTGTCTTAGTCTTAGTCACTGTCTTGTAAACAGGCTTAGTCTTGATAACAGTCTTAGTCTTGTAAACTGGCTTATAAATCACACGATCTTTATAAATTATCTTTGGTACTGACTTATAAACAGTCTTAGTTACTGTTCTTACCTTAGGAGCTGCACGCTTCATTGGTGCCTTGCCCTTGTGACCGTGCTTACCACGTGGGTTACGGTGACAGTGTCTAACAACCTTAGTCATCTTGCTCTTAGCATGACCATGGCAGTTGCCTGCTGAGCGAGGCTTAGGGCGTGCAACCTGCTTAGGCTTCTGCATCGGCTTAACCATTTTAGGCTTAACCGGAGCCATTGGCTTGACAGGAGTCATAGGCACGACTGTGTCTGGAACCTGGCTATCAATACCGATAGCAGGAGCTGTTACTTGCTGATCAGCACCCATCTGTTGACCACCAGCTACCTGCTGACCACCTGCTGCCTGCTGGCCACCAGCCACCTGGCTATCACCAGCTACTTGCTGGCCTCCTGCTGCTTGTTGACCGCCAGCTACCTGAGAACCACCTGCTGCTTGCTGTCCGCCTGCAACCTGAGATCCACCAGCTGCTTGTTGACCGCCGGCTACCTGAGAACCACCCGATACTTGCTGGCCGCCCGCAACCTGCGAACCACCTTCACCCATCACTGACTGCTGAGAGCAACCTGTAGTGAAGACACCAGCCATCACTAAAGTTGCAATCGAGAGTTGATGTTTAATTTTCATGTAATACATCCTTTAACTAGTTAACTGCGTAGATTTAGATTGAACAAACGATCTATATATTATTGTTTATCCGCGCCGTAAGTATAGTATTAAATCAAGTCACATTCAAAAAAAAGGTGCGATAAAGATACGGTTTTTTGTGTAAATGCCTAAAAACCCGATCAACGACCCATAATTCTGGTGTTTTTCACCCAATTCAATACAAAAAGGCGACCCTAGGGTCGCCTCAATTTCAACTATTATCCTGAATGCTTAGGATCTTAGTGTTTTTCCGATACGATGAATCATCTCAATTTGCGCTTTAGCCGCATCTAGCTCAGCTTGAACTGCTGAGTAATCCAGATCCTCCGGATCCTTGCCGGCTAATGCATCTTTTGCTCGAGTGACAGCGTCTTCAGCTGACTGCTCATCAAGGTCTTCAGCACGAATTGCTGAGTCAGCCAACACCGTAACGATGTTAGGCTGAATCTCAACAATACCACCGGCAACAAACAAAGTAGAAACCCCTTCCTCTGTTTTATAGCTGAGTTCACCTGGCTTCAGTGTCGCAATCAACTGACTATGACCCGGCAATATGCCCATAGCACCCATTTCTCCCGGTGCAGTGATTTCGTTCACTACGCCAGAAAAAAGCTCTGCTTCAGCACTCACCACATCCAAACGTATAGTTGTAGCCATGATATTACTCCACTGTTACAGTTTAGCCGCTTTCTCAATGGCTTCATCAATACCGCCAACCATGTAGAACGCTTGCTCAGGCATGTGGTCATACTCACCAGCGATGATTGCCTTAAAACCAGACAGCGTGTCTGCTAGCGATACATACTTACCTGGAGAACCGGTAAATACTTCCGCTACGTGGAATGGCTGAGACAAGAAACGCTGTACACGACGTGCACGTGAGACCGCTTGCTTATCATCTTCAGATAGCTCGTCCATACCCAGAATCGCGATGATATCTTGCAATTCCTTATATCGCTGAAGTACGCCCTGAACATCACGAGCAACGCCGTAATGCTCATCACCGATAACTAATGGGTCTAGCTGGCGTGACGTTGAGTCCAAAGGATCAACCGCTGGGTAGATACCAAGCTCAGCAATTTGACGTGACAATACTAATGTCGCATCCAAGTGAGCAAAGGTAGTTGCCGGAGATGGATCCGTCAAGTCATCAGCAGGTACATATACAGCCTGGAACGATGTGATCGACCCCGTCTTAGTCGATGTAATACGCTCTTGAAGTGCACCCATTTCCTCAGCCAGTGTCGGCTGGTAACCTACCGCTGATGGCATACGACCCAGCAGTGCCGATACTTCAGTACCCGCTAGTGTATAACGATAGATGTTATCAACAAACATCAATACGTCACGACCTTCGTCACGGAAATGCTCAGCCATGGTCAAACCGGTCAAGGCAACACGCAATCTGTTTCCTGGAGGCTCATTCATTTGACCATATACGAGTGCTACTTTATCAAGTACGCCACCCTCTTCCATCTCGTAGTAGAAGTCGTTTCCTTCACGAGTACGCTCACCAACACCCGCAAATACAGACAAACCGGAATGTGCCTTCGCGATGTTATTAATCAACTCCATGAGTGTTACGGTTTTACCAACACCCGCACCACCGAACAAACCAACTTTACCACCCTTAGCGATAGGCATGATCAAGTCAACAACCTTGATACCCGTCTCTAAGATATCCAAACTTGAAGAAAGCTCATCATACTTAGGTGGATCACGGTGAATCGGCATAGACTTCTCAGCCTTAACGTCACCTGCATGATCAATCGGTTCACCCAAAACGTTCATAATACGACCCAGCGTTCCTTCTCCAACAGGAACTTGGATTGGTGCACCCGTGTTAGATGCCCCCATGCCACGTTTCAAACCTTCTGCCTCACCCATGGCGATTGTGCGAACCACACCGTCACCTAACTGAGACTGCACTTCTAGTGTCATATTACTATGATCAGCTACTTTCAGTGCATCATATACATTTGGCACGGCATCACGTGGAAATTCCACATCGACAATCGGCCCAATGATCTGTACTACATGTCCAGTACTCATTTGATAGTACCTCTATAAAATATATTAAACTTTGCTCAACCAGTTATCAGTGAATATCAGTAGCTTACTCAACCGCTGCTGCACCTGAAACGATCTCAGAAATCTCCTGAGTAATCGATGCCTGACGCGCTTTGTTGTATGCCAACTTAAGGTCATCGATAATATTTCCTGCATTATCCGATGCACTCTTCATTGCAATCATACGCGCCGACATTTCACAGGCGATATTTTCAACAACACCCTGATATACCAATGACTCGATATAGCGAACCATCAAACGATCAATAACAGTTTCTGACTCAGGCTCGTACAAGTAGTCCCAATGTGAAGCCACATCTTTGTCTTGCTCAGCTGCTACAATCGGTAACAATTGAGTTACCTCAGGAGTTTGAGTCATGCTGTTAATGAATTTGTTCTCTACTAAGAACAAGCGATCCAGCTTGCCTTCATCATAAGCGTCTAGCATCACTTTAATCGAACCGATCAAATCCCCCACTTCAGGCTTATCGCCTATCTGGGTTCTTTCTGCTACAACACCGTAACGACGAAATGCCGATAACGCTTTACCACCGAGCACTGCGATATCGACCTCAGCACCCTGCTCTTTCCAATCCGCCATACTTTGAAAAGCTGCTTTAAACAAATTCGTGTTTAAACCACCACAAAGACCGCGGTCTGTAGAGATAACAATATAGCCAACTCGCTTTACATCTTCACGCGGTAGCGTGTAAGGATGCTTATACTCGAGATGGCCGTTCGCCAGATGTCCAACCACTTGTCGCATTTTGTCAGCATAAGGACGGGATTCTTGCATCCGTTCTTTTGCACGACGCATCTTAGACGCGGCAACCATTTCCATTGCCTTAGTGATCTTCTTAGTATTTTGAATACTAGCAATCTGTGAGCGTATTTCCTTTAGACCTGCCATGGGACGTACCTCCCGTTAGTAAGCGCTATTGGATTTAAAATCTTCAATCAGGCTGCGTAACTCAGCAGTAATCTCATCGCTATATCCGCCAGACTCATTCAAGGAACTCATGAAATCTGCCTTTTCAGCGTTAGCGTAACCGCGCAGTGCTGTTTCAAAATCACCGACTTTAGCCACATCAACGTCATCAAGGTAACCTTCGTTGGCAGCAAACAGCACCAAACCAAGTTCAGCTGTAGTTAATGGCGAGTACTGAGGCTGACTCATTAGTGCTGTTACACGTTGACCACGCTCCAGCTGCTTACGAGTTCCTTCATCCAGGTCAGAAGCAAACTGAGAGAACGCTGCCAATTCACGATACTGAGCCAAATCAAGACGAACACCACCACCCAGCTTCTTAACCAGCTTAGTCTGTGCTGCACCACCTACACGAGATACTGACAAACCAGCGTCAATCGCAGGACGGTTACCTGAGTTGAATAAGTCTGTATCCAGGAAGATCTGGCCATCAGTAATCGAGATAACGTTTGTCGCAACGAATGCAGATACGTCACCTTCTTGAGTCTCGATGATCGGATAAGCAGTCAAAGAACCTGTCTTACCTTTTACTTCGCCATTAGTCATACGCTCAACATAATCAGCGTTAACTCGAGCAGCACGCTCTAGTAAGCGAGAGTGAAGATAGAAAACATCTCCAGGATACGCTTCACGACCTGGCGGACGACGTAGCAATAGCGATACCTGACGGTAAGCCCATGCTTGCTTAGTCAAATCATCATAAATGATAAGTGCGTCTTCACCGCGATCACGGAAGTACTCACCCATTGCGCAACCCGCGTATGGAGCCAGATACTGCATCGATGCAGGATCAGAAGCGTTAGCCGCAACAACAATGGTGTAATCCATTGCGCCGTATTCTTCAAGTTTACGTACGATACCCGCAACAGAAGAAGCCTTCTGCCCAACCGCAACGTAGATACACTTAACGCCTTTGCCTTTCTGGTTGATGATTGCATCGATAGCGATAGCAGTCTTACCCGTCTGACGGTCACCGATGATCAACTCACGCTGACCACGACCAACAGGTACCATCGCATCCAATGCTTTAATACCCGTTTCCATCGGCTGATCAACTGATTGACGCTCGATAACACCCGGCGCAACACGCTCAATAGGACCAAACTCAGTCGTATCAATCGAGCCTTTACCATCAATAGGCTGACCCAATGTATCAACAACGCGACCCAACAGCTCTGGACCGATTGGCACTTCCAAAATACGACCTGTGCATTTAGCCGTATCACCTTCTTTAATCGTTTTGTAGTCACCCAAGACTACTGCACCGACAGAGTCGCGCTCCAAGTTCAGCGCCAAACCGAAGATGCCGTTTGAGAATTCAATCATCTCACCAGACATCACATCGCCAAGGCCATGGATGCGAACGATACCGTCTGTTACCGAGACGATAGTACCCTCTGTGCGTGCTTCAGAGTCTGCTTCGAAGCTTGCAATACGCTTCTTGATCAGGTCACTGATTTCAGTTGGGTTAAGTTGCATTTTTATTCCTCTATATCAGCTCATAGCCGCTTTCATTGACTGAAAACGTCCATGTAGCGATCCATCAATTACCAAGTCGCCTACGCGAACAATCGCTCCACCCAAAAGGGTTTCATCGATCTTAGTAACGAGTTTTACTTTACGGCCCATACGCTTTTCTAAAGCAGTGACGATGGCACTTTCCTGAGCGTCACTCATGGCAGCAGCAGCGATAATCTCGCCCTCCACTTCACCTTGAGATTCTGACTTCATGGTTTCAAACAATGAAGCCATGTCAGGCAATAATGCAAATCGGTTATTCTCACCAAGCGATTTCAGCAAGTTAACACTTTGCTCGTTCAAACTGCCGTTAGCCAGTTCTTTAAAAGTATCAACTTTCTGCGAGGCACTGATCTTTGGATTATCCAGCAATTCTGCCGAACCCTCCGCCGAAACAATTGAAGCCATCGCGCCCAGTTGCTCTGACCATGAGTCAAGAGCACCTGAGGATTCTGCTAGTTCGAATACAGCTTTAGCGTAGGGGCGTGCAGCAGTTGTCAATTCAGACATCGTGGCACCACCTAAATTTTTGCAGCCAGTTCAGCAAGCGCCTTAGCATGAGTACTACTGTCAACTTCCTTACCTAGGATTTTTTCAGCACCGCTTATTGCTAGTGTAGACACTTGTGAACGAAGTTCTTCAGAAGCGCGACTACGTTCCATAGAAATCTCAGCATCGGCTGATAATTTAATACGATCCGCTTCGCTAACTGCATCTGCCTTCGCCTTTTCGACGATTTCCGATGCACGCTTCTGAGCTTGAGCAATCAACTCAGCCGATTGAGTCTTCGCTGAACCCAGCTCTGCCTCAACTTGCTTTTGTGCTTCCTCTTCAAACTTATGACCTTCTTCAGCAGCTGCCAGCCCTTCTGCAACACGTGTTTTACGGTCTTCCAACGTATTGATAATAGGCTCCCACAGGTACTGCTTAATGAACCAGATTAGGATAGTGAATACGATCAACTGTCCAAACAGGGTAGCTGTGACATTCATAATTACTCTCTCCGAATGTTAAGTTTAAAACTTCTCAAACACTCAAGAGCAATTAGCCAGCAATTGCAGTTCTTGCCGCATCCAGGAATGGGTTAGCAAAGATGAACCACATTGAGATACCCAATACGATCATAGGGAATGCTTCCATCAAACCACCTGTGAACAACATCTGACCAGTCAACTGAGCACGCATCTCAGGCTGACGAGCAATACCTTCGATGAACTTAGAACAGATTAAACCCCAACCCAGTGCAGAACCAAATGCTGCCGCTGCTAGTACGATACCGACAACTAACGCTGTTGATGATACGATTTCAGATACTACTGTTGCATCCATTGTGAAACTCCTAAAACAATAAAAATAAAAACTTAAAATACAAAATCAAACAAAACTTTTTGGATAAACCACTAGAGGACTTTGCCAATCAGTGATCTTCACCCTTCTGGCTAGCCAACCCTAAGAAGATAACGGTCAGCAGCATGAATATATAAGCTTGCAGAATGATTACCATGATGTGGAATATAGACCAAAGTGAACCCAGTACAATCTGACCCGGCATTGCCCAACCCACACCTAACAGAGCGATCAATAAGAACAGCAACTCACCCGCGAACATGTTTCCAAATAGTCGTAAGCCCATGCTGATTGGTTTAGCGAGCTCTTCGATGATAGTCATCATGATATTAGCCGGAGCCAGAATAATCTTTACCCACCAAGTCTCTGCACTGAATGGATGAGTCAGGAATACCATTAAGTATCCACCCAACCCTTTGCTCTTAATGTTGTAATACATGATCAGCAAGAACACCATCAAAGCAAGCGCAAACGTCGTATCAAGATTAGTAGTCGGAACCAACTTGAAATATACGTCATGCGGGTCGACACCAAAGATGCTAGCGATGCCTGCGACCAACGATGGGAATAGATCAACAGGGATAATATCCATGGTATTCATCAAAATAACCATGATGAAGATCGTGATCGCTAATGGACCTATCCATTGGTCTGCATCCGGAAAAATATCCTTCACCTGCTGATTAACAAACTCAACAATCGTTTCTAAAATGTTTTGCATCCCTGTTGGCTTATCTGGATCCAGATTCTGACCAACCTTATAGGACACAAATGCAAAGATACCTGCAAGAACAACAGTCACCAAGAAAATATCCCAGAAGAAAACACCCATATCGACTAGCGACTCAGGCTTACCTCCAATACTTCCGTTCTGTAAATGGTGCTGTATATACTCAACAGGTTTTGAAATCGCTGGCGCGTTACCTTCAGCCACAATTCACCCACCTATACTAAATTTAAAAACTTTTCTGCCTACCGCTTCAATCTTGTGATTGTTGCCGTACGCCACAAATCATGTATGCAAATTGCGCCAAGCCAAACGCTCCAAGCATCGCCACCGGGTTAAGCTTTAGCAGCCCCATACCCACTCCAAACATTATCAGCACAAAGACGAATCGTTGAATGACGCCTGCATATAGCGTCATTATTCCACCGTTTGGATTGTCCTTAGCCATGCTGCTGGCAGAGTCTAATTTTCGGTACAGCAATACACTGTTCGCCAGTGCAATGCATCCACCAAACAACGCAGCAGATGCTGAATCCATACCCAAAAAACTGATCGTTGCAATAATTGCAATCAGAACAAGTGTTGCTTGAATTATTAGTAATCGTTGCAAGTACTCGCCCAACCCTTAATATAAAATGAATCATACCGCCTAAAATGCCGAGCGAAGTATAATCACTACCCTCTGAACGGTCAACCTTACATTAAGATATACAGGGTATTGAATTAGCTAAACTGGGAGCGTTTTTGCGCGAGGATATAAATAAGCTGCTTGACTAACCAATAAAGCACCACACCGAAAGCATCGGCTAAGCCATCCAGCACCGAAAAACTTCGATCAGGGCTGAAATACTGAAGCACTTCAATACCAAAACCATAAGCAATCAACGGCAATCCTTTCCACAACCAGAAAGGCTCTCTTGAAGTCACTACATCGATAATCACGGCAAACCCAAAAAAAACTATGATATGTATCAATTTATCATTGAGCTGCAAACTTTCTGGGAAACTCAAAGGAATGGTCGCCACTTTCGCGCCGAGCAACATGAGGATGAGTAAAAAGGCAAAGATGCTGTACTTTATCGACTTTATTCGCCTGAGATAACGAACCCAAACTATCGACCGATGAATATACTCTCGATAAGTATCCATTATAGAGATTTTTTCTTAAGACACATTTTACTACCCTTAAATATTTTATTTTTTCGGAAGTCGTGAGAGTCTAGCATAGACCCAAAACTCAAACACATGACTATTTAGACTATTAATCAACCGCGATGCATGACAATTAACCCCATACAAAGCTACAATCCTCGCATGGATGTTTCTCACTTACTCGACGAGCTCAACAAACCCCAACGTGAAGCAGTATCGGCACCAGCCACACCCACGCTTGTTCTAGCTGGGGCAGGCAGTGGCAAAACTCGCGTACTCGTGCACCGTATCGCCTGGCTGATTCAGGTGGAACACTACTCACCGTTTAGTATCTTAGCGGTAACTTTTACCAATAAAGCGGCAGCTGAAATGCGCGCGCGCATAGAACAATTGCTGGGGAATCCGGTTGGTGGCATGTGGGTAGGCACTTTCCACAGTCTGTCACACCGCTTACTCCGACGACACTGGAAGGAAGCGGGACTACCACAGTTATTTCAGATTATTGACAGCGATGACCAGCTAAGAATCATCAAGCGCGTCTCTCGCAATATGAACCTTGAAGAAAGCTACTGGCCAGCGCGCCAGACACAATGGTTTATCAACGCGTGCAAAGATCGCGGCGAAAGAGCGGAAAATATTGAAGACAAAGGTGATCCGCAAACCAAGCAGCTCAGAGAAATTTACGCCGCTTATGAGCATAACTGTCAACAAGCTGGCGTCGTTGATTTTGCAGAACTCTTACTAAGATCATTAGAACTACTAAGGGACACCCCCGAACTGTTGCAACAATATCGACAGCGCTTTCGGCACTTACTGGTTGATGAGTTTCAGGACACGAATACCTTACAGTATGGTTGGCTGCGTTTGATTGCAGGTGACACGACACCGCCATTTGCTGTTGGTGACGATGACCAATCAATCTATGGATGGCGCGGTGCAAAAATTGAGAACATTCAAAATTTCACGCGCGACTTTGCCAAGACGAAAACCATCAAACTTGAGCAGAATTATCGATCAAGCGGCAATATTTTAGATGCCGCCAATGCATTAATTAACAATAACCATGGCCGCTTAGGCAAGAACCTGTGGACTGCTGACAACGCTGGGGAGTTAATCCACCTTTATGCGGCAAACGATGAAAATGATGAGGCTCGCTATGTGACTGCCCGTATCCGACAATGGGTTGAGCAAGGCAACTCACATCAGGAGTGCGCGATACTGTATCGTTCAAATGCACAATCGCGGGTTTTTGAAAGCCAGCTGATTGAAAGCGGTATACCTTACCGAATTTATGGCGGACAGCGATTTTTTGAACGTGCTGAAATCAAAGATGCTCTGGCCTACTTAAGACTCAGTGCAAACCGCCATGACGACCCATCCTTTGACCGAATTATTAACCACCCTCCTCGCGGCATTGGTGAAAAAACGCTAATTGGCATTCGGGAATATGCGCGCGATCATGACCAAACACTCTGGCAAGCCACCAAATCATTATTAGTCGCGAAACACTTTACTGCCAGAGCCGGCAATGCCATAGAGAGCTTCATACAATTGATCGACGAGATGTCCGACAGCATCGCAGGTTTAGTACTGGAAGAGCAGGTTGATCGGGTCATCAAACATTCTCAGCTCAAATCTCATTACTTAAACAAAGAAAAGGGCGATAAAGGCGAAGCTCGCATTGAAAACCTGAATGAATTGGTTTCAGCAGCCCAAGGCTTTGAGTATTTACCGGATGACGAACATGCCAATATGGACTTTCTTTCGGCTTTTTTGTCCCACGCCTCATTAGAAGCCGGTGATTCGCAAAGCAAGGCAGGCAGCGATTGCGTACAATTAATGACATTGCACAGCGCCAAAGGCCTTGAGTTCCCGATCGTATTTTTAGTGGGACTTGAAGAGGGGCTTTTCCCAAACAGCAAATCCAGCGAAGAAATTGGCCGCATGGAAGAGGAAAGACGTCTTTGCTATGTCGGCATTACCCGCGCAGAAAAGCAGCTGGTCATTTCCTATGCAGAGCAACGCAGACTATACGGCACCACTCAGTATGGCGTGCCCTCACGCTTTATTGGCGAGATACCTGAAAGATTGATAGAACGCATCAGACCTAAGAAACAGAGCTGGGCGCACTCACCTGCTTTTCCAACTCGCCAGGCCCAATCTCTCAACCAAAATGAGACTGGCCTGAATATTGGCCAACAGGTTAGCCATGTAAAATTTGGCGCTGGCATGATTACTGATACTGAAGGCTCCGGCAGTCACGCTCGAGTGCAGGTGAACTTTGAAAGCTCAGGAAGCAAATGGCTGGTTGTCGCTTATGCTAAGCTTACTTCGTGTTGAGACTCACCAAATTATAGAAAACAAATATGCCTTGCAGATTGATAGAGTATCGGTAGGATGGATATTGAGCATAATAAGCGCCTTCCGACGTAATCCCCAGCTACTCGGTTAACTCCTTTCCAAAAACGGAGGCGAAGCGTTTATGCTCAATATCCATCCTACCCTGAGCCAAACCCTTCTCTATTTCAACAGCTTCAAAACCCTATTCGCATCTCTGGCAACAAGCGCATGCCCACCGTCACTGGCTATTTTTACCGACCTACCTCGAAGCATTGGCACATTATTCATATCCTGAAAATTAGCCGGCACGATCAGATCCGCCTGATCGTAACGGCGCAGATCAACTGGCTCTGCGGTTCGGATAATCGAATAATAAGCAATATTAGGATGCTCTTGCTGATTCAACCAGCCCAGAAAACTTCCTTTTCTTGCCGGAATTAAATCTCTGAACAGCTTGCGCGACTTAAGCAGAGTCGGATCCCCTAAATCCTGCATAAAAATACCCAGAGGCGAGTCACTCGCCAGCATGGCAAGCTCAGCCATTGGTGTTCCAAGATGCGGTGTTGCTATGGATATCAAGGAAACAACATTACCTGCACCATACTTTACCAAGCCATAACGAGCAACGACGCCACCCGCCGAATGCCCTACCAATATAATTGGTTCGGGGCGATTGCGATAAATGGCTTTGAGGTAGCGATTTAACAATTCCGCCTGATTGGCGATAGAGTCTTCCCAAGGCAACTCAACGGTGACCGTCGCATTACCTCTTAGCTTTTTGACATCCTGCACAACATCATATTGTGCGTTAAAACCATAGCGCCCAGCAAACGCCCAGCCATTTTGGCGCATTCTGTCTACAACCCCGGAATACTGCCAGATGCTGCCTTCTGCCATGTAGCCATGAACAAAGACGACTGTTTGAGCTTGAGCGACAGGCAAGATAAAGAGGCAAAGCCCCAGAATAGCCCCGACCATAGCTGTTTTTTTATATGACATACCTAACCTTTGATTTTTCCATATTATTTATAGTCAGACAGTAATTATCTACTTTTAACAGCAAAGCCTGAGCACGTCGTCTATTATTTAGAATAGATAAATCTTATTGATGCTATAATGCCTCGCAAATTTAATAATACCCTGAATTGTTAACTTGCGAGTATACAAGAAGGTAATAAATTAACGTCTCGCTACATGATAATATCTGCCAACAAACCAACCGACCCATAATTCATGCAACATAGCCAACTGAGTGACAACACCCAGCGTAACACTGAGCAATGGATTGACTTTTTGTGCATCTCAGAGTGCCCGAATGATAGGCAATTAGTATCAGGTATTGTTGAGAAAATTACCGCGGACCCAAGACTTGATTTTTTGGGCTACAACCCCTCCAGCCTTGATGTCGCCAACACCCTTTGCGCACTTCAGGTTGATCAAACCACGCTGACAGCCACACTGCTCTGCGACCTTCGCCTTGAAGAGGAGTACACGCTGGATGTAATCGAGAAAGAGTTTTCGGAAACAGCGGCTAATTTGGTTAAAAATGTCAGGTGGCTGCAAAACTTCAAGCCACCGACTTCGGGCGAAGCGATGACGGAGCCTGAGCAGGCTGAACGCCTGAGGCGCATGCTTCTGGCGATGGTTGATGATGTTCGGGCAGTACTGATTATTTTAGCATGGCGACTCCAACATTTGCGGGTGCTTGGCAATTCAGAGTCCTACGAAAGAACGGCCATTGCTCAAGAAACCATGGATATATTTGCTCCGTTGGCAAATCGTCTAGGCATAAGCCAGCTCAAGTGGGAAATGGAGGATCGATCGTTCCACTATCTGGAACCCATTACCTATAAGAAAATAGCCAAATCCCTAAATGACAGAAGAATTGAAAGAGAGGAATACCTCAAACAATTTACTGAGTCATTTCAAAATATCTTACAAGATCAGGGGATTATCTGCGAGGTGTCCGGAAGGCCCAAACACATCTACAGCATTTGGAAAAAGATGCAGCGCAAACAATTGACTATCGAGGAACTTTACGATCTCAGAGCGGTGCGCGTCATTGTCGAAAATGTTAAGCAATGTTACGAGATACTCGGACTCGTACACATGCATTGGAAACATGTTCCTGAAGAGCTTGATGATTATATAAATAATCGAAAGCCTAATGGCTATCAATCATTGCATACCGTCATTATTGGCCCTAAAGGAAAGTATGTTGAAATACAGATCAGAACACTAGAGATGCATACCTATGCCGAGCTCGGGGTTGCGGCTCACTGGCGCTATAAAGAAGGTGGCGGCAATGATCAGGCCATGGAACGAGCGGTGGCGTCGTTGCGGCACTTGCTTGAAAACGAAGACACTGACGACGAGCTACTCGAAGATTTCAGATCGGAAATATTTCCTGATCGCGTGTTTGTGCTCACACCCAAAGGAAGCATATTAGACTTATATAAAGGCTCTACCCCCATTGATTTTGCCTATGCCATTCACACTAAAGTAGGCCACCGCTGCCAAGGTGCAAAAGTTAACGGCAAAATTGTTCCACTAAATTACGTATTACATAATGGCGAGCAGGTTGAAATCCTTACTGGAAAAGATGAACGGCCCAACCGTAAATGGCTGAAAGTCAACCTTGGCTACACCGGGTCAGCAAGATCACGCAGCAAAATCAAACAATGGTTTCGCCAACAAGATCACGGTAAGAATCGTGAGGACGGACTGACCCTGCTGGAGCAAGAGCAACAGCGACTTGGCATCAAGAAGCTTGATCTATCGGTGCTGTGCAAACGCTTCCACCAGCAAACGGAAAATGAGCTACTTATTGCACTTGGAAGAGGCGACATCAGCGCAACGCAGCTGACAGATGCACTAGATGATACCAATCATGAGGACGAGGTTAGTTTTCGCCGTATAAAAGTCAGGGACCAAGGCAAAGGCAGCGGCATACAAATTCGCGGTGTTAGCAACCTGCTTTTAGATACAGCTAACTGCTGCAAGCCAGTTCCGGGCGATGAAATCATCGGCTACATCACTATTGGTAGAGGGATTGCGATTCACCGCACAGATTGCCCAAATATAAATGAGGCCAACTTAACGTCTGAGCAGGTTGTCAGATTGGTAGAGGCAGACTGGGGGGAAGAAGACAGCAGTTATAAGGTTGATATCCAGATACATGGACTTAATCAGCCCGGACTGCTAAGAGACGTCGCCTCTGTATTGGCTAAAGAGCACGTAAATGTAACTAACATATCGACTCGTCGAGGCTCAACTGATCTCACTTCATATCTCACGGTCAGCGTGCAGATCCGCAATGTTACCCAGCTTTCAGAGTTGCTGGATAAAGTTTCACAGCTGCATAACGTATTTGATGCCAGACGACATAACTAGCATAAAAAAGGAAGCCTAAGCTCCCTTTTTGTAACACGTTTAAGCTCTGCGATTAGGCAGCTGTCCCTCTGGACATGCGCTTACGCTCATTTTCTGTAAGATGGCGTTTCCTCAAACGAATACTCTCTGGTGTCACTTCAACCAACTCATCGTCATCGATAAACTCCAGCGCTTGTTCCAGAGTCATTCGAATTGGGCGCACCAATATCAAATTCTCATCAGTACCAGCAGCACGAATATTATTTAACTGTTTGGCTTTAGTTGGGTTAACAACCAAATCACTGTTACGACTGTGAATCCCCAGCACCTGACCTTCGTAAACTTCTTCAGCGTGACCCAAGAATAGCTTTCCACGCTCCTGAAGGTTAAACAACGCATAAGCCAGTGCTTTACCAGAAGCACTTGAAACTAATACACCATTTATACGCTGGCCAATTTTCTCGTTACGGTATGGCCCATAATGTTCAAACGTGTGATATAGCAGGCCAGTACCAGAGGTTAACGTCATAAACTCCGTCTGAAAGCCAATCAATCCACGAGATGGAATAATGTATTCAAGACGAACACGACCCTTGCCATCAGGAACCATATTTTTGAGATCACCACGCCGCTCACCGAGTTTTTCCATGATTGAACCCTGATGCTGCTCCTCCACATCAACAGTCAATGACTCATAAGGCTCTTCGCGATTATCACCCTCACCTCTAACCACAACTTCTGGGCGAGAAACCGATAGCTCAAAACCCTCACGTCGCATCGTTTCAATCAGGATTCCTAAATGCAGCTCACCACGACCTGAAACTTTAAATTTCTCCGGATCATCAGTCGGGTCTACACGAAGCGCTACATTGTGCAGTAGCTCCTCCTGCAAGCGATCACTGATGTTCCTTGATGTTACGTACTTACCTTCTTTACCCGAAAACGGAGAATTATTTACACCAAAAGTCATGCTGACCGTAGGCTCATCTACCGACAATGGAGGCAAGGCTTCCACTTGAAGAGGATCACACAGGGTATCTGAGATATTGAGCTTATCCATTCCAGTGAACGCAATAATATCGCCCGCTTGTGCCTCATCTACCTCAACTCGATCAAGGCCATTGAAACCTAGAGGCTGCAGAACACGTCCGTTGCGAATATTGCCTTCTGTATCGATAACCTTGACAGCCGTGTTCTTAGTGACTTTACCCTTTTTAATACGGCCAATGCCGATCAAACCAACGTAAGAGTTGTAGTCCAACGAACTGACTTGTAACTGGAATGGTGCATTAGGGTCAACGTCAGGATGAGACACGTTATCAATAATAGCCTGA
>ENA-ORXR01002863-ORXR01002863.1-marine-metagenome-genome-assembly--contig:-NODE-2863-length-16004-cov-2.625290_pt1 | contig 16004 bp, 16 predicted proteins | sample MGYA00237866_ERZ511479 | MGnify/ENA metagenome assembly ERZ511479 | reverse complement strand
CTCTCATCCATGTCATAAGAAAAAAGAAACCCAGATGAATCAAACACTCGGACTTGGTCAGTATGTGTTTGGGTAGTACCTGTAAATAGCCAGGCTCTTCCCATGGTATCAACGGGCACGTCAAAAACGGAATAGAAGGAATCCTGCAAAACTTCCAGCGTAACTAAGTCGTCTCCTACAACAGAATACAATATCTTGTTTCCAGAACCAACCTGAGCGGAAATCCCAAGATGAAAGGAAGATTCACCATAGCCTCCTGAATTGGAAATGAGAGCCTCTGTATCAAAAACTTTCCACTCAGCACCATCAAAATAACTGAGGCCAGGATTGGGATAAGTCGATGAGAAAAAAGTAGGGTTATCATTGTAGATATTGTATCCTAGGGAACTTCCGGGACTGGTGAGCAGTGTATCGCCACCAGTAATCTCTCCATTGCTTAGTGTCCATTCCTGGATTAATCCTAAGCTTGTATTGCTATAAAAATTGCTGTTGCAATCAGAGTTGGTAACTGGTGTACCATAGATGCCTGTTAGGGAGTTGAAGTTGCGAGCTGGGATACTTTCGAAACTGCCATCTAACGGATTGAGTTGTTTTTCGTTGGACTTCCTTTGAGGTTGATCTGAAAGGGTTTGTGCTGTTGCGAAAAGAATGCATGCGAAGTAGAGGAAGAGTGTTGTTAGAGTTTTCATATTTTAAATTATATAGTTTTTTTGTAACTATTTAGGTTCAAATGGAAGCAATGTCTTTTTTGCCTTTAGGAAAAAGACATCCGAAGTTTTATCCCGTGCTTCGCGGAATGGATGTCTCGCCAAGCTTAAGATTCAGTACCTAAAATAAAGTCAGATGAACAGTTACGTTTTTATTTAAAAAACACCAGCCCCAATTTCAATAACAAACCCGCTTTCGACAAAAGGGCTGAAGCCTACATTTTTCCATCCCAATCGAATGCCCCAAAAGTCTGTCCCTAAATACCGTAGAAATCGAATAGGCGTTTTGGCAATGTTAACCCGAAATTTTATTCCCGCTTCAGAAACAAAAAACGTTTTATAATCTGGCCTTCCAGTGTTGTCACCAGTATCAAATATTTCATAGCCTAATCCAAAGTAGGCATCAATCCAATTGGACGCTGAACTAGAGTAAGTGATTTGATGACCAAGCAATTTTTCAAAATCAAAATTTGCGTCTCTAATTACATTTCCAAAATCGCCAAAATAAAGTTTATTATAAATCCAGCCTCCTGTTTTGGGAGCCTCTACATTTTTTAAAAGGAACAGTGGAAAGGCCAAACCAATTTGTTGAGCATCATCCCAGCGATAAGCGAGACTGAGTGAGTTGTATTTTTTCTTCTCTTTAATCCATTGCTTGACGTTGGCACTTCGGGATACTTTTTGAAAGGAAGGCCAGATATGTGGTTTTTTATGCCGCATAAAACGATCTAGATTGGAACTGATCTTATTCGCTTCTTTTAGTTCCTTATAATTGGGATAAGGTTTTAGTTTATATTGGGAGCCTTCGATATAATCGCCAAACTTTTCCTCGTATTTTCTATAATGAATACTGTTTTTAGGAAGTGGGGGAAACACGATGGAGCTTTTCGTTCGGGTTTTTGCCATCCATGCCTGAAAGCGACCAGTGACCAGCCGCCCTGAAGTGATGATATCTCGAACGCCCCAGGCATCGTTAATTCGTTCCGTTACATCAAAGGTAGGCGTATAAACCCCATCCGCATTTTTGTCTGTGCAAGAAGCATGTTTCCCCTCTTCAATTAAAATCGAAAGTGGAAAGAAGGTTTGTTGCTTGACGTTAAAAGAATTGTTGTACCACTGATTGCCGTGTGCTCGTCCAGTGACTCGTGTGACAACGATAGCATATTTATATTCGGGGCAGTCGACTGTTTCTATCACTCGTATTTGCAACATAACGGATTCAATGTCGTGCAGATGGCCAGTGGTTCCAAACTCCTCTAGGAAATAATACATATAGTCCAGGTCAATTGCTTTTACCTGAGTCAGGTCAAGGACTTTTAAGTCTGGATTTAGACTTTCGGGATTCTTTATTGAGGTTAACTTATTGAGTCCGTAGACGGTTCGGAATTTGTAATAAACAATCGGCCCTGTCTCATTATCGTCGAAAGGGAAGGGGTTGGGAAGTTGTTTTTTTTCGTTTTCATCATATAAGAGGATCTCATCTGGCGAGAACCACAACATTGGAGCGGCGTATTCGGCGAGAGATTTGAAACTTATATATTCATCATTACCCTTCCATATAATACCATCTTTCTCGACTAGACATTGAGCTTGCAAAGTAAACGAGCCGATAAGAAAAAAAGCGAGTGTCGCTAGTCTAACCATAAGAAATCGTAATGCTGATTGATTAAATTGATAATGGTCAAAGATAGCTTTTTTTCAAAGTGTGCGTATATTTTGGAAGAAAAGGTTTAGTGCTTTTTTGAAAGGTATTTGACAGCTTACACCCTTAATTTACGCTTAGTAAATAAATAATAAAAATGATTCCTGAGAAAGTGATTAGTGTGAGCAGGCGGGAAAAGAAGTTTGTTCTTTGAGCAGCATTGAATTTATTTTTGAAATACTTTTTGTTTTCAATCTCAATGCCTTCTAGGTAATCTTTGTGAATATAATTTTCCTGAGTTAAGTTGGAGTGCATGTTTTGTTTGCTAAACAAATTATTTCGCCGTCCTTTTTGAAGTATGCGATTGTTTTTGATGACTAGCTGAGCATGACTTGAGAAATCCATAGTTTTATATTTTAAGCTTTTTGATTACTTTTAATTTATCTATTGTTAAACGAAAGGAAGAATTATTTCTATAAGTGGATTGTTTTATTCGATAAGTTATAATTTGATCGACGACCATGTAAGCTTGATCTAAAACCGTCTTGTTTGATATTCTTAGGGGAAAGACATCCGTCCCGCGAATCGCAGGACGGATGTCTGGCCAAACTTAGAATTTTGCTCTTAAAGTAAAGGCAACTGAAGAGTTAAAATGATTTTATAATTAAATTTATTTATTGTGAAAAAACGAATAAAAAGATCTCTCTCCATAGCGCTAACTTTTGTCGCCCTTTATTTACTCTTACTCGTTTACCCCAACCTCTTTTTTGCGCATAGCTATACCTATCAAAATTTCAATGTCTACTCCGATCAAGCTTTTATTCTTTGATTTATGTTGAGTGAGGGCTAAATTTCTTAATGGTTTTTCAGTATTTTTACACAAGTGAGAAAATAAATCTTTAGTTTAGTTGCTACGAATTAACTACAACTGCATGGAAGAAAGCAAAGCAATAAATGAAGTCATCATCGGCTATCGAAAGCTGATTGAAGATCGATATCAATACCAGCGCTTAAAGGCTAAATACGATATGCCAATATCGTTTGATGAAGTTCGCTTAAATCGATTTAGAGATTATTTCCTGGAGTACATCTACCCATCTATCCAAAAGCGATCGGAGCTGAATGAAGTTTTCGAGAACCTCGATAATTACATAAAGGAACCCGAAAAGTTAGCCAGTCTTTTGCTCGAATCGGGACGATTAATTTTTAAGTACGGTTTGCATCTTCCAAAGTTTTTGATGGCAGGCCTCAAAGCTTTGCGCTCATTTAGAACAGCCAATGCCTTTGAGAAAAAGTTAGCCAGAGCTGCCATTGATGGCCGGATCGTTCCCCCTTTTGGTCAAGCGAAGATTGAAGGCTTAATCAGCACCTTGCCATACAAAGACATTGATGCTTTTATCGAAAGTGGTGAAGCTTTGTTTAACTTGCTTTATGATCGGGAGCTGGTGCAAAAGATTCAGGACATTATCGGTGAACTGATAGGTAAGATGAAGAAAAAGCCTAAGTTGTTTCGTCCTGACGAAATCGATGGACTGGCCATGGGCCTGGAAATGATCGAGAAAGGAAATCAATTGTTTGAGGAGCTGACGGAAAAAGAGCAGAAGATTATTTTTAAGTTTGTAGTGGAGGTGGAGCGGGGGGAGTTGGATGAGCTGTTTAACCATTGAGGCTCAGGTCATCAGGGTGATAGACGTTATCGCCGCGCTTAGACTTTTTTATTTTCCAATGTTTGATGGCTTCTGATCGGGACAGATCGGGATTGTCGGACATAAAGTCTCGAATGTAACGGTTGTATTCAAACTGAGGAGCAATCGTTTTAGGTTTCTTAGAATTCTTTTTTTCTGAATTTATTCGATGCCAATTATCTATTGCCTGGCTCAACGTTAAACCAGTGTTAGATTTCATCCAGTTCATAAATGCCACATTAAATTTGAAGTGATCACCTATGTGGGTTTTGAAAAAGGAGCGTACGTTTTCGGTGTTTTTATAATTATCGGTGAGTGTGGTCTGAAGGGTAAGAGTAGCAGCATGCCAATCGAAATTGGAGCTTGCTTTTTTGACTGGAAGAGGGGCTGACTTTTCGCCAGTAAGCAGGTAGTTTTTAATTCGTTTTGTCAACTGAATTTTTCCACCCTGAGTACTAAGGTTTTCCTTTTGGCAAAAAGAAACTAATTCTGCTTTTAGCCAATAGAAATTTGTAAAGTCATCTGGGCTTATACTGCGATTTAGTTTGGGACGTGCTTCTTTTTTCAAACGTTAATTTTTAAAACCGCTTTTTCTTTTTGAATCGGCCTTCACCGAATTTCTTTTTTCCCTTTTTTGGATATCCGCCGCCACTCTTTTTTTTCCCTTTATAGCCGCCTCGATCACGATCTCCAGAGCGGTAACTTCTTCCTCCGCCACGCCCACGTCCGCCACCTCGACCTCCTCGACCACGATCATTATAACCACCTCTTCGCTCCTGATCATTCAAATCACGATCACTTCCACCACCTATTTTTTCCAATTCACCGATTAATAGTTTTTTGATCAGTGCCTCCTTTGATAGTTTATCAAACGCTAAAATAACATCCTCCAGTAACTCTGGATCTACACGACCTTTGGTTTTCGTTTTGACGATACCATGAATCCATTTCTCCAATCGAACTTTGGCAATTGCATCGCTGTTGGGAATCGTTGTTTTCTTAATTGAAATATCCAGTTGTCGTTCCAATGCAAATATTCGATAACCTTCCCGACCATTTATAAAACTGATAGAGATACCTTTCTTTCCAGCACGAGCCGTACGACCAGATCGGTGTGTATAATATTCGTTTTGATCCGGCAAAGTATAATGGAAAATATGAGTTAGATCATCTACATCAATACCACGAGCAGCCACATCTGTAGCCACCAACAGTTGCAATTCATGTTCTTTGAATCGCCGCATGACACGATCTCGTTGTGCCTGCGAAAGATCCCCGTGAATCGCATCGGCTTTGTAGCCCATCTTCATCAAATCTTCAGCAAGGTTTTGAGTGTCTCTTTTGGTACGACAAAATGCAATGCCTCGAAGGTCAGTATTGATATCAATAAATCGTGTCAATGCTTCGGTCTTATCGTGTGGTCGGACCATTACAAATAAATGCTCGATATTGGCGTTGACTTCGTTCTTAGTATTTACTTTAACCTCAATCGGATCGTCCATATATTTTTTGACAATCTTCTTGATTTCTTTCGCCATCGTAGCTGAAAACAACCAGGTTGTTTTACCCTCTGGAGCGTAGGATAAAATTTCATCCAGTTCATCCTTGAAACCCATGTTCAACATCTCATCGGCCTCATCCAGTACAAGGAATTTTAAGTCATTCAACTTGACCGCTTTTCGTTTAATCAAGTCAATCAACCGACCCGGCGTGGCGATAATTATATGTGTTGGTTTCTTTAATGCCTTGATTTGATTATAAATAGCTGTGCCACCATAGACAGGCAATACATTGATCCGCTCCTGATACTTACTGTACTTGTAGAGTTGTTCTGCTATCTGCTGACCAAGTTCCCGCGTAGGCGCGAGTACCAGTCCTTGGGTACTTCTATTCGATGGATCAATACGATCCAAAAGTGGTAGACCAAAAGCAGCGGTCTTTCCTGTACCAGTCTGAGCCAGACCAATAAAATCCGTATCCTCCAGTAGAAGGGTAGGAATGGCCTGTTCCTGAATTTCACTTGGTTTTTCGAAACCAAGTTCTACTAGCGCTTTCAGAATTTCTTTAGAAAGGCCTAATTCTTTAAATGTTGTCAAAATATATTTTTAAAATGAAGCTGCAAAGGTAACCTTATTATTTCATAACGACAGCTGTGATGGTAATTAATACCCTCTAAAAACCAAAAATTCGTGATAATCAATGCGATTTTGGAGCAATTCATGACCACATGTTATTTATGTTTAATATATACTAACCAAGATCAATGGAAAAGTATTCCATCAAAGCCGCTCTAAAAGCAACTTCATCAGCCAGTCTTTCAAACTCACTATCATCGTCTTTTGTGATTTTAAGTACATTTCCGGTTAGCGATATTCGACCATTTTCAGTCGGGCGGGTAATAATCTTCTTTTGCAGAAAATGAGAATTCGGGTGGGTTTGTTGATAATGACACATGCCTTCAAACTCTTCAAAGGTTCGTTCTTTCAAACCGAAAATATAGCTTGCAACGACCTCGTCTTTTTCCTGAACACCTACTGATAAGTATTCGCCTGAACCCTGTTGGATCATGTAATTGCCACTAGGGTCCTGTTGCCAAATGTCGAATTTTATTTCTAGTGGGTGAATAGCAAATGCGCCAAACCCCACTTCACAGAGATATTCCTTTTGGTCGATACTTACAATAAGTGCTAAATGATCAAACTCCTGACCGAGTACTCGTTTTTTATTGTAGACTCTTCCAGAAACCATTTTGACCTGATAACCCAAAGATATTAGTAGTTGATAAAACAAGCCATTGAGCTCATAGCAAAAACCGCCTCGATTATCCAAAACGACCTTTTGATAAATTTTATCTAAATCAAGATAAATAGGACGATCATAATGCATGTCCAGATTTTCAAAAGGAATAGCAAACAAATGTGCTTTTTGTAATTGACAGAGCGCATCAAACGTCGGTGGTGGCGGTGAGCTAATTTGTATGCGGTTTAAGTATACTGACTGATTAAAAGACATGGTTGATTTAAATATGTTCGTATAGTGAACAACCTAAGTACTAAGATGGTTCGTCCTCTTTCAAATAAATCCAGGTTCCGGTTGCTAATAGCGCTCCAAGTATTGGTGCCACAATGTAGGCCCAAAGCGCCGTCAATTCACCACTAACCAAAGCCGGTCCAATAGATCGGGCAGGATTCATAGAAGCACCGCAAATGGGTCCCGCAAACATCGCTTCCAATAAAACAGTGCCACCAACTGCAATTGCTGTAAAAGGTTTAGTTGTTTTATTTTGGCTCACCATCAAAATTACCAGCATCAAAAAGTAAGTCAATACGACTTCTAAAATAAAAGATTGTGTGACACTGCCGCTTGGTAAAGTGCTGCCAAGATTGGAATGAAGAGGAAAAAGAATTTTTAATAAAAATGCCGCTAAAATTGCGCCTATGACTTGTGCAATAATGTAAGGAATCAAATCGGATCGTTTGAATCGATCGGTGATCGCAAAACTAATTGTCACAGCAGGATTGATATGTGCTCCAGAAGTACCTCCAAATGAAAATATCATTGCCATTACGATGAGTCCAAATACGATGGCAATACCTACATGAGTCACGGCACCTTCACTGACATCGTTTATAACAATGGCACCAGCCCCACAAAAGACTAGTGCAAACGTTCCTATTGCTTCAGCTAAATATCGTTTCATTCTACTTCGTATTATTTGATTTGTGCTTGATGTTTACGTTTTGATCAAACTGAATGTATATAGAAATTCCCGCCCAATTTGTAGACAACGTTCTTCGTATTTTTGACTTTCCAATTCGGTATTGTCAAAGGCCTTGGGGTCGACATAGGGAATCGCTATTCTGAAATCTGCGCCATGAACAATAGGGCATGCCTCACTGGCAGAATTACAGACTAGTATTGCTCCAAAGTCTTGTGTTGGATTGGGACTTTCGCTAAATACTTTTGAAAATGCATGATAGGGTTTCATCTTTTCATTCCAGCTAATGGAATAGATTGGATTGCTGGTTGAAGTGGGAGGAGCTTCTATTTGAAGTCCAATTTTTCTTAGCGCTTCTACACCACTTTTATAAAACGCAGTGGCTGCTGTTCCACCAGAATATGTTTCAATGGAAGGTAGTTGATAATAGGCTGCAGCAAGAGATAACCAGATTTGCCCCAAATGACTTCGTCGGGAGTTGTGCGTGCAAATAACGATTAATTTCGGAGTGACTTTTTGTTGATAAGTTGTAGCGATATATGCGCTTAATTCCCGTAGCTTTTTTTTTCGTTCTGCAGTAATCAGATCAAATTCTTTTTCTAATTTATTACAGGTTTCAATTATAGTTTCAAACACAACGTTTCTATTTTATCGGTTTACAAAATTAGAACAACTTCATAGCAAAGCCAGCGCCAAAATAGGTCTAATGTTTAGATTAGAAAAGTAGATAGCTAATTGAATTAAAAAATGGCGCTTATTTTTTAAGGCGTAGTCGGTGAGGGCTGGTTTTGGGCATTCGTTCAATTATATTACGAGCTTCCAGATCGAGTTTTACAGAGACTACATACCAAACGACTTTGCCATCAAAGGTGCTGGATAGCTGATCAACGGCTCGGTTAGATAGTTCTTCATAGGATATTTCGCCTTCAGCTTTAATTTCTTTTAGAATAAGGTCGTTTGTAACGGTTAGGTTACAAAGATGTCGCTCCGCTGGAGCTTGCCCACCGTTTGTAGCGGTTGTGTTACAAAGATGTCGCTCCTCTGGAGCTTGCCCACCGTTTGTACTACAGAGATGTTGCACTGACGGAGCTTTAGTTCGCTATCAAGATTCTACATAAAACGAGTAAGCTCCGTAGGAGCGACATCTCTTAAACAATTATAATCGAATCAATTTAAAAAATACGATCGACATTCCAATAAATGTTTTTATTTTCTTGAGCAGAAAACTTAGTTCCTTTCACATCTGCAAAAACAGTAGGGACGGTATTTTTACCTAACTTTAAACTACCAGTCCGCTCGTCAACTTCAATAGCTTTACGAGGATCGTCAAGCGGTCGGATTACATAGCGAGTATGTCCACTGTCATCTTGACCTGCAATGGTGTAGTTCCATGCGGCACGTTCCAGTGCTTTACCATCCATCTTTGAGTACTCTTTAAGTTTGAGCTCATTTTGGTTATTGCGATAAAGGGCCCGCGGATTTTCTTCATTGGTCACCATGTAAAAACCGGAGGCAGGATCTTCGTTATTGATACTAATGAACTCCCAACGAGCAGTTGGCTGGTCGCCATCGTTTGAAACAGTTACATCTTTTTTGGGAAGTACAGAAGAACTACTGTTTGGTTTTGGTTTGATAGCTACGATGTACTTGTCGCTTTCACTAAATAGGCGGCAGTTTGTTTTTCCGCTAAGTGGCGTTACATTGACTTCGACGTATTGCATGGCGACCACTTTTTGTCTGTAGGAATTTTCTTTAATTCGAGGATCGTCCTTCTTCATCGTAGGTGTGGCCGAAACGAGTATTAGATTGAAACCTTCTGGCTTTTTGGAATCTTCCATTTTTACGAGCTTCTGACCGTTTAAGTCTGCACAACCTTTTAAGTCAAGATTTGTTTTTAGCACGCAGGTACATAAGTTTTGAGAAGCGGTAAGTTGTGCTCTATTCCTCGGCTGGAAGTAATCGTATAAAACGGCAAACTCATTTTTTACTCCGGCGGTAGCATCATCACAATTATCCGGCACCTTATTTATTTTGGGTTTAACCTGTTGTTTGGTAGGCTGTTTTCTATCCTTATTAGTCTCTCTCATTCGTTGCAGCTCTAGTTCACGTTCCTTCAATGTTTCTTTACTAGGTGTCTGTAGCTTTTCATTACTTGATGGTATTTTTTTCTCCGGAGTTTCCTGTGCTTGCAGATTGGTCGTACTCAGTGAGAAGAGCATACAGAAGCATAAGAACGTTAACCATTTGAGTTTTAAATTTTGAGGGGTTTGTAACATTTTTTTAAGTTTTGATAAAAGAAAGCCTACACAAAAAGGCTTTACCTGAGTTAAAATTTTATTTTGAAAAATAACTATTGTATTCTAATGCAGGCATCTTATTTACCTTTTTGAAAGGGTATTCTTCAAGATAATTATGCATATCGATTATTGAACTATTTGGAATAAGGTGAATTTAGGTGTGTTGGCTTGTAAAAGTGTCAATAAAGATCAATATTTCTTTTCTTTTCACAAAAGCTTTTTATGATTAATTTGTACAGATCCTTTATTGTAAACAACTTCAACAACGGTTGGTGCAGTAGACTGGGGGAGAATGCTATTTTTTATCAGTAGACTTTTCAACTGAACTTGCGTGGTCCTTGATAACATACCATTGACCATTTTGTTTTTCAAGGGTATAACTTATGTGCGTTCGATTAAAATATGGCTTACCATCTCGCTCGGGTTCACATGGTTCAAAATGAGGCATTAAAAATGATAGCCAAGTTGACAATAATATCGAGTCATTTTAGAATTTAAGCCGTTATAGGGAGATACGCCACTACCTCTTTCAAACCTCAAGTCCAATTGAAATTTTTTATACAGGAGTCCTCCTCCCAGGAGATAACTAAATTCTTGTAATCGAGAACCTTGGCGGAATAGAGGTATGGTATCCTCTCTAGTTGTCGTAAAAAATACGGATTCTCTACAATCTTTATTGGTAGATATAATAGGTAGACCAAATGAAGCTCCTGAATTCAAATAAATATGAGCGTTTTTACCTATGGGATATTTATATCTAAACATAGCATTCCATTTAAGATAAATCATTAGTATTTCTGTATTGTGAACTACATAATTATCTTCATGGACGACATCGGTGTAAGTACCTTCTATTTCATACTTGTTTGAAGCAATCTCAGTATAAAAAGACAATCGACGTTTGAATTTTTTAAAAATCAAATCAAAGTAAATTCCAAGGGAAGGATCAACAGATGTAGAATAATTGGTACTGAATATACCTTCAGAAGTTAAAAACTCTATAGAAGTTACGGATACACCTGCAAACATTCCAAAATGTCGAATAAGCCTATCTGTCTTTTTGTGTTGAACAATATCTTTGTTGACGCATTTATTATAACTAATAAAAATTTTCTCCAATTTTTGTCTAGTGTAATCAATTCCATTTAGTTCGGAGGATATATTAGGACAATCTCTAAAAATATAATTTAGTTGACCGATGTATTTGTTATTCTCCACAAGTTTTCTTCCCTTCTCGTCAATTGTTTGATATTTTTTATATTCAAGTAACTGAAATTGATCATCTTTTTTATAATAATAATTCTCAATTCCCAGGTCATTCTTCAATTTGTAAAGTCCTATATCGGCGCTTACAATTGCCTCCAAAAATACGGTGTCTGATTTAAGTTCTAGTTCTGATGAATTAGAAAGGCTTCCAACTTTAGAAGAACTTCGATTATCCCATATAATAGCACTTTCGTAGCTTTCATCCTTTACTTTAAATCCTTTAATATCGAAAGGAGACAAATCGATTGCGTTGTCACTATTGCTTTTTTTAAACCGTATAGTTTTAGGATTTTTAACCCAACTTTTAAGATCGATCTGACCTGTTAGATGTTCTCCAGATAGTTTAATAACAAACCCTTCTACATAATAATTTTGAGCATGAGTTAGTTGGAACAGGAGAACACATGAAAAGGTAAAAAGGAAACGATGGAAAGGAAGCGATAGTTTCATATTAATTTTTTTAAAAGTAATACAAGATATTGAGCTTTTCAAATGGGTGGCAATTAGATGGTAATTATTTGCAATTGATTGGATAATAAAAGCAGGTTTCTAATAAAAAAACCGCCTCAAATTTGAGACGGTTTTTTTATTGGTTTATAAAGTTACACAGGAACTTAAATTCTACTCCTTATCTAATATCTCTTTATACAAAATAGGAGTAGGATACTCTCGTTTAAAAACATGTTTGATCACATCGAATGCAGTGATGACTCCCTTGAGCTCATTATCAAGATTGACAACCGGGAGCGTTTTAAAGCGCTTGTCGATAAACAACTCAGCGGCAGTACCAACTTTGTCTTTTGGTGCAATCACCAGTACATTGGTCGTCATCACGTCTCTAACAGTGCGTTCTTTTTGATTGTGAGAGTGCATTGAATTCTTCCAGAGGTCATATGAAGTGATTAGGCCAAGCAATTTTCCATTTTCTACTACTGGAAGTTGTTGCAACTTGTATTCAGTCATAAGCTCTGAAACTTCCGATATGCTGTTATTTGGTTGAGCAACAATCGGGTTTTTGGTCATTATTTTACGGACTTCTTCATTCAACATAATTTTTCATTTTGTGTGATTAGCTCCCTAAATATAACGCATAATATGTATTAAACAAAATAAAGTACCGTAAAAAAACGTTCGGATATATTTTTTCTATCTCTTTTTGAGTTAGATAACCTAATATTTCACGCTCAATAAGAAAAGCCGCTCCAAAATGAAGCGGCTTTTTAATATTATTAAAGACTATGAAAACTGAATACCAAAGTTGCTAGCGATATAGGGAAACTCCGGAGTTCCGTCTTCGGTCTTCTGACTTTTCCTACATCATGCCTGGCATTCCGCCTCCATGTCCGCCCATCGCAGGCATTCCACCACCTTCTTCCTGCTTGTCGTTGACCACGCACTCTGTCATCAATACCATACCAGCAATTGAGGAAGCATTTTCTAATGCCACCCGAGTCACCTTAGTAGGATCAATTACACCTGCTTTTTTCAAGTCTTCGTATTTTTCAGTTCTCGCATTGAAACCGTGTGAACCTTTCCCCTTCAACACATTCATCAATACCACAGAACCTTCTACACCTGCATTTTCAGAGATCACTCTTAGCGGTGCTTCTAAAGCTTTGCGAACGATGTTGATTCCAATCTCTTGATCTTCATTGCCACCAGTTACTTTGTCCAATGACTTAATCGCTCTGACCAAAGCAACTCCACCACCAACTACAATACCTTCTTCAACAGCAGCTCGGGTTGCATGCAAAGCATCATCAACACGATCCTTCTTTTCTTTCATTTCAACTTCAGTAGCTGCACCAACATAAAGAACTGCAACACCTCCAGCCAACTTAGCCAAACGTTCCTGCAACTTCTCACGATCATAGTCAGAAGTAGTTGACTCAATCTGTTGTTTGATTTGAGCAATTCTAGCTTGAATCAGCTTCTTCTTTCCTTTACCATTTACAATAGTGGTATTGTCTTTATCAACTGAAACCTTTTCGGTTGAACCTAAATGTTCCAACTCTGCGTTTTCCAATTTATAACCCTGCTCTTCAGAAATAACAGTACCTCCCGTTAGGATGGCAATATCTTCTAACATCGCTTTACGACGATCACCAAAGCCAGGTGCCTTTACAGCAACTACTTTCAACTGAGCTCGCAAACGGTTAACCACTAATACACCCAATGCCTGAGACTCAATGTCTTCAGCAATGATCAAAAGTGGACGACCAGAACCTACTGCTTTTTCAAGAATAGGTAAGATCTCCTGCATGTTGCTGATCTTCTTGTCGTAAATAAGGATATAGGGGTTTTCGTACTCAGCATTCATCGTCTCTGCATTCGTTACGAAATATGGAGAGAGGTAACCTCTGTCAAATTGCATTCCGATCACTTCTTCTACATAAGTGTCTGTACCTTTTGCTTCTTCCACCGTGATGACACCGTCCTTGGTAACACGCTTCATGGCATCCGCAATCAACGAACCAATTTCTTCATCATTGTTGGCAGAGATAGAACCTACCTGTTGGATTTTTTTGAAGTCATTACCGATTACTTCGGTTTGCTTCTTAAGGTTAGCGATGATAGCCGTAACCGCTTTGTCAATTCCTCTTTTGAGGTCCATTGGGTTGGCACCAGCAGATACGTTTTTCATACCAGCAGTGATCATTGCCTGAGCCAAAACAGTAGCCGTAGTAGTACCATCACCAGCGATATCTGCTGTTTTGGAAGCTACTTCTTTAACCATTTGTGCGCCCATGTTTTCAACTGGATCTTCCAGTTCGATTTCTTTGGCTACTGTCACACCATCTTTGGTTACAGCAGGAGCGCCAAAGCTTTTTTGAATTACAACGTTACGACCTTTAGGGCCTAATGTAACTTTTACCGCATTGGCAAGGGCATCAATACCAGCTTTTAGTTTTTCCCTTGCATCCGAATCGAAGCTAATTTGTTTAGCCATATCAGTTTAATTTTTTTTGTTTTCTAATGAATAATATGAATGCTCTTAGTATGTTTTTAGTAATGGTGAAATCCACTACTTAAAGAACAATCAAAATGTCGTCTTCTCGCATGATCAGGTAATCTTTACCTTCATAATGCAATTCTTGGCCGGAATACTTTCCGTACAGTACAGTATCTCCCTTTTTGACGGTCATCTTGACACCGTCTTTTCCAGGACCTACTGCGATAATTTTTCCACGTTGCGGTTTCTCCTTGGCAGTGTCAGGGATGATAATTCCACCCTTGGTTCTCTCCTCTGCCAGTGCCGGTTTTACTACAACTCTGTCATTTATCGGCTTCATAATAGTCGAATTTTGATTTTAGTTTTAGAGTTTAATTATAAACTCCATTGGTTATGAAATAAGTTAACACATACACATCCATCATTAGTTGTGCCAAGCCAATAAGTATGACATTATTGCAGGAATTGAGTTTGCAGGGAACGTTAGTTGTCATTTTTGGTGGTTGGGAATGGAGGGAATTGTCAAAATGGCAAGGGGGGAGGGGGATCGCTATTTCATAAAAGAGCGAAGAAGAGGCGGTTAAGATTGTTTAAGAGGTGGATGAGCCCCAGATCATTCAATATTCTTGACTCAATATTCGATATTCGATATTCCCACGTCGTGCATTGAAAGAATATTGAATAATGAGTATCCAATATTGAATTGCCCGCTTACGCGGGCCCCCCGCAGTAGTGGGAAACCGTCAAGCGCAGCGTCCGTCCAACCCGAAGGGCGTTCGTCCACCGTCCAGCGAAGCGACCGTCTTCATATAAGAAAACCCGAATTTTTGCATTCACAAAAATTCGGGTTTTCTTATTTGAAGAATCTTCCCTTACTGAGGCATCAAGTCGATGGCTTCCTGAGCTCCTGCTTCTGTACCTACCACCATACTAGTGACGATGCAAAGGACGAATAGGGCAATTGCCAGTCCCCAGGTTGCTTTTTCAATAAAGTCAGAAGATTTGGCTGCACCAAACATCTGGTTGGTTGCTTGTCCACCAAAAGTAGAGTCAATTCCTCCACCTTTAGGGTTTTGGATTAGAACAGCTCCCATGAGCAACAAACAAACTAGTGCGATAAGTACAACAAGAGTAGTAACCATTAGATTTTTATTTTAGATTTTTAATTTGCGATGCAAAGAACGCATTTTTTTTGAAAAAAATCAAGGAAATGGATCCCTTGATTTTAGGCTGAGATTAATAACCTGCCACCATACTCGTGGCCAAACTATAGTACAAATAAAGCAATTGCTAAAGCCCAGGTTGCTTTTCTACGAAGATTTATGATCTGACAACACCAAATATTAACGATAGCGGATCTACGTTAGAGGGAAACTTCGGTCTTCGGTCTCCGGACTTCCGACTAAACAGCATCACAGCTGAAAAGTTACCTTATTTTTTAAGTTTCTTAATCTGTTTCGCAAAGAATTCACTTTTTTCAGGAAAAATCGAAGCGAGCTTTTTATACATTTTAACGGCTTTCTTATTACTACCTTGCTCCACTAATAAGGAGGCGAGCGTTTCGGAAATTAAATCTTCATCCAATTTGAGACTTTTCTGTGCCAGTTTTTTGATTTTTTGCTTTTTGCTCTTCTTCTTTGACTTGTTCTTTTTCTTCTTCTTGTCAGGGTCTGTTAAATCCTCAAGTTTTACCGTTTTGTCCTTTTTCTTCTTTTTGTCTTTCTTCTTGGATTTAT
>ENA-ORXR01002860-ORXR01002860.1-marine-metagenome-genome-assembly--contig:-NODE-2860-length-16009-cov-10.436103_pt1 | contig 16009 bp, 5 predicted proteins | sample MGYA00237866_ERZ511479 | MGnify/ENA metagenome assembly ERZ511479 | reverse complement strand
GGGGGGGGCGCCCGCAAGCCCCGGCGGGGGGTTGTAAAGGGCGCCAGGGCGGGGCGGCTGCCGGCAATGGAGGCAGCGGCGGCCGCTGCGGTAGCGGGGGCAGTGAAGGAGCAGCGGCGGAGGGCGGCGCGGGTGGCGGTGCCCGCCGCGGCGGCGGGGACAAAGGCCATGGCCGCTGACGCGCGGGCGCCAGCCATGCTGTAGAAGAAAACAGCAGCAGTCGTGAGGACAGAGGAATCGGCTGCCAGGAAATCAAGCAAGGCGGAGGGAGCAGGAATGTAAAAGGGCAAGGGCCGCCTCCACAGCGCGGGCAAGCCACGAGAGGCACACGCGGCCAGAGGGGGAGGTGGAGGGAAATGGGGCGGAGGGTGGGGGTGACCACGCTGGATCGGATCGGGAGCGCGTGGGCAACAAGGAGGAGATTGAGATACTTGCGCAGAAGAATAAAGTGGAGCTCTAAAATTATACTACAGCTTGATTGGTTCAATTTTACAATGACGAGGCCGTCTTAAATATGAGAGAGCTGTAATTATACCATTGAACTGAAGGCGTAAGGCTGCTGTTCAATTTCAATCAGTCGACGAGGAGAAAACAGATTGACTGTCAGCATGCCAACATGTACTATTGAGAGTTGGACAGCTCTCGACCAATCGACCAAACCCTCGCATCCTTCACAATTGTAAGATCCAATAGGGCGCCGTCGGCGCCTTTGCCAACAGCCCGCCAGGTTTGTGGCCTCCGCTGCGCCGCCGGCGGCACGCCCAGCGACGGCCACCGGCGGCGCCGAGGCGGCGCTCGGCGTCGAGGACCCCCCCCGCGCAGCACCCCGCAGTGCGCGCCGGCGGCGGCAGCCACCAATTACGTGCCCCGCCGTGCACCTGTCCTGGCTGTTGGTGGCCACTCCGTCCCGCGCTCGCACCCGTCGCCGGCGGTGTTTCCCGTGCGCGTGGGTGTGTCTGTGTGCTGGTTGGTGTTGAGAAGTCTGTACGCGCGCCCCATTCCCGTGTGCCGCCCGCCTGCCCCGCCCGCCCGACCGCCGCGTCGCCCGCCCCGTCCCGCCCCGCACACGTCGCTGAGTGCGTGGATTGGTGTGCGCACGCACGTCCCTGCCGCGGCTGCCAGGCATCTGGCAGTGCGGTGCCACTGGGGTGTGTTCCTTCGGCCCGCGCCGTTTTGCCCACGGGCTAACGACGTCGGAGCGGTGCGTTGGGGCGGCTGCTGCCTTGGCTCGGCGCTCCCAGAGTCGGAAGCCTGGTCATTGAGGTACGTTTGCTTGATGGTAGCTTCTTTTCTGTTTTGAATGCGCTTGTGTCTTCGTTGGTGGCTGTCGGGTCTCTTGAGTTACTCGTGTGGTCCGGTGTGTTGACGTGTCTCCCCTGCACGGCATGAGCAGTGGAGAATGAGCGTTTAGGCTGCTGTGCAGCTGCGGTGACTTGCCTCATCGTGCTGTCTTGTTTTTGCTGGCATTCGTGTGTTGCAAATGCGCGGATCATCCCGCATTGGCGGCGGCTGGGCTTCTTCGACGTCGACGCTGACCCCTGTATTCCACGTGTTGTCCTCTCCGATGGTGTGTTTGGCCTGTTGTTGTTCTGTATCTTGCTTGCTTCGTCTCGCTATCAGTAGATCATTTGGTAGCCAGCCTCCCACTCTCTCACTGCGTGTGTCGGATTTTCCGTCCGCGGATCCAACCAGCAGCAATGGCGACCACCACCTCTGAGACGCCCGTGGCGGCCCCCGTCGCGGAGGCGCCTAACGGGACTGCAGCGGACGTCTCGCCGACGCCGGCTGCCGCGGAGGAGAAGACGACTGAGGAGTCGTCGCCGGCGGCGGTGACTGATGACAAGCTCGACGCGGAGGGCAAGAGCGGGGAGGAGGACAAGAAGCTGGCGGCGAGCGACGCCAAGTCCGCGACGTCGGCGGCGCCGACGACGACGCCTGCAGTCGAGCCGTTTGCTGGTGCCATCCCCGCTCAGCAGGCGGCGGCCGTGGCGGCGCAGCAGCAGCAGATGGCGGCGCTGGGCATGCTGCCCGTCCCCGTTGGTATGCCGCCCATGCCGATGCTCCCGTCGGTGCTGCCGCCTGGCGCGACGGGCGGTAGCAACCCGCATGCGTCGGCGACGCTGTACGTAGGGGATCTCGACCCTGAGGTTACCGAAGCGTCCCTCTTTGAGGTCTTCTCCGCGGTCGGCCAGCTGTCGTCGATCCGCGTCTGCCGTGACGTCGTCACCCGCCGGTCGCTCGGCTACGGCTATGTGAACTTCCATAACGTGGCGGACGCGGAGCGGGCGCTGGACACGATGAACTTTTACGCGTCGCCGGCGACCAAGGACCGCCCGCTGCGCCTGATGTGGAAGCACCGCGACGCGAGCGTGCGCAAGATTGGCCAGGGCAACGTTTACATCAAGAACCTGGACAAGAGCATTAACAACAAGGAGCTGTACGACACCTTCTCTGCATTTGGCAACATCATGTCGTGCAAGGTGGCTACGGACCCGTCGGGCAACTCCAAGGGCTACGGATTCGTGCACTTTGAAGCCCCCGAGTCGGCCGAGACGGCCATGAAGCGTGTTAACGGCATGCTCCTCGCCGGCCGCAAGGTCTACGTGGGCCCCTTCCTGTCCAAGCGCGAGCGCGAGGAGCGCGGTCAGATCTCCCGCGCCTTTACCAACGTGTACGTGAAGAACATTGACGACTCGATTTGCACGGAGGAGAAGCTGCGCGAGCTGTTTGAGCCTTATGGCGAGGTGACCTCCATTCACGTGCCGGCGACACCTGCACCGAGCGGTTCGGACGCGGCCCCGACGCCCAAGGGCTTTGCCTTCATTAACTTTGCCAAGCCCGACGAGGCGGCAGCCGCCACCGAGGCTCTTGACGGCAAGGAGTTTGCGACCAAGGCCCTGTACGTCGGCCGTGCGCAGAAGAAGTCGGAGCGTGAGGCTGAGCTGCGGCAGAAGCACGAGTCCTTCCGCCAGGAGCGGCAGCAGAAGTACCAGGGCGTCAATCTGTATGTCAAGAACCTGTCGGACGAGATTGATGACGACCGGCTGCGCCAGGAGTTTGCAGCCTACGGCACGATTACGTCGTGCAAGCTGATGCGGGACGAGCGCGGCAACTCGCGCGGCTTTGGCTTTGTTTGCTTTACGCAGCCAGAGGAAGCTACCAAGGCGGTCACCGAGCTCAACGGCCGGTTTGTCGGCTCCAAGCCCATCTACGTTGCTCTGGCGCAACGTAAGGAGGACCGGCGCATGCAATTGGAGGCACAGCGCGCGGTCGGCGTGCTCCGCATGCCCCCGGCGCCCGACATGCCCCTGGCGCCCAACTATGGTGGTCCGGCTCCCCTCTTCTACCAGCAGTCCCCCGTCGGCCAGCCGGGTGTCGGCCGTGGCCAGATGCCGTTTGCCCACCCGCAATACCTGGCAGCCATGGGCCGCGGTGGCCCCGTGGGCGCACGTGGCTACCCCGGCGGTATGCCGCAGTACGGCATGCCGGGCATGATGCCAGGAATGCCGCCGGGCCCCGGCGGCCCGATGGTGCCGGGTGTCGGCGGCCCCGGCGGCATGCTGCCCGGCCCCGGCGGCCCTGGGATGGGCCCCGGCGGTCCGATGGGCCGCCCCGGCCGGCAGAACCGCCAGCGTGGTGGGGACGTGGCCGGCGGCCGCGGTGGTCCAATGGCCGGCCGCGGCGGGCGCGGGGGTGCCAGCGGCCCCGGCGCGGGTGGGTCTGGCCCGCAAGCGGGCGGCGGCCCTGGACAGCAGTTCAAGTATACGACCAACGCGCGGAACGCCAACGTCAGCAACGACGCGCCGGCTGTGGAGGCGTCGTCGACGGCGGCGGCTGGAAGGTCCGAGGCGGCTGCGGCGGCCGCGGTGGGCACAGGCCAACCACTGACGGTGGAGATGTTGTCCGAGGCCAACGACGCACAGCAGAAGCAGATGCTTGGCGAGCAATTGTACCCGCGCATCTACGCGTCGCAGCCGCAGCTCGCGGCCAAGGTCACGGGCATGCTGCTCGAGATGGACAACGCGGAGATCCTGCACTTGATGGAGAGCGAGCAAGCGCTGGAGGAGAAGGTGTCGGAGGCACTCGTCGTCCTCCATCAGCACGTTGCTTCCACGGAGCTGCAAGGTTAAGTGCCGTTGCGGTGGTAGCGGCCGCCCCTGCCTGATGTGGGTGGCGACGCTGGGCCGCGCGGCGCTGCAAGAGCAAAACAAAAAAAAATGCGGCGGCGCCCGTGCACCCCGAAGGACTGCTCGCTGTCGGCCCCCAACGCGGGTTCTTGTTGTTTTTCCGAGTGGCGTGACTCCCCTCCTTGCTGTCGTCTGTCCATTTGTACCTGTTTGTTGAGTTGAGCGGGTGGCGGGCCGCGCGGCGCGGTCGGCAGTTTGGCGGTCGGGGTCGCGCGCCCCTGCTTTGTGTGAGGTGGATGCGTTTGGGCTGTGGTGGGTGTCTTTTGGTGTGCGTGGGTGCCCCAGTTGGTTGCCCCAAAAAACATAGATTGTTCGCTGGATGACTGTCGATGAAGCGTGGTGGAGATAATGGACAAGCAACGTGAGGGACACGGGCACCTGAGGCACAAAGCCAGGAGCTCGAATGGGCAGTCGATGCTCGCAATGCCGGCCAGACCCTGAGGTGCGCCCACCAATGTACAGAATGAAAGACACCCGTAAATCCCCTCGCCTGCGATTGCACCCCCCCCCACTCGCCATGACGCGCGCCCTGCTGCGCATCTCCCCTCCACCTCGTCGCCGCCCGCTCAATGATACACCGGCACGGGCCGAAACGCGTCCTCAATCCGCGTCCACGCCACCCGCACCTCCGCCTCGGTGGCCGACGCAAAGCAAAAGCGGAACCACCCCGCCTCCTCGCAACAATACTGCGCGCCCGGCGTGACGAGCACCTTGGCGCGGACGAGGCGCTTAAACACCGCATACTCGCGCGCAAACGCATCGTCTGGGCCGCCCGTCAGGGCCACGCCCCGCGCCGCAGCAGCGGCGGCCGTCTCAGACTCAGACACGGCGCCGAGGAGCGGCCGCAAGTCGGTCCACAGGAAGAAGCCCGCGGCGGGGGGCACGGCGGTAATCGACGCCCCTGCCGGGCGTGCCTCCCGCATCGCCTCGGCCGCCGCGGCGGCCGCCGAGGAGAGGCGCCGCCGGTTTTCCAAAAAGTACCCCTCCAGCCACGCCCCGTCGGTCAGCGCGTCGGCGAGCGCCGCCTGCGTGTCGGCGGCGACCGACGAAAAGTAGGTGACGGTCGAAAACACCGCCTGCACCGCCGCATTGTCGGTTAGGAGCACCCCCGCGCGCAGCGCATTGCCGCAAAAGTCCTTGGAGAAGGACCACACAATGTGCACGTCGTTGCCGAGGCCGCCCTCCCCCGCGTCGGCAAGCACCTCGGCGACCGACACAAAGCGGTCGGCGGCGGGGCCGCCGCCGCCGAGCGGCGGCGGCTCCAACGTCGAGTGCACGTAGATTTCGTCAAAAATGGCGTGGAGGCCCTTGGCGCGCGCCCACGCAAGGACGGCGGCGACTTCGGCGCGCGGCATGACCGCCCCGGTCGGGTTGCCGGGATTGCAAATGATCACCGCCCGCAGGGGGACGGGCGTGACGCGGCGATTGTTGGCCCGCCACGCCGCCTCCAACCCCGCCGCCGTGATGGCAAAGCCGGTGCCCGCGTCCATGGGCGCCGCGACGGTCGCAACGCCGGCGCGGCTCGCCAAGTCGCGCACAAACCCATAGTAGAGGGGCGTCGGGATGAGCACCCCGTCGCCGGGGTCGGCAAGCACCGAGCTGAGCAAGTCAATGACCGCGCCGGCGCCCGACGCCAGGTGCACCGCGTCGACGGGGATGGACCGCTTGCCGCGGAGGAGGGAGGTGGAGAAGAGCGCCGCGAGCGCCGCGCGGAGGTCGGGCGTGCCCGACATGTTGCCATAGGCGAGGTCGCCCGCGGGCAACGGCGGGCGGCGGGCGAGGCGGTCGGCCATCAGGTCGGCCGACAGCCGGTTCTCGGCCACCGACAGGGAGATAAAGCCGCGCGGGTTGGTGTCCGCGTCGTACGGGTCGTCGGCGGCCGCAAAAGCCAACTGCAGGTACTCGGGGAAGGGTGCTAGGAGTGACCGCCCACGGATAGAGAGGCGGCTCGCGCCGTCGGGGGGGGGCGCCTCGGACGCGGGCGGGGGGGCATCGGCGGGCGCGGCCACGTCCGCCCCACCGGGCGGGGCCGCCCCGTTCACGCCGGTCGTCATTGCCGACAGGGCCGTGCGGGCACCACCGTTAGGGGCGTCCAGGTGCGCCACCGTCGGCCGACGGTAGGCCCGTGCCGGCAACGGCAGCGGCGAGCAGCCGCCGAGGGCGGTGCGGCGCGCCGCCGCGGGGGATGCCCACGCGGCCGCTCGGCGGGGAGACGCCACCACCGCCGCACGACCGACGGGCGGGACGCCTGGGGACGGGCACGCGGGCAGCAGCATCGATCGACAGGGGGTGGGCCGTGGCTCGACGCGCCACGGCACAATGCCGTCCCACACGCCGCCACCCGCCCGAGGTCGGTCATACAGTACCACACGAGGAGAGGACGCGGCCGCGGGGCCGAGCTCCCTTCCCCCGCGTGCTGCAAGGAGTAGAGCGGGGACCAGTTCGGGATGAATGAATTGTCGACAAAGCGCAACGAGCGCAACGAGACGTCTGACAAGCTTTTCAACGACGCTTTACAAAGATTACAATTTCATACCACCGGCGGCGGTTCGCGAAGGCGACGCGGCCGCCCAGCGAGCGAGGGAGGCGCGGCGGAGGCGGCGACGCGCGTCTCGGTTACCCCGTCGAGTCGGGCGCGGCGCTCGGCGCCGCTAGTGGAGCACCCAGCCGGTGGCGGCCATGCCCCCCCCCTGCGGGAGCCACCCGTACCCCTCTGCGACACGGACGTACGAGGCCAGCGCTTCCGCGAGCTCGTACGGCTGCCCGACGCGCGCCATATCCACGCGCGCCGGCACCGGGTCGGGGTCCCCGACCGCCTCCCGCACGAGCAGGAGCAGCTCGAGCAGCCCCGTCGACGGCGTCCACCCCACGGGTGTCAGGGTGGCCATGCACAGGCTGCCGCCAGCCGTCACGTGCCCCCCGCCGCCCTGCATCCACCGCACCATCCGCGGCGCGAGGAGGCGCACAAACGGGGGCGCGGCGGGGTAGTGGGGCGGGAAGCGCACCTCAAAGGTCATGCCATCCAGGCCCGCCACCGCCAGGTCCATTGCCAGCGGCAGCGCGTCGGCGCCGGCCGCCGCCCAATTCCCAATGTGCACGTGCAAGACCGACAGGTCGTCGCCCGTGTCGTCCTCGCTACCGTCGCCCGCCGCCGCCGCCGACGCCGTCGCTGCGGGCCACGCGCGCAAGCCGTGGGCGCCCCCGTCGCGGGCGACCGCACGCAGATCCCGCATGATCCGCGTCGCGGCGCCGGGGGCGAGTGGCATGCGCCCGCCGCCAACCGCCGCCGTCGGGTGGTGCACCGCGCACGCCGGCGGGGGGCGCACCGGCGGCGGGGGTCCATTCCCACCGCCGCCGCCCGAGACCAAGACGGGCTGTGCACACCGCGGCGGCGGCGGCCGCCGCGGCGCTTGGGCCAGCTCGTCTGCCCGCGGGGGCAAGGCCAGCTGTGCCTTGGTGCCACGCTCCCACGGGGGGAAAGACCATGCTGCCGCGTCGGTCGACCCGTCGCCACTGGCCGCCCGCCAATTGGACACTATGAGGCCGCGCAGGCGGACGCACCCATCTGGGATCGCCGCTCCCGCCGCCCCAAGGAGCCCCACCGGCGCTCGCAGCGAGGCGAGCACCTCCACAATGCCTATGATCTCGGGGGATGACGTCGGACGCCACCAGCGGCTGGCGCGGTATCCGTGAAACCCAGACGAGTGCCCCTCGACCTGTCTGCTGGCAAAAGCAGCAGACGTCGAAAACCGGCGCGACACGTAGACGCCGTCGCCATCCGCGCGGCCGTGGAGGGTCTCCCGCGAATCCAGGCCGTTCCGCAAAATGCTATGCCAGTTGGCCGTGCCGGATCCGTGGAAGGCATAGATGGTCGGCGCGGCGGGGGACGCGGCGGGGGACGCGGCGGGGGACGCGGCGGGGGACGCGGTGGGGAACGCGGCGGTGGACGCGGCGGGGGACGCGGCGGCGGACGCGGCGGGAGACGCGGCGGGGGACGCGGCGGGCTCGGGCGGCGGCCGAGCGCCTGCCGACAACGTGGCACTAGTGTGACCACGACGCCTCGGAGAAGCCGTGGCACCACCCGCCAACGGCGCGGCAGACTGGGCGGTTGCCAAGGGAACGATGGCGGCCGTCGGGGGCGGTGGTGTGTTGACCAAAAAGCGAACGCGAGGAGCGGGCAGATTCGCGGCGGCGGCGGTGGCGGACGCTGCCATTGACACACGGACCGCCGCCGTTCGTTTTTCGGCGGCCGCTGCCTCGGCGGATGCGACCCACCCCGTGTGGCCAGCCGCCACGGCGGCCGTGACGGCGGCTTGGAAGGCCCACTCGCCAGTGGCCTCGCCACCGCCCACCACAAACGTTTGCGGCAGCCGCTCCGCCGCTGCCGATGCCGAACCGGCAGCGTCTTGCGGGGCGACTGGTTCGGAGGTGACCACAACACCAGCCACGGCAGCCTGTGACGACTCCGGCGTCAGCAGCTCGTCCGCTGACGGTGGCTGGAGGACAAACGGCGGCTCGTCGGGGGCGGCAACACGCAGTACGCCCGGCATGGAGCCAACGACCCAGGCGGCGACAGCAGCAGCCGCCCGGTGCGCGCGGTTGAGGGCGGCGTAGAGAGCCGGGGTCCCGCCGGTGCGCGCGGCGTCGGCCAAGTCGGCGACGGGTGGCATCACTTGCAGGGCCTCCAAAAACGTGAGTAACGCCGGGGACGCCAGCTGCAGGGTGGTCGACCGGCGGATGCCGGCGCCCCCGCCGGTATCCACCTTCTCTGCCATCACGGTCTGTAGGAAGGGTGGGGATGGGTCGAGGCGCGTCCCGAGGGGCGAGTTGGCGGCCTGGCCAGCCAGAAATAGAACCAGGTCCACAGCGTCGGGGTGGCGGAGGAGATCCACCGCCAAGCGGTCCATTGCCGCTGTGGGGACTGCAATGTGACTGCCAGCCACGCCAGTGTCGCCCTCTGGCGCCCCGCATGCCGCACCGGGCTGAACGGTTTGGCGCTCCCACCTCGCAGAGGCGATGCAGCCGCGGGCGGCCGCCGCACACCCGCCACCGCCGCCGAGGCACACGGCACCCGACGCTCCAAAGTGCCCCGCCCGCTCCCTCACCACCTGGTGACAAACGGCGCAGGCGGTCGAGGTGCAGGCCAGCCGGGACGCCGCGATGTGCAGCAGACGCAGCGGGAGCACCGCAGCCGCCGCGGCCACCTCGGTCGGGGAGACGCTGGATGGCAGGGCCAGGGGGTCACACGTGGTGCCATCCCTGAGGAACTGCGCGAGAGCGTCTTGCACGGCCGACAGCGGCTCAAAGTGCGTGGCCGTGTGTCGGCCGCCCGACCACCCGCGCACGACTGATAGCCAGTCGGCCTCATGCACACTCGCGGTGGCTGATACGGTCCGAAACGACACGGCGGAGGTGGCGGTAGTGGCAGAGGCAGCGGCGGCCGCGTCGTCGCCGTCAGGAGCCAAAGGGTACAGCCCATCGATCGAGATGTCGAGCACCAGCAAAGGGGTGCGACCTGATCGCGCCACGGCGCTAGTCTCAGCACTGGACGCTGCACCGGCGCCTTCCGGGCTGCCTGGTGCCGTCCCCGCTGGGGCCGCCGACGGGTCCGCACTACCGTCTGGTGCGCCCGGTGACGACGCGGGTGGCGCTATCGATGGGCCCGCATCGATGGAGCCTGCCGCCGAGATAGTGCCCCCGTCAACCTCCGCGGCGGCCGATGCGCCGTGGCCATCTGCCGGCGAGGGCGCCGCAGCGGCGGAAGCACCACGTCGCAGCGGCGGTCCTGGAAGGGCGCCCGTCCCGTCGGACACTGGCGTGTCCTCCATGTCAGCTGTTCCTGGCACGGAAGCGGCAAGGTCACCTCCGCCCTCCACCGCTTCGGAATCTGCATTGCCGCCATCCACGGGCAATCCGTCCGAGGCACCGTCGTCCTCGGTGTCGGAAGTCTGCCCGGCATCGATAAGGGTACCTTCGGCAGTCTGCCCGGCATCGGCGGGGACATCTTCGGCACTCTGCCTGGCACCAGCAGAGACATCTTCGGCCGTCTGCCCGGCGTCGGCAGGGGCATTTTCGGCAGTTTGCCCGGCATTGGCAAGGGCATCGTCGACAGTTTCCATCACAGCGACGTCCTCGCCGGCAGCAAGGGCACCCTCGATAACCACCTGCGCGTCCGCCTCATCCACCTCGGTACACCCAACGTTCAATCCCCAGGCGCGGAGGATGGAAGGGTTGACGTCTACCTCATCGAGGCGCATCCCGACAAGCAATCGGCTGCCGGCGGCGGCACCTACTCCCGCGCCGCCCGCCAGAGGGCGGGAAACGGCAACGTGGTAGCCAAACGCGCCGAGAGCGCGCACGTGGCGGGCCACGCGCGCGGCTGCACACGGAACGCAGCCGGCATGGTCGCCCGCGTCACTCCACTTGACGGCGCCTGCCGCCGGTGGCGCCGCCGTCCGGGCCGCGGCCACGGGCAGCATCGGCGCCGGCGGAGCCACACGGCGGGGCGGCGGCGGCGTCGGCGCGGCGTCGACCCCAATCACCCGCGCCTCTGCCGGCGTGATGAGCCCCGCGGCGAGCCACACCCCGCCAAGCCGCGACACATCTGCCCCAAGCGTTGTCCACGCAAAGGGGTAGACGTGGCCCGTCTGCGAAAGGCGCTTCAAAGCGCTGAGGATGGCGCCGCCGAGCGTCCCCGAGTCGGCCACCCCCTCCACCGCCAACTCGGAGCTGTCAAGCCCCATGGTCAGCGCGGTCCCGCAGACGGCGCAGAGGAAACGGCGCGGGTAGTCTTCCGCGTCGAGCACTTGCACCTGCAAGATGAGGGCGGCCCGGTCGCCGACCTGGCGTCTACGATATCCCCCCTGGGTGAGCGCCTGCTTGGCGGCAGCGATCGCGCCAGAGTTGGGCCCACACACCGGCTGAACGTCCGGCTCGGCGGCCGCAGCGGCGCCCTTGGGGGCCGGGAAGCTGGCGTTGACGCGCAGGGAAATGGTTGGCAGGCCGGTTGACGGGCGTGTGAATTCGGGCTTGTAGACGCTGCCGCCGGCGGTGCCGATGGACACGGCGATGCCAGACGCGTCGGCGCAAAAGTGAGGGGAGAGCGACGCCATGGTGCACCACTCGCCGTGCAGAGAGGCGCAAAGTCAGAAGACGATGCGGGGGGGGGGACGTGGAGCCGGAAGGACAGTCGGCACACAACGGCACCCGACAGCAGCGGAACGGCGATGGCCTCACAGCGGGGGCGGCGGGCTCCCACCCCCCGCTGCCGTTCCAACCACCGGACCTCCGCCAGGGGGTGGCGCGCACGACGCGGCGGGGGCAAACGACGACGCGGAAGCAGCGGCACGCCGCGGGCGCGCAGGGGAGGCGCAGAGCCCCTGACGCACACGGCGCAACAGTGGTGAGGACGGCTGCAGCCCTGACGGCAGCGGCGACCGCGGCAGCCAGTGGGCGTGCCACCCCGTTGGCGCATGCGCACAGCGGGCCGCCCCATTTGCGCATGCGCGCAGCAGGCCGAGGCGTCCACGACGAGCGCACGCGCCCACGGACTCCCTGCAGGAACGTGAATCAGGTTCATCGATGGCGAGATGCATCGTCAGCTTTAACAAAGTTGCCCAACGGATACCCTTTTACTTGGGGTTCCGTTGGAAGTAGGGGCCCAACGGATCTGCTTTTAGTTGGATATTGTTGGGCTCTGTGGGGGCTTCCGTTGGGCCATTAACATTCGTTGGGAACCGGTGGGCGTTGCCCCAACCGAGCCGAAGACGTGATTCTGACGAGATCACGTGCAAGGACAGAGCTTCCTGGCCGCATATGGGCTATCGGAGATGACCGACTCTCTAACTACGAGTTGTCTGTCAGATTTGTAAATGGTGGTTCTGCATTTGCAAAGAGCAGACGCCATAATTTCTGCGACTTGCACCCAGTAGCCCGAGAAGCCCGTCATGCGCGGACAGCACGGGACCGAGAAGATAGCACGATGTGATCTGGCTGTGTCATTTCCAAGCAGTCCGCGGAGCTCAAAGTCAAGCTACGGGCCCCAAGCGACATATATTCCGGTCGGCCTGCACCGGGACCGGCTCGTAGTCATGCCAACGTCAACGTCAGCCGAGAGACCAGTCCGAGCAGCAGCAGTTCCCGTCGAAGTGCTCCATTGTCGTGCGATATCTCCAGGATGGCCCGATCTCCTTATGAAAATTTAGTACAGGAGCGCTGCATCCGCCCAGTTTTGGTGCATGAGTGACCAGAAAGCCGACCACATGACTGTAGCACCGACTGCAGCGCTTCCCGCCGTCCCCGCAACATGAAAGTGCCGTCAATGAGAATCTAAGTCTACCTCTTGTGGAGCACTCATCGTAGTTTGTTGAAGTTATTTTCTCTACATCTTGATCGAGTCAGACATGTGACCATTGTGAACAAGCGGGATGTCAAAGCCCAACGAAAATGTCGCTCGTTGGGTCTCCGTTGGGCTCCGTTGGGCCCCAACGGAGCCCATGGGTTTCACGTTTAGTTGAAGGTTGGGCCCAACGGGCCGCCCGTTGGGAAACTTAGTCGAAGCTGACGATACAGGGCCATTGGTGGACCTTGCGGGCCCCCCTTAACATCATTAGACGATGGACCGCGCTCCTCGATGTGCTCCCAGCCAGCAGCACGGCACACGTCTTATCTTGTGTTGCGCTGTGCAATCGAGAGCCCGCACAGACTCCCATTGGTCGCATGACGACAGCGCATCCACGTGGCGAACGATCGTGTGCACAGCCGTCGATGTGCAGTGTGCCAACTTCACAGCAATTGTTCTGCAAGATGGGCTTGGAATTCCAGATCAGCCAAATCCACGTCTCCATGGCTCAAGCGGATTCGGAGCGTTGACGTTGCTCCTCTTCTCCTGCGCGGTGACACGAGTAAAGTCGTCTTTAGACAGCAGCCGCGACCGCGTTCGTCGCAGGATCCTCTCACGCTTTTGCGTGCCATAATGGCGGTTGCCTTCCTTCCCACCCTCGCCCGCGGCTTGCGGCACCTGTTGATTGCTCCTCGCCGGGCGGTTCGACGGTGCACCCGCCGTCTCGTCGGCGCGCCCCCCGCGGTGAGCCGGCGGTGCCTCGCGGCCACCCCCCCGCGCATGGCCCTGCGGGTGACGCCTGTGCCGACTCTGAGTGACAACTATGCCTACCTCATCTCTGACACGATCACCCGCAAGGCCGTGGCGGTCGACCCCGCACAGCCGGCGCGAATGCTCGCCGCCGCCGCCGCCGCGGGCGTGACCATTACCGAAGTGTGGTGCACACACCGGCACCCCGACCACTCGGCGGGCAACGAGGCGCTGGTGGCCGCGTTGGCGCGCGCGACTGGCGGCGCCGGCACCAGCGCCGGCGTTGCGGTCGTTGCCAGCGGGGTGGAGCGGGACGGCGTCCCCGTGCCGGGCACGACCGTGAGCATCCGCGACGGGGCGGCGGGGCGGGTGGCCGGCACAGCCATTGGGTGGGAGGCCATCCATACGCCCGGCCACACGGACGGCCACATGTGTTTTGTCGTCCGCGACGTGACCGTGCCCGCCGCCGCCGTCGACGTCGACGGCCTCGGCGCCGACGCGCCGCCCGTCACAGCTGGGGAGGCTGGGGAGGCGGTGGTCGTCGTGCCCGCCCTTTTTTCTGGCGACGCCCTTTTCCTCGGCGGCTGCGGGCGGCTCTTTGACGGTACGCCCGCAGAGGCGTTGACGTCCCTCGACCGCCTCGTCGCCGCCCTCCCGCCGGCGACCGCCGTGTATTGCGGGCATGAGTACACGCAAACCAACCTGCGCTTTGCGGCGGCGGTGGAGCCGCGCAGCACCGCGGTCGCTGCCGCCGCTGACCGGGTGCGGGCGGTGCTCGGCGACGCGCCGTGGGGAGACGCGCGGCGGGGGACGAGCGTTCCGGGCTGGATGGGCGTGGAGGTGGACGTCAACCCATTTTTGCGTGTCCGTGAGCCGACTGTCGCCGCCGCGGTTGGCAAGGAGGGGGGGGATGCGGCGACCGTGATGGGTGCGCTGCGGAGGTGGAAGGACCGGTTTTGAATGGACGACGAGCCGGAATGAGAGGGAGAGGGACGAACACCGTTTTGCTCTCTTTGCTTCTACCTTTTTTCTCTGACGGTCCCTCTGTGTCCTCTCGTGTCTTATGTCGTCGTTGTCTCTACAGTCAATATCCGCTTATATGGCACCCTTGTGCACTTTGTAGCCCGCCTTGTGTTTCAAGAAATATATTCTTTGACGACGGCTACTTCCTGTCGTTTGCTGGATCGGGCCAATGAGATGCGTTCTTTCCGTACGATCGTCCGCTGCTGCTCTCTGGTGCGTCCTCAGCGATCGCGATCCTCCCAGTTATATGGCAGGGTGCCATATAACTGGAGCGCATATAACCGGATATTGACTGTATCTTTTCAGTCTTGTTGTCGGGATCGGAATCGGAAGTTCGTCTACGTAGATTTTTAACGGCGCGTATCAATTGGGCAACGGTGGATGCATAGAAGTACTGTGCAGCGATCCTGTTGGCGCCACCGCTCAATTCGCGGCATGCCCAACGCCAGCAGTGTGGTGCACTTGATCGCCTTCGTGCTCGGCTTGCATCGGGTCGTCTTCACCAACGTTTCGCTCCGTGCTCGCGATGACCTCCGTCTCCCGGCGAGCCTGAGCACCACACAGCTGCTGTGTCGTCTGCTTGTCCCTATTGTCCCTCACTCCTTCTCCCTGTCTACTCTTCACCCCGTCATGGATGCCACGCTTACCGATGGCATGGCCATCCGCACTCTTGCGCGCGTCTTGACGGCTGCCGCCAAAATCGGCGACAACATCTGCGTGGAGCCCCAAGCCCGCTCCCTCGCTCTCCGCGCCTTGTCCTCTCAAAAGAGCGCCGCCGTCGAGTTTGTGCTCGACGGCACTTTCTTTGACACGTACTTGTTGCTGCCTTCCCCTTTGACACAAGCACCGGGCGGCGGTGACGGTTCCCTCCCGTCGACGCCCGTCACGCCCGTCACGCCGCGGTCTCCCAGCCCCCCCCCCGCCGTCGTTGTTGCCGCCAAGCTCCTCCTCCCCATCTTCCGGTCGCCGGCGGGCATTGAGCGGCTGACACTGGCGCTTCCCGCCGGGTCCCCGCGGCTGTCCATCCACATTTCGGGGGTGGCGGGGGTGACCAAAACCTTCTCCCTGCCGGCACTCGTCGGCACGCTCCTCCAGCCGGTCGCGCCGCGGGCCAACAAGGCGTGCCGCTTCGAGTGCCGCCCGGGGCTGCTCACGTCCGTCTTGTCCAATTTCCACGCGCGGTTGGAGGAGGTCACGCTCGCCGCGTCGGGCGAGGGCCTCCGCCTCTCGTCCTACGTGAGTGAGGGCGGCTCGTCGGTTGGGTCCCCCGTGCCGCCCGACGCGGCCGCCGCCGCGGGGGGAGGCGGGGGGGGTGGCGCCGCCGCCGCGCGCCGCCGCCGCTCGGGGGCGGCGCGGGCGGCCAATGGCGGCGGCGGCGGCGGTGTGACGACCGGCACGAGCGCCGCAACGACCGGCGCGGCGACGATGCTCCTCCGCACGGAGCTGTCCGCCCCCGCCCGCGAGTTTGAGGCGTACGCCGTCCCCCCCGGCGGCGGGGAGACGAGCCTGACGCTCCCCCTGCGGCCGTTTCGGACCGCCGTGGAGTGGGCGGAGCACTTCCCCGACGCGCCGCTCGCCATGTACTTTGACGACTCGGGGGTGCCGGTGGTCATGGAAGTCACCGCCGCGGGGCCGGGGGCGGGCGTGCTGCCAGCGCCGACGCCCGTGCCGGGTGGGCACGACGGCGGTGGGGGGGGGGGGGGGGCCC
>ENA-ORXR01002859-ORXR01002859.1-marine-metagenome-genome-assembly--contig:-NODE-2859-length-16012-cov-3.924067_pt1 | contig 16012 bp, 10 predicted proteins | sample MGYA00237866_ERZ511479 | MGnify/ENA metagenome assembly ERZ511479 | reverse complement strand
TAATTAAATACTTTTAATTTTTAGAATATCTTTTAGCTTCTTAGCATTTTTCTTTGCCTCATCCACATTTTTACTTAAGAGTGTAGCATGGCCCATTTTTCTATTTGGCCTAGTTTCAGTCTTACCGTACAACATAATATTTGCTCCAGGTACATTGATCGCGTCATCGAGCCCATCGTAGAATACTCTGCCAGTAAAATTTTCCTCACCAAGCAGATTTACCATTACAGAGGCAGATATATTGCTAGTATCTCCTAATGGCAGATTGAGTATGGATCTTAAATGTTGTTCAAATTGGGAAGTATGTGCTGCATCATACGTATGATGACCACTATTATGAGGTCTAGGTGCTACCTCATTGATAAGAATATTTCCTGATTTAGTTAGGAACATTTCTACGGCTAAGATACCTATTAAATCAAAGGACAACATAACCTCTTTTGCTAATTCTGCTGCCGATGCTTCGATAGTAGCATTTATATTTGCTGGGCAAAAGAGATACTCTACCAGATTGGCCGTAGGATGAAACTCCATTTCCACGACTGGGTAAGTGCTCATGTCACCATTGGCGTTTCTGGCAACTATAACCGCTATTTCCTTTTCAATGTCGACAAGTTCCTCTACAATAGAAGCCGTATCCATGAGATTTTCTAGGTCAGACTTAGATCGGATAACAACGACTCCTTTACCATCATAACCATCCTGACAAGCTTTCTGCACAAAAGGAAACTCTTGTTGGCCATTTTCTACTGCAGCTAGAATACTACTTTTACCGTTAAAGTGCTTGTAAGTACTAGTAGCAATATGGTGTTTAATATAGAAGTCCTTTTGCTTTCCTTTGTCTTGGATTATCTCCAAGGCAGCTGGTTGGGGGTAAACCACTTTTCCCATTTTCTCTAAATCCATGAGAGCCTTTACATTGACTTTCTCTATCTCTATCGTGATGATGTCCATTTCTTTTCCAAAAGACATGACATCATCGTAATTAGAAAAATTACCTTTAGTAAATGATGTACATAGATGGGCTGCTGGATACGTATCCTCCATATCTAGAATATGGACGCGTAAGTCTAATCTTGCAGCTTCTAGGCAGATCATTTTACCCAGTTGACCACCACCTAGGATTCCAATATTCTTTCCAAATTGATATTCTTTCTCCACAGTCAAAATTTATTGAACAAATCTATGATAATTAACTGAATGAGTTTTATAATTAAATGAAAAGATATGGCATATTTACAAAATAATAGACAACTATGAAGGACTTAATTATCAAAAATACAAGAATTATTAACAGAGGTAAAATCACCTCGGGTGATATTCTTATACATGATGATCGTATTGTCAAAATCGATACTAGCATAGACCAAAATGCAAAGCTTATAATTGATGCTAAGGGAAAGTTTGCCATGCCTGGAGTGATTGATGACCAAGTTCATTTTCGTGAACCAGGTCTGGTGTATAAAGCCGATATCTTTACAGAATCGCGTGCAGCCATTGCAGGAGGGACTACTTCCTTTATGGAGATGCCAAATGTAAAGCCTGCAACCTTAACACAGGAGCTGCTAGAGGAAAAATACCAAATTGCTAAGCGGAAATCGCATTGCAATTACTCTTTTTTTATGGGTGCAAGTAATGATAATCTGGAAGAGGTACTAAAGACGAACGGAAAAAATGTATGTGGTATAAAGATATTTATGGGCTCTAGTACGGGGAATATGCTTGTAGATAATCAAAAAACACTAGAGGGTCTATTTTCCAAAGTGCCTTTACTGATAGCTACTCATTGTGAAGATGAAGCCAGGATAAGAGCCAATATAAAAAAGGCCATAGATAAATATGGCGATGATATACCTATCAGCGAACATCCTATTATACGTGATGTAGAAGGCTGTTATTTATCGTCAAGTATGGCTGTAGAAATGGCCAAAAGAAATGGTACACGCTTGCATATATTGCATATCTCCACGATGAAAGAACTCGCTCTGTTCGATAATACAAAGCCATTAAGCGAAAAATTGATTACTGCAGAGGTTTGTGTACATCACTTAAGTTTCAATAGCGATGATTACGAGGAATATGGAACGCTAATAAAGTGTAATCCAGCTGTGAAGGATAGAACCCAGCAGGAGGCTTTACTGCCAGCCCTGCTCAATAATACATTAGATATAGTTGCCACTGATCACGCTCCACATACATGGGAAGAAAAGCAAAATCCGTATTTGACTGCACCTTCAGGGGTTCCTCTAGTCCAACATGGATTAAATATGATGGTAGAGTTGTACCATAAGGGAATGATATCTATGGAGCAGATAGTAGAGAAAATGTGCCATGCTCCGGCGGAATGCTTTAAGATAGTGGACCGAGGATATCTTGAAGAAGGCAGTTTTGCAGATATTGTAATATTAGATATTGATGATATCACCACAGTGAGTAAGGACAATCTCCAATACAAATGTGGTTGGTCACCTTACGAAGGAAAGACTTTTAAGAGTAAAGTTTGCCAGACTATTGTTAACGGCAAAGTAGTATATGACAGTGGGAAGTTTACGGATATACACGTTGGACAAAGATTGTTATTCAATAGAGAGATTTAAGAGAGCCAACATGCATGGTATAGTAGCGTCGGCGTGCCACTTGTGGCTAAGCCCTGCAAACGGAGAGCGCAAGGAATAAGCGATAGGAACGGCATTCCTTTTATTTTACCGGTGGTAAAATAAAGGGATATAGTGTATAGCGCGGTCACGCATTTATGCCGTGATGGTCCCCAATGTAGAAACAGAATCTAGCGTACTAGCACGCCTTAACTAGCTAACTAAATAGGGTGTTCACAGGATAGTTTACCTTTACTATCATAAGGAGATCATAATAAATAATATTTGGATTGCTCAATTATTCCAACCTTTGCGCTGTTAACGAGGCAATTCTTATTGGCAATTTGTCACACTTTTTGTAACTATCATGCTATAAAGGATCTAACCCCATTTGATAATCCTGGGCTATAAATATTGCATTATCCTGGGGAGCTATTCTCTCTCACTTATAATTATCACCAAATAAAAAGCGGCTCTCAAAATGATTTGAAAGCCGCTTTCCTAATATTATAAAAAATAGAGATTACTCACCTCTAAACTTTTTTAGAATATATTCCATTTGTCTACCTGCTGCTTCTCTACCACCCAATCCGAATGAAAGCGCTACTGCAACTGCAACTGCACCTAAAGTAAGACCGAATGCGAGGTTAACGATATCGTTAGCTATACCCATTGTGCGTAAGGCAATCGCAAGGAATAGACCTAATGTAGCCATTCTGGTAACCATGCTCAAAAAATTATCTTGAACTGCACCAGATGCAATATTCGAAATCCAATTACCAATAGCCATAATGATTAAGCCAAAGAATATGCGACCTGACATTTCAAGAATATCGTTTAGTAGGACTGTCATCTGAGCAAATTCCAACTGTTCCATTGCAGCAATTACACCTGTAAACATGATAAACGCAAATATTATGTTTGCAGCCAAAGTTGACATCTTTGTAGTTCCAATGATATTTGAAAGACCCATTTTAGCAGACATATTGTCTAATCCAATATTAGCTAAAAGTTCCTTAAGGATATTACTTACAAATTTACCACCGAAGTAGAATACTGCAAGAATAATTCCAGCAGCAATAAGCTTAGGTATAACCGCCATCATTGTTTGAAGCATATCTTTCAAAGGATCAGCGATAGCATCAAATTCAAGTTTATCAATCGCTAAAATCAAAATAGGGATGAAGATGATAATGAAAACCAACTGCTTTACCAGCTTTCCTAAGTCAAAGTCACTTGTAACAAATCCCATCTTAGCAGCAAACCTATCTAAAGACTCTCCTGCAAAACCCATTAGCTCAGATACTATAGTAGCTATCATATATCCAGCAAATGCGATGATTCCAGCTGTAAGAATTTTAGGGATAGCATTTAAGAATGAACCAACCATATCCTTTATAGGATCAAGTACATTGCTGATTCCGAGTTTTTCCAAAACTATCATTAAAACAATAAGCATAATAATAAAATAGACAAGCTTGGAGATTAACTCCTCTGGGCTAAAATTAGATTTAGTTGTCTTAAATAGACGATTATCTAAATCAGTTTTACTCAATAGTTTTCTTGTAACGCCTCTTAAGGTCCTCGCTATTATCCACCCGATGATGAGTACAATAAGCGCACCTATAATATTCGGCAAGTATGCACCCGTGGTATCCATAAAGTTACCGATTGCATTTTGAAATTTTAAACCTAAATTATCCATACTTTTTTACAGTTTTATTTATTGTTCTTAGAAGTAATTACTTAAAATATTGTTAAATCGTTATAGTTTTAGACCATAAAGCTGCACAAAAGTAACGCTTCATAGCTAATAAATACCTTTTATTGCGACTTAAATGTTAATTTTTGTTAATATAATTTTAAGCAGGTGTCATTAACAGTTTTTTGCTTGCAAAGCTCCGAGCTTAGATGTATTTTTAATGATAACTCACTCTTACTTACACTTAACATTATATAATTCGTTATCGGACAAATTATTATAGTTGATTTGAAGGTAGCCAAATGAATCAATATCTCAAATATAAAATTACTCTTTTCGCTGTATTTGTCGTTATGACAAGTGTGACTTGGCAAATTCATAATAGCCAACAACCACTATTAAATGAAAATAAAAGTATAGTTAAATTTGAATTTGGTAATGTTTCAATTCCCGCATCACTCCTAGCTAATCAATCGATAGTTAATATTTCTAAGGTAAATTGGCCAAATTTTCCCTCCACAATAACATTGATGAAGGATTCCGAGATCCTTGGAACGGAGATAGCATCAATAGATTTATTCGTAGAAAATACTATAGATCATTCCATATATAGCTATAACAATGTGGATAAGATAGATTGGGGTAAAGTCGCAGACCACATGGGTAAGCACTGCACCATATATATCAAGGTCTTAGACAACAAAGGAGACAGTTATATTGCAGGGATGGCTAGTTTTGAATCCACTCTAATCTACGCAAATCATTTTATAGGGAGCTCGTTTGTGGGTGCTGCTAGAGTCGTATTAAATAATCTCTCGAACAATCATACAAATGATGAACAAAAAGTACATATCTCAGATATCATTACTTTCGATAGATCTGCCACGATATGTCCCGTTTACCTATCCAGTGAGACTGCTCAATATCTATTAGATCAGGATTTAGGCTTTGATATTGAACCCGATGTTGAAGTTCACCTATTGATAAAGAATGATAATGGTGCGCTCCGAAAATTGAGCTATCAAAAAGGTCACAAAATTACACTCAAAGAGCTTCTGAAGGATCACGTAGAGGAAACTACTATTTATTTTAGTATGGGCATGCCAGAGTCACCACATAGCAGAAGGGCAATTTTAACCATTTCAGATCAGTACAACTTATTTGCTGTACAGCCTTCCATCTTGTGGGATGAAGTAGGAATGTTGTATGACCAAATAAACTACAAAACACTCACGTATGAAGCAGCAAATATCGATTTGGTTTGGGGAGATATTCATCTAACGCTAACAAAGAATGCCGAGGGGGACTACTATTCTAAGCAGCGGATAGGCAAGAGTAAATGGACAGATGCCTATCATAGTAAGCCTAATATATTGATAGATAAGAATATCTACCTAGATAGTCTATCCTTCAATATGTCTATTGCTACTCAGCACTTAGATACTACAAATAAAATCACTATTAAAAATATCGCTTCACATGATTTTGAGAGTGATTTGAAGTTGAACTTGCCAGACACCATGGACACTATGAGTGAGTCTTCTTACAAGTCTGTAATTACCTTAGACAGCAATAACCTTACTGGCACTACTAATAAATCCATTAGTGTTGAGTTCCAGATTTTTGATGATGGACCAAGTTCGAAAGAGAAGAAATATCAATTGCATTGGGGTAATATAGACACCACATTATTTATTAAAAAGAAACATAACTACTCGGAGTCTTTTTCGGTAGGCCTCGCTGAGATGATAAATCTACTGGCAAAGGAACCTGTTCTGACCTCTTCTCAGGCGGGGGTTCTTGAAGCGTTTTCATATAGACTGGTTCATTCACGAGATGATAAAGTTATACAAGAAGCAACAATAAAGACTAATCTGAATGATCCTGAAATATTTAAGGAGCATATAAAGTCATTTGATGTCGAGGATAAGCTTCAGTTTGGTGATAGAATTTCTTTGCACACATTCTCTGGAGCAGGGATAGGCTCTCGGGACAAAATCTTAGTAGATTTATTAATAGATAAGATTACAGAGCAAACGGAGAAAGATGCACTAAATGCGACCAATAGCTTTTTAAGTTGGGGACAGCATAAATTAAAGGTAACTCAACTTGGGAGCACGAGTCCAAAAAAGAAAATACAGGACCAAGTCATAGATCGACTAAGTTTACTCAAAAATATGGATCAGCAAATACTTTTCAATAGATTGGGTAGAGATGAACAAATTGTTTCAGCTGAATGGTTTATCAATGATAAATTATCGAAAAATGATGATTGCAAAGGCGGTAAAAAGTGGAGAGCGTGCTTTTCTCAGCATTTATTAAAGGCCAGAGCTGGCGATTTTGTAAGTATTTTTATGCGCACCTCTAAAGGAATGGGTCTTGTTTGTCAATTTTATCTAGACCGAATTGCAAACGATGATTTTATTAGTTTTGGTGATTCCCAATTTGATAGTTTACTTTTTAAATATGCAGTCACTTCTTATACGAAATTAAGTAATCCACAGTACAAGTATGATTTCAACTGGGGAAGCACTACGATCCCCCTAGAGCTTATGGGAAATCCGAGGGTGTACGGTGGTTCACTTAACATAAAGGAACAAGAATTCATAGACTTACTCAATGAAAAAATTCACATTAAGTCTAGTGATGGAGAAGTTATTTCTGTGCAGCATGCATATCTTATCGTACGCAGAATCCAAAATTCGGAAACAAATAAGAATTGGACAACTTTTGATTTTGATTGCGAATTTTTGGACTGCGCACTTAATATTTTAGATGCTAAAAAAGTAATAGCAGAGCTGGATAACCAAGTATATAGCGTCAGAGTATTTATAGATCAGCATGATCAGTCAGAGGAATTTATTAAGGTCTCATTTATCGATTTAATTATTGAGAATGAGTCAAATACTTGGATTCCAAAATATTGGATTAATAAATTGCAAGATCTTGAAACCTTCGATTTTCAATTTACCTACCAAGACAAAGATAAGACGCTCATAAAACTTGATCGTAAAAATAGCAAATATCAATGGATCATTGATAAATATAAAGATGATCCTACGGTGGAGCTTTTGGATATGCCAGGTTTCAAAACAGTGCAGCGTACAGTATATACAAAGAATGATTGGGGCAATTCTGAAGAAATTCGGACTACAGAAGTTCTCAGTAAGGATTATACCAATGCATACACCCTATATGAATTCCACGATTTTGCTTCGACAGAAGTCAACTTATATTGGAAAGGATACAAAGCACTGTACGGTGTACTGTCTTATTGTAGAGATGATTTTATTTGTGCAGATGGTACATTAGAGCTTAAGATCGGCGATGAATTTATGGAAATTATCCGTGGCGATCTGATTGTTCTTCCAGAATCGGGCCCTGGCTATAAGTTTATTTTCGATGATATCAACAGCATGGAAATTGTAACCGCATTAAAGGATATTCCATTTCATACTAATTTGTTTTTTGAACACCTTATTATCAAGAATCAGCGAGGTGAATTGATCAGGTTACCTATGCAGTTTGCTTTTCACTTAGAATAAATGCTCACAGATCTGCAATCTTTTGTAAAACGTATAGAATACTTTGTTATTTTTTATAACAATCACCTTAAAAGAATAGCTTTGTAGTAAAATTGATAATTATGCGCTACTTACTGATTATTATGCTATCGCTATATTCTCTTGCGATTTTCAGTCAAGAAATTATTGATGGTAATTTTGCCTTTCAAGATGATCCTGCAAAGAAGTATTCGATCTTAGTACCATCAAGTTACAATCCAAATACTCCTCATGCACTTATGATTGGCTTCCACCCACTCAATACAAACAGATGGGATGCTCAATCTTGGCGAGACACATTGATCAATTTCGCCGAATCTAATCAACTCATATTGGCCTGTCCAGATGGCGGACCAGATGGCAGAGTGGATGATCCTATTGATACTGCTTTTACTTCTGTATTGTTAGATAGTTTGGGTATGTGGTACAATATTGATCGCAACCAACAGTACGCCATTGGATTCTCTTGGGGAGCACGGACAGCTTACACTTATACATTCAATCATCCTGATCAATTCAAAGGAGTTATTCCCATTGGTGCAGCTATCGAAGGTACTAACCAGTTCCCAACTAACATTGAAAGTTCTCAAGGGACTGACTTTTATATAGTACATGGATCTAATGATAGTCCATCTGAAAGATATTTTCCAGCCTTGGAAGCATTAGATGAAGCGGAGATCTGCCATAGCGAAATACTAATAAGTGGGGTAGGACATACTATTGATTTTCCAAATAGAAATTCGATCCTTGATGAAGCCTTCGCTTTTGTCTCTCAATCTAATAATTGTCAAATATCTTCTACATCTAAAAGTGTCGAAAATTTATCATCACTGATCGATATTTATCCAAATCCTACATTAAATGGTCATATCAATATTGAAGATTCATTAGGACGTGAAATTTCCTCCGTTCAAATTTTGAATCTGCAAGGGCAATTTATCCAGCAGTTGAGTGGCAGCGACAGATCCTGGCGAACCAAATATTACGATCCTGGCGTTTATTTAATAAAAATTTATTTTAGTGATGGATCCCACCGTACAAAGAGAATAATCTTCTTGGACAAAAACTAGTACAGGAGTCGACTTAAAAAAAATGGATAATAACATCATTGGTAAGTAATTTTTCCGCGTGGACTTACATCGCAATATTAAAACATGAAGAATAACACTCTGCTCATTATCATTAGTATTTTAGCAGTCTATATCGGACTTACATATTTTGGTGGACAAGTTGGAAGGCAAATATTGTATCCATTGCGATTATTTGTTACATTTTTACATGAGTTTGGTCACGCATTAGGAGCAATCATAACTGGCGGTGAGGTCACCTCGTTCATAGTACGAGATGATGGGAGCGGACTTACGGGTACGCGAGGAGGCAATAGAGCTATCGTTATTATGGGCGGATATATAGGCTCTGCTATCTTAGGAAACTTGTTGTTCTATATTGGTGCGCGTCAGCATAGTATTGCGAAGGCTACATTATATAGTATAGCTATTGTTATGTTGATAGTAGCTATTGCATGGTTTTCATCGCTATTTACAACATTCTTCTTGACACTATTCTCTATCGGACTTATATGCATTGCGCGGTATACCCAGCTTGATCAGATCGTAGTCATGTTTTTAGGTCTAGCTAGTATACTTTATATTATTCAAGATTTTAGGATTGGACCAAGTTCTGATTTAGCAGCATATGCGGAACATTTTGTGATAATCCCTAGCGTTGTCTGGATGTATATTTGGTTATTTATTGTTCTTATTTTATTTATTTTAAATATTAGGGTCATTTTCAAGAGGTCAAGAAGAGATGTCTAGCCGTGTTCTATCTTTATTGGAGCTTCCCACAGTCTCCTAAGGTCGCCGTGGTCGAGCTATACACTATATCGCTCTTATCAAAAACTAATAATTAGATTGGTAGAATAATTAAGGATCACCCTGAATTTTTGTCCCGAGTTACTAAGAGCGATGCCGTTTCTATCCCTAAGCCCTACGCGCCTCCGGCTTGTCGAGCTCCAGCTTTCGCCTCCGCTTCGCTTTATTCCATTAAAATTCTATTATCTAGGGGTATTCAGAAGTAAGAGCACATCACCACAGGGTAGCCCGTCCCGATTTTCGGGAGTGAAATATTTATAGCCCTGGGTTGAAAACCCTGTGTAAAAGTGGAGGTTAAATCCAATTTGGCGTGATTTTTATGAAAAAATCATGAAAAATTGTCAACAGGAATTACCCCGTTTTCAGCGCAAAGTTTAGAAAATCGAGCAATCCAAACCTATGAAATTCGTATATCTCCTAACAGTTGTAATGGTTTTCGTTCTTATGAATATCCCATTACAATAATAGAGATATTCATATGTAAGAGGAGATAACCACAGAGTAGCTTGAATATCACTAGCCGTGGGTAATCTTCTTACGAATATTCCAATAATAGAGAATTGGTTGTGCTGGTTAGTATCTATGATTATAAAAAAGGAATCGGTCGACAAAGATTCTAGCTCAAAAAAAATACGCGCAATAAATCTTACATAGATTATATTGCGCGTACACGAAAGTTAAATTAATATAGGATTTCTAACTTAGAAACAATCCTAATTTATAATTTTTCTTTACAGAAGAGAAATTATTTTATTACAGATACCTTTTGTGATGTAAATTCAGTACCAGCTAGTATCTTGAAAATATAAACGCCACTTGCAAACGAGCTTACATCGTAAGATACTGTGCTTTCACCATTTATTATTCCCAAGTCTTGTTCTAGCACTACACCTCCTACTAAATCAGTAATTTGGATAGACACATTTTCATTGTTCGTAACATTCAAACCTACATTAACAAATGAGGTAGCAGGATTAGGTGTTATCTCTACAGATGCAGTAGGAGAGATCTCCGATACATTTGTCATAAGAGCATTTATCACTCCATTATCAAGATATAACATATCTCCCCATGCGGTAGTTGCTCCAAATCTAATAAGGACTGTTTCACCAATATAATCATTAAGACTTATAGTATCAGAAGCCCAATCATTACTACCTGGTGTAAAGAAAGAATTATTACTATTAACTTCTGGAGCTGTTCTTAGCTCACTACCAGCTGCTGACCATAACTCAGTAAATGAATCGCCACAATCGGTTGACAATTCAATTCTTAGTTCATCATTAGACCCTTGGAAAGAAGTATAAGCGTGATCAAATGAAAATGTAGCTCCAGATGCTGGAATAGTATATTGATCCGCTATAATCATGCTACCATCTTGAGCAAAGTTAGCAGGATTCCAACCGTAAAAATTAACAAGCACGGAATTATCAGACTCACCATAAGCTCCAAGGCGATTATTTGCTTGAAGAAAATCTTGATTCACCACGGCAAAATTAAGTCCACTGAAGGGATTATCAATAGCAGCACCTTGTGGTATACCACCAACTGCATCACTCTCAAAATCCTTTTCTAGTTCATCAACTGGCTCACCTGCTTTTAGAAAGGTTAATGGAAGCGTCTGATTGTTTAGAAATACTCCATCAACACCTGATGCAACTATAGCATTAAATGTCAAATTAGATGTTCCAGCTGGGAGATTAATTGCATCAAACGTAACGTCAGCCGATGTGCCTGCAGCTAAAACTCCTGTCTCATCTACCCTCGCTACTTCATCTCCATTGATAGCCATAATGACAGAGTATCCTTCGATATCGCTAGTTCCAGAATTTGTAACCATTGCAGTACCACTATACTCTACTTCGCATAATTCGCCAGAAGCTTCGTCATTACTTGATACAGATATATCAGACAAGCCCTCGACCTCTTCCGGTGCACGATATGCAGCAGCTACCACATTCTTATTTTGGTCATTTTGTATAAATGCAACTGTAGCATATTCATTAAAATTGTACATTCTATTAGGAAGATCCATATCTGTCATTTCGACAACGTGTGATTCTCCTGGAGCTAATGCTGGAACATCCATTCCAGCAACTCCTCCATAAAACTTCTTCATGACTGCGTCAAATACAGTTATTGATGTAGATCCTGGTCTGTAAGGCCAAACTATCTTCTCCTCTACACCAGCTACTCTTAACTTATCGTTAGGAAGATCATAAGTAATCTTAGTACTAGGATTAGTAACAGTAACTACCATCGATACCTTCGTGAAATCCTCAGATAATTCTTGTGTAACCGTCATGGTAAGTGGAGCATCACGCTCGTAAGCTACATCAATGTTTGATTGTGTAATCAAGGCAGGAAAAGTTGGACCAGTTGGAACAATTCCATTAAGGTACAATGTTGGTACACCTTGAAGTGAGTAATAATCTTGTCTTACTTGTACATCTTCAGGATTATCTGCGTTCATGGGATCAACTCCAGGAAATGACGTTTGATATCTTAGCTGTACAACCTTTTCAGCGTTCGCTTCTAGAATCGCATTCAGCATAGGTGTAGACTGCTCACATGGAGGACACGATGCTTGTGTGAATTCCTCTACAAGACTGACACTTTGCCCAATTAAAGAGCCCACGCCTAAGATCATAGCTACAACTGAAAGTAATATTTTATTCATAGTCGAATTAAGTTTAGATGTTAAAAAAATATAGTTATTTAGAAATATTTAAATTAGGTTTAATGTCCCAATAATTATCATTCATGAGAATGGTAAAAACCATAGTGTTAAGGTAATATAAATTACAAGAAAACTCTTGGCAATATTACACTTAGTCATAAGTTTTACAAAATTGCTTTAATTTTATCCAATAAATTACCTTTACATAGCGTGGCGATATTTATTTCATTTAAATATTAAACCTACGCAACTTACATAAATCCTAGAACTTGCATTATATATTTCGTCTTTAGCTGTACCTAAATCACTATTCAGCATAGATAAAATAGATGGCAATAAGCAGTCTGTTATAGATTAATAGTTCTTAGTAGTCCATCATTACTAGAGACAGAGAGTAATTAAGTACGAAATAGTTACGATTACTTTACCACTGCTGCCTAAACTGAATTTTTAACTCATTTTCTAGAGATTTTAGCTCGCGGAGCTCAGACTTAATTATCAAGCAAAGTGAAATACCTTCTTTTCCAGCACGAGCAGTACGCCCACTACGGTGTGTATAATAATCTACCTGATCTGGCAACTGATAGTGATAGATAAAAGCCAAATCATCAACATCTAAACCTCTTGCAGCTAGATCAGTAGCTACAAGAAACTGCAGCTTTTCACCTTTAAAAGCACGCATAACTTTGTTGCGCTCCTTTTGCAGTAAATCGCCATGGATACAGTCCGCGCTAAAGTTCTTTGCGATCAGTTGCTTAGTCAAGCTTCTAGTTGCTGCCTTTGTCTTGCAAAAAATAATACCTCTGTTATCTTTCTGATTTTTGAGCAGTTGGAAGAGTACTAAGTGTTTGTCAGTCTTATCACAAATAATATATTGATGCTTAATATTTTCGTTTACTATACTATTACCGCTTACCTGTATACGGTAAGCACCGTCTCGGATGTGACTGTTGATGATCTGTTTAATTCCCTGAGGGAGGGTAGCAGAGAAGAGCCATTTATTCTGCACAACGGAGAGCATAGTTAAAATCACATCAAGCTCCTTTTTAAAACCCATACTCAACATTTCATCTGCCTCATCCATCACTACAGTATGCACCTGAGAAAGATCAACTGCCTTCCTTTTTACTAAGTCGATTAATCGACCAGGGGTGGCAACTATAATATGAGTTGGTCTTCTAAGGGCTACTATCTGGATATCAATCTTCTCCCCTCCATATACAGCTTCCGTATATATCTTATCTGTGTACTTTGTAAATCGGAAAAGCTGCTTGGCAACTTGCTTACTTAGCTCTCGAGTAGGACATAGGATTAACCCTTGAGGTACATTTATAGCTGTATCTATCTTTGCTAAAAGTGGCAATCCATAAGAAGCAGTCTTACCTGTACCAGTTTGAGCTTGACCCACTAAATCAGTATCTTCTCTTAGCAGTATAGGAATAACTTCTTGCTGTATTTCAGTTGGGACCTTGATCCCTAATTCATCAAGACCTTTGATGAAATTATCTCTTATACCAAGCGATTTAAAATCTTTCACTGTTGCTATTTTTATATTAATCGTAAAAGTAGACATTAATGCGGAATACATCATTCCCTTGAATAAGTATTGTCACTATATAAGTGTGAACAATACTATGCCTGTCGCATTCTATTTTCTATCAGGTAACAAAATATAAGAAGTATGCTAATTCGTTTGCTTAGCTTTCTGTTGATCAATTTTGCAGCCTTGGGAATAGGTGCATATTTTACTGGTCCTGGTGTCGCCTCAGATTGGTATCAAAATCTCATCCAAGCTCCGTGGACACCACCAGGTTGGGTATTTGGGGCAGCTTGGACAATTATTATGATCTGCTTCTCCTTATATATGGCCTTTATTTGGGAGTCAGTTGAAGATATTAAAGCCTTAGTTCTTTTATATTTGATACAGCTGATTTTGAATATTGCATGGAATCCATTATTCTTTCATTTCAGACAAATAGGATTTGGGCTTATTGTTATATCTAGCTTGCTATTTTGCGTACTAGTGATCTCCTACAAGTATTGGCCAAAACTTAAGTTTAAATCTCTCTTAATAATACCATATGCCATTTGGCTCTTTATTGCTACTTCCTTAAATATGTATATTTGGATAATGAATTGAGGAAAGTCAAATATCATACAACCACACCACAGACTGCTCTGGATTGCCCTGCTTTTCCAATTTATATCCAGTATATTTATGCAAAATAGGATTGGATTTTAAGAATGTATTAATTATAAATCGCTCCATGGAAGTTTTATTCGGAATCAGTATTGCAGTAGGAGGCTTAATCATGGTAATGATTCTAAGGTCCTTAACGACCCTATTCCATGAGTTGGGTCATGCTATTCCTGCCTTAGCATTCACACTGGGAATAGTAAAAGTCCATATCGGCACATACGGTAGCACGGAACAGGTCCATCCTATGAAGTTAGGCCGTCTAGAAATTTTCTTTAAGTTTAATTTTCTTGCTTGGAACATGGGCCTATGCAGTCACGATGGTGTCAAAGGCATTATTAAAAATTTCATAATTATTCTTGGAGGACCGATAGCTAGTCTACTCATTTCGATTCCGCTACTATTTTTGCTAATCAATTACGCGATCAGTCCATTGCTAAGTTTTGCGATAGCTGTTTTTATTATGGCAGCTTCGCTGGATTTTATCACTAATGTATTTCCCATGGGTAAACAAATCAACATGGATGATGGGAATGCAGTGTCCAATGATGGTAAGCAATTAGTTTCCTTAATCAAGCGATCAAAGCTGCCCCCTATTTATCTTGAAATGGATAGGTTGATTAAGAATAAAGATTATGTGACTGCTATTGAGCGAGGTAGATCTACTATATTAAATCAGAAAAGTCTGCCAGCACTATACGATATTATGGTTACGGCACTTTTCGCAGAAAAGGAGTATGAAGATATTGTTACTGCTATCAAATTAAAATCTCAGTACCATGAGCTAACCTCTGATGATTATCACCATTTGGGAGTCGCACACACAAAATTAAATCATTTCGACAAGGGTTTAAAGTTTTTGAATCAGGCAATATATAAGGAGTACAATAATAGTCAAATGCTTATTGACAGAGGATACTTACACCTACAAAGGAGTGATCCTTACGCAGCATTTGACGATTTTAATGCTGCTATTCAGTACAACCCAGCACTCACTAAAGCTGTGCTCTATAAATCGCTTGCACTCATAAGAATGGAACAAGCAGAAGATGCGCTGGAGATTTTAAATGCGCTTTTAGAGCATGAACCTAACAATACCTTGGCTTGGTATTATCTAGGATTGGCCCATGAACGACTAAAAAATAACGACCATGCATTTGATAGCTACACCATGGCTAAACAGCTAGGATGCACCGAGCATGGACTTGAATATAGATTACAATTAACTTCACCTGAATAGGATAATTCTACCTCGTCTAACAGTCGCTTTGACACATGAAATTGTTATTTCAGCATATTCAGAAGTAAGAGAAGATAACCGCAGAGTAGCCCGTCCCGATTTTCGGGAGTGAAATATTTATAGCCCTGGCTTGAAAACCCAGGATTATCATCAGAGTCAGAT
>ENA-ORXR01002858-ORXR01002858.1-marine-metagenome-genome-assembly--contig:-NODE-2858-length-16012-cov-8.841669_pt1 | contig 16012 bp, 14 predicted proteins | sample MGYA00237866_ERZ511479 | MGnify/ENA metagenome assembly ERZ511479 | reverse complement strand
CCCAACCCCCCCCCAGGCGCCCACAAACGCCTGCATCGCCGCGCGCTCCGTGGCTGCCACCACCCCCCCGAGGCGGGTGACGAGGGCGGTCACCTCGGACGCCGCCGCGGGCGTCACCGCCGCCTCCTCTCCATTCGATGGGGCGGCGGCGGCCGCCGCCGCCGCCGTGACACCGTCTAGCAGGGCCAGGCGGGGGCCAACACCCCCGCTGCCTTCCTCCCCGCCCCCGCCCGCGCCGACGGTCGCCCACGCTTGCGCGCGGCGGTAGTGGCCCTTGACGGTCAGGGAGCGGGGCAGCCCCCCCCCCGCTCCGAGCAGCACGTCGCAGTGCGCAACGGCGGCAACGCCGTGGCCGGCGCGCAGCCGCCCGAGCGCCGCGTTGGCCCGCAACGCCGCCGCGTCGGGGGGCGGGGTGGTGGGGAGCGCCGCTTCCGCGGCAGCGGCGGCGGCGGCAAACGCCGTCCGCACCGCAGGCGGGGGGGCACCCGACCGCAAGGCGGCGGAAAGGAGCGCCGTCGCCGACGCTTTGGTGTGCGGCGCGGGGGGGGGGGGGGGGGGGGGGGGGGCGGGGGGGGGGGGGGGGGTCGTGGGCGGGGGGGGGGGGGGGGGGGTGTCGGCCGATGGGGACGCGTGGATGACCGCGACGGCAGGCGGATGGGGGGGGATGCCCGCCAGCGCCTCGGCGAGGTAGGCCGCGGGGGTATCTGACCCGACCGGAAATGTCAGAGACGTGGCCCCACCGAGCGCTTCAACCGTGACTGTTACGTGCGAGAAATAGCGTAGAGCGCGAACAAGGAAAGAGAGCAGTCCGGGCAGTTGCAAGAAAGAGACCCAGGGCCAGAGAAGATTTCAGAGAAAGCTGGACTACAAAAAGTGCATGGCGTCAGGTTAGAAACCCGTCCGATGCACCATCCAAAAGACAAGCCAGCCTTGTACGTTCCACATGCAGCAACCAAAAAGCACACGACGCGCCAAGCTCATACCAAATCAGACGCGGAAGAAAAAAAAAGCACGCCCTATGCCAAACGTACGGGAACAAAGAGTCCCATGCGGGATTCCTCTGGCGGCTGCGACAGCCACATCACTAACCCCATGGTCTGTGGTGGCATTCGTCGCCGCCCCACCCCTCCTCGCCTCCCAGGAAAGCACCGTGCAGGTGAGGGGCACACCCCACGGGCCGGCGTCGGCGAGCGCAAACGACCGGCGAGGGGTCCGGCCGACAGCGCCATTGGCCGCACCATTGGGGGACGACTCATCGCCAGCGGCGGGGGTGGGGGCCTCCACGTGCTCCGGCTCGACCATGCCGACCAGTCCGTGTCGGCGTTGCGCCGCTCGTCAGCGACAGCCGTCAGGCAGCTGTGTGGACCTAGAGCGGCGCAAACAGCAAGTCGCCACCGCCGTTGAGGGAGTCGGAGCAGCCGCCACGAAAAGTCAGCCGCGGGAAATCAGATAAAGACACGAGCCAAGAAGGCCGAGGGGCAACTGAGCTAGAGAGGTCGCCGCAAAGGGACAGCTCAGATAGAAGTCGGGACAGGGTGTGCCGTCTGGCCGCGCGTGGGGCACAGCCCGAACGGCAGCGGTGCCCAGACGCGAGGCGGCATCGGAGTATGTTTTTACCAGGATAAGCGACCTTAATTCGTATTGGTGCAACAATTCCAGAGACTCTGTCAGCAAGGATTGAGTTTTAAAGACCATGACATGGGAAAACGCCTACATTGCATGATAAGTTCCATGGAATTTTTTCGGGCACTGCAACAAGACATTCTCTTGTTGTATTTAGTGCGCGTTTATTGGCAATGAATTAATCACACAGTTTGCCCAGCCGCCCACAGGTACCAAGGGAACCATTGAGCTGAGCCGCCACGAGCCAATGGGTGCGTTGCTCACCCACGTGCCCAACGCTGGCTGCCGGGCGCGGACCACATCATCCTCCGCCATTCGCTCGCCATCATCGGGGCTTGATTCGGACTTAGGACTCGCCCAAGCGCCACCGGGGCCCAGCGTCTGCATGCGCAACCGGGGGCCTTCGTGCTTGCAGCGCGTGGCTCCCCAGTCACATACGCGCGACGGGACAGACCCTCGGCGCCACTCCCCCACGCCTGGCCACGCCACCGCGCCACCATCACGCCACCGCGTCCGCGGAAGCGGCGGGGTGGGGGCGGCACGACTGCTCACCCCGCAGGCGGCGCTCCCCCCGCAAGCCGCTACCGTGCGCATCGTGCGCGGCGCTCCCAGCGTCCGCGCCCCCCTCCCGACCGACTCGACGCGTCCGGCGCGCGGTGGTACACTCGCTCCCCCCCCTCGCTCGCTCCTTCCCCCGCGCGCCTGCATCGGGCCAGCCTTCCACGCGGCGGCGCGCGCCGCCGCCACTGGATGTGCGTCGGCGTTGCGGCACACACGCGGTTGCCCGCACCCGTCGGCGGGAGCCGTTGGTCGGTCCGCGTCGGCCTGCCGCCTGTGCGCTTGTGGGCCGGCCGCCCCGCCCCGCCCCGCGTGATTCGCTGCCGACTTGGTGGGTGCGCCCGGCGGCACCCGCCGGCCTGGTGCGGCCGCCCCGGCGCCCGACGTCCGCGTCTGCCGCCGCCGCGTCCGGCCGCGCCGCCACCTCTGGGTCGGAGCTCGCGTGGTAGTGGCGGTTGGTCCCCACTGGCGCGTTGCTGAGCAATGTGCGCGTGTGCCGCGACCGTTTCGTCTTGACACAAGGTTGTGCCGCGCGAGCACGTGGAACACGATTGGAGTGCGTAGTGCGGCACTTGACGAGCGCTCGGTAGGTTGGGTGTTTTCCTTTGGCGCCTGTATCTGTTGGGTTTTCTTCGCAGTGTGGGTGGCCGGCGGCGTACCGCGTGGACGGCGGCCGCCGGGTGGATCACGGGCGATGGCAGCGGTCATCCCAACGTCTACAGACCTTTTGTACGGGGGTGGCGGCGGCGGCGGCGGCGGCAGCGACAGGCCCGACGCGTCTCGGGATCTCGGCGGGGCGGGGAGCGGTGGCGGCGGGGCCGACACCAGGATGGGGTCTGCCGGCGCGGCGGGCTCGGGTGGGGGCGCCGCCGGGGACGTGTTTGGGAATGGCGCTGGCAGCCGCGTCAGCGGCGGTGCAAGTAGCGGTGGCGGACCTGGTAGCGCCGGCGTGTGCACCGGCTGCTGTCAAACCACGTGCGCGTGTAGCGATGGGGGCCTCGACGACTCGTCTACCGGTGACTGCACGCCCGACAGCTCGCAGCAACTGTACCCCGGCGTCGAACCAGACGACGAGATGATGCGTCAATGGCAACACTCGTCGGGTGGCAGCAGTGCGCTCTCCCTCACGGCGGAGGAGGCGGTCCGCCAGCGGCGGCGGTCGGCGTTTAAGCCGTACCGGCGACCACCACGGCCGCCATCTGGCGGCGCCGGGGGGGGGGGGGGGGGGGGGGGGGGGGGGGAGAGTGGCGGCAACGTGGCAACGGGCGCTGGCGATCCATTACGGGCGACTGCAGGGGGCGGCGGCAGCGTCGGCGGCGGCGGGGGCGGCTACCCAATACAGCCACCCGCAGGCGACAGGTTAGGGGACGGCGGGCCGGGGACGGCGGGCGGCGCCCGCCGGCCACCGGCCTCGGCGCAGCCGCGGTTATTTGCGGCCGCGACGGTCAACTTGTTGGCGACCTACTGCGCCATCAACCCCGACTTTGAATTTGATACGGGGCTGACGCCGCGCCGGTGTCTTACCAAGTATGTGGTTGGCCATCTCGTGTTGCTGTTGCTCCTGTTTTTGGGGTGGCACGGTTGCCTGTTGCGAGCTGTCCTGGTTCCGCTGAGTGGTGCTGCGCTCTCGTTCCACCGCCGTGGGCCGGATGTTGACTGTCGCGTGCATGTTTGTGTGCTACTGTCCTGGTGCTCCGCTGCTTTGGTCTGCCTGTTTTTGTGGTTGCCACTGTCTCTTCTCGCCTATGTGCCTGTTGCTGTCCTTGTCTTGTTACCCTCCTCCTCCACCACCCCTTCCCAGACCGGACGTTGGAGTGTACAACTCGGGCTTTGACAACGAGGAGCACGACTATATCCTGTTTGTCAACGACGTATTGTCGGCGCCAACAACGGGGGACCAGTACACCGTTTTGGACATGCTCGGTACGGGCACGTTTGGACAAGTCACCCGCTGCCGCCATGAGCAATCATCTGCGATTGTGGCGGTCAAGGTCATCAAGAACCAGCCGGCATATCTCAACCAGGCCTGGGTGGAGATTGCGATCCTGCGGCTGCTCGCGCAGAACAACCCAGCCGACTCAACGCGGCACATTGTCAAGCTGTTTGCGCACTTCACGTTCCGCGGCCACCTGTGTCTGGTTTTTGAACCTCTCTCCATCAACCTGTTTGAGCTACTGCAGCAGAACTCGTATCGGGGGGTCTCCCTCGACATGCTGCGCTCCTTCCTCAACCAGTTGCTGCCGACGCTGGACGTGCTGCGGCGCTCCGAGGTAATCCATTGCGACCTCAAGCCGGAAAACATCCTACTGCGCTCCCTGAATGCAGTCGACGTGGTCTTGATCGATTTCGGATCAGCCTGCCAGCAGAACCACGTTATCTACTCGTACGTGCAGTCGCGCTTCTACCGCTCCCCAGAGGTACTGCTCGGGCGGGATTATGACGCCAAGATCGACATGTGGTCGCTGGGCTGCGTCGCGGGTGAGCTTTTCCTCGGCATTCCACTCTTTCCGGGGCAGAATGAGTTCAACATGGTTGCCCGGATTGTGGAGATGATGGGCTCACCCCCACGTTCCTTTCTCGATTCATGTCGCCACGCGACGCGCTTCTTCCACCCACCCGGCGCCAACCGCGAGGCGCCGCCGGATGCGACTGGGTCGTCGTCATCGCTCCCCACAGCGGTGCACGAATATGCCCTCAAGTCCACGGCGGTGTACGAGGCGGAGACCGGCACGCAGCTGCCGCCGTGGAAGCGGTACTTTCCGCACACGCAGTTGCGCGACATCATCCTGGCCTACCCGTATGGAGCAGCGACGGGGGGTGGGGATGGTGGCAGCGGCGGGGAGGGCGCCGCCCCGGAACGCGACGCGCTCACGTCTGAGGGGCGTGCCAAGGAGCTGGCACTGCGGCTGTCGTTCATCGATCTACTGTCGGGGCTGCTGCAGGTGGATCCCACTGAGCGGTGGTCACCGTCCGAGGCGATGCAGCACCCGTTCCTCTCGGCAGACGGCGTGCTGCCGGGGGGCGTCCCGTGGTCGCCCCCGCCAGTCACCCGGGCGGTTGGGCGGGCGTTGATGGCGCCACGGTCGACTCCCCACAACCCTTTGGAGGAGAGCTTTGCTGGACCGCAACTGCAGACGTCCTGGGGAATGAGCGTGACGGGCGGCTCGAATGCCTCGGCCCGAACCTCGAGCGGGCCGTACGACGCGGCGGCAACGGGCGCCACATCCATGGATGCTGGGGGCTCGTCGTCGCGACCGTCGGGTCGTGCTGACTCGTCATTGTCGGCGGCCGTACTCATCTCCCCTCCCTCATTGGGTACCTCCGCGTCCGGCGCGGCTGACCCGATGGCCTCTGACCACTACAGCTGCTCCGCACCCAACCCGTCCGCGCTCGCGTGGCGGGAGCGAGCGCCCGTGATGGAGGACTTTGGAGGCATTGATTCGGGCGCTGCTGCTGTAGCGCCCAGCGGCATGCCGGGCTTTGCGGCAAGCCGCAGTGGCGGTAGCGGCACGGTTCAACGTGGTCCCATGTATGTGGGTGGTACATTCATGGGCGGGGCGTCGTACGAGCCCCTTACCGGCGCCTACATGCCCGTGCGGCCGGTCGTGGAGGATGGGGACGAGGAGAGCCTTGAGGACGAGCCCCGCGAGGCTATCAACAGCGCTGTTGAGACCTGGCGCCACGCCAGCGACTCGCGGGATCACGGCGCGGGTCGGCTCGCGACGCTCGACGAGAGTGTCTTTCCCGCCCCGCCGGGCGGCGCCGCTTCGGACCCACGGGAGGGGGTGGAGGAGGTCACCCACGGCGTGCTCTTCCGGATGGCGCTCGACGACAGGCCGCTCGACCCATTTGAGACGTACCAGCCGTTCCAATCGATGGACCTGGCACAGCAGCGGGATGGGCAGGCGGCGCAGCGGCCGGCCGGCAGGACGCCGGATGGTGTTCCAGGCGGCAGTGCCGACCACGCGGCGTCGTCGGCAACAGGCAGCTATGCCGATTGGTCGCCAAGACCTGGCGGTAGTGGCGATCTCGCCGGTGCCGGCGCCGGCGCTGCCGCCGCCGGCGCTTACGGTGGTGGTGGCCAGGGCCCGCTGCCGCTCGCGCGGACGCTGCCCGGCCCGACCGAGCTCCTCGGCGGCCTCCCCCTCGACTTTGATCCGTCTGCAAACTTTGTGCCCTTTGACCCGGACGCGTTTGCGGCCGCACCCCCGTCGGCAACGCAGGCGCGCGCTGTCCGGGAAGCGGGGACGCGGCGCGGCGAGCCGCCGCCACCGCCGCCCCGGCGCGAGTAGGGCACCGCTGGCTGTTCGTCAGCGGTGGTTGGTGGGCTCGGCGTGGGGGGTGTGGGCTGGAACAAGGCGGTCGTGGCTTCGCGTGTGGCGTCGGCGGAGCTGGTGTGGCGCTGCTCGTAGTTCGTTTTCACTTCTTCGTTCCTTTTCCTTCTTTTTTTTTTAATGCAGCAGTGCACACGACGCGACGTTTTGCCTGTGAGCAGAGTACTGGGGTTTTCTGGTGCTCGGTGAGAAGCCTTGATTGATGCGCGCAGGTCCGCCTTTCATCGAGTCAGCTGTTACACACAGTGTACTCGGATAGGCTCGGAGCTGCCGGCAGACTCTTCCCTGTTTCTTGTGCGTCGCCCGAGCCAGAACGGCCCTGCAACCGTCCTGCGCACCTGGGGGTGGTGCAAGAGTCGACCAATTGAACTAATTCAGTACTAAATTCATATGCAAGTCTCTCATGCCCCGTGGACCCATTCAGCACTGCAGTGCCAGCTGGCAGCGACTGCCCCTCCGGCATCGTCAATTCACCGGAGCGCCTGCCGCCCACGTCGGCGGCGACACGCCCCCCAGCGCGGCCACGAGGCGGCCGCCGACCATCCCCCCCGCGCCGAGGCGGAAGGCGAGCCGCGCGACCGCCAGCCCCGCGTCGGCCAGCCGCGGCGCGAGTGCCGTCGTGTAGGTTGACGCGGCAAAGCCGTCGACCAGCAGCGCCCCGTCGAGCGTGTGCGGGTTGTACAGCCCCCGCCGCTCGGGCGCGGCCGACGCTGCAACCGCCGTGACGGCCACCCACGCGCCACCCACCGCGGCCGCCGCGCTGGCATTGGCGGCGGCGGGCGCGAGCGACCAGAGGGCGTCGCCGACGCGCACGGCGCCCGCGGCGACGAGGCGCGAGCGCGCCGCGCACTGCGTGCCGCGCGCATCCCCGCCATGGCCGCCCGCCGGTGCGGCACTGACGGGCACATAGTGCCCCGGCGTGAGCGTCAAGCGGCCGGCCGCCGTCGTCAAGGTCACGTACACTGCCGACGCGGCGGCGTCAGCGTGCGAAAAGGCGTACACGGGCGACCACGTGTCGGCCGACGTGCGCACCACGTCGCCAATGCGGAGGGCGTCGACGCGCACGTGACCGCCCGCCCGCGTCTCGACGCGCGCAGAGGCGGGGAAGCAGGCAGCGCCGCCGGTTGCCGGCAGCGCCGGCCCGTCTGGGCGACCGGTGCCCGACGGGAGGTTGTCGGGCAGGATCTCCGGAAGAAGAGGCGACGTTGGGCCCACCGTCGGCTCGGGGGCTGGTGTGACTGGCCGGGCCGTCGTCTCTGGCGCTGGGGTCGGCTGCGGCTTCGGGGGGTCCGTCGGAATGGGTGCAGGCGGCGTAGGCGGCGACCCGGCACTCAGCGAGTACGTACACTGGCTGACTCTCATGGTGTACGTCGACGCGACCGCGAACAGGACCACCACCGCATCCTTTCCCACGGTCGTCGTGCCGCACGTCCAGCCCCCGTCTAGCAACAGGCCAAGGCCGCCATTGGGATGGGCGGCTTGCAGTTCTGCCGCAGTGGTGCTGTTGACCGCCAACGATGCCAGCCCCTCGTGGTGCACGCCAAAAATCCGCGCGCCGGCCACGTCGGCGACGCACTCGGCGCCGTCCACTGTCATGGCGCTGGGTGGGATGGCAAAGGCAGTGGACGTGATGATAACGTCAGTGCCAACGGTAAGCGACAATGGGCAATTGCTTGGCTGGTCGCTGCCCAGCGTGTACGGGCGGCCGGTCATCAAGTCCAGTTGCCCGCCGGTTTGGCGGACGACGGTGGGGAAGGCGGCGGCCGACAGGGACGAGAGCGCGTCGAGGCCGCCTACGGACGCGCCGCTGCCAAGCACCATCTTGGGTAGCAGCAACTTTGGCCCCGTGCCAGAGTCACTACGCGACCGCACCGCGGCGCCCGCGACTGATGGTGGCGCGAGGAGGGCAGCTGCCGCCACCGCGACCAGCAGCCGTGAGATGGGGCCAAAGCGGCGGCACGTACAAGGCCCCAGCACAGGGGCATTGCCAGGACGGTGGGGAGCACCTGGAGCCACAGTGTCGAACATCTCGCCGATCAAAGCAACAAAGGAACACCGTCCTAAAGGGGAACAACCGTGGAACCTCTCTCTGCCACTTTGATCGTGAGCACGGTGCCGGCCGAACACGACGCCCGCCGTTGGTGCGCTGGTCCGTCCGACGGCGTGTGGCACGCTGGCAGTGGCATTCAAATAGTGAGGAGCGCAGGATGAGCCCCGCGCTACCCATCCCAGGGCCCACGGAGCGCTCTGGCCAGACACCAGCAACCCGGCACCAGGAGCCTCTGAAGGTCCCTTTGTTACCACGCAAAAAAAAAGAAAACGGTTTGAGGCATACAGCTACGCACAAGCGCGTTCCTGGCGGTTGTCCACTCGTCTGATGCACAGGGGGCCGTGGCGGGCAGGCACTCGCCAGCCTCACCGCCAGCTGTGCGCTGGCGACGCCTTGCATGACACCTCGAGCGGCCCGGCGGGGGTCCAGAGGTCTCACGGATGGAGGCGAACCGCCTGTGAAGAGGCGGGGACTGTGGGAGGAAAAGCACGAAGACTCAACAAGGGACACCAGCGGTGGCCATTTGGCAGGCCCAGAGGGATTGGGCATTCAACAGCAGATGCTCTGACGCGGACTGGCCGCACGCTCGCCCGGTCGGCGGTCAACGCGCCAGCGCGGCGGTATCATTACAGAACAACAATGCACGGTGGTCCACGTGCATTGGGCCGACCGCCCCGTCAGCCGTGGCGACCATCACGGTGATGTCCAGTGCACTGGATACAGTATGACGTGTGCACGAGGCGTGCTGCAGAGGGGCATCGACAATGCAGACGCTCCGGCGGCGCCGAGCAGCGGTACGTATCGACGTCTTGCTGACACCTTCGTCGTAGGATTGACCAATGCGAGCGCGTGATCCCTACAGAACCCCGGCTGTAGCGCCTATTTTGGTGGACAGAAAGGGTCCAATCAGATCTAGACTCATGTGGCCTGCTCCGCCACCAAGTATGAGAGTAAAAAAAATACTTACAACACTCGGGGAGCCCCCGGAACTCCTGGAGTTCGTTGAGAATGGTCCGACGCTCGATATCTCGACCTTCATCATCTTGGGTAGGGGCGTTGACGCCGTGTCGCCGCCGCGTCGCGGACGTCTCCCCCGCCGACGCGGGCGGGGTCCGCGGCAGCCGCGGCGGGGCGGTCAAGAAGGCTGCCTGGGGGGCGGCCGGAAACATGCCCCGCCAATTCATCGTGGGCGAGACCGCACGGGGAGGGTGGAGAACCAACTCTGCCGCCCGACCGTCGAGTGGAGAATGGCGGGGGCGGGTGGTGAGTGACGCGGGGGGGGGACGGCCGGGTCGACGCGGCGCTCGGGGAGCTCGAAGAAACCGTCGGTGGAAGGCCAGGTGCCCTGCAGGGCTGTGGAGGGAGGTCAAGAGATCTGTTGTGGGGACACAAGACTCGTGTGGGAAAGTTTTTTCGTGGATCAATTTCAGTCTCTCTGTTTCAGCCGCTGGCAAAAGCAGCGGGAGCTCCAAGGGGACCACGGCCGCCACTGTGCTTGTGTCGCGCCGCATGGAAGCGCGACACCACAGAGCGCGAGCAATAGGGGCAACACAAGCCCCTCTGCCCCCCCCCCCATCTTCTCCAACTCCCCCCACCCCACCCCCACCTCCTGAGCGACGGCCAGCGCGCCGCCGCGGTGCCGACCGTGCCGACGCTGCCGCACCCGTCCGCCGCTGCCGCTGCGGTCCGCCCGACGCGGCGAGGCGCGGGGCGCGTCCCCCGTCGCGCGCGGGCCACCCGCCCGGTCCGTGACGGCCGGGTGGCTGCCCCAACGGCCCGTCGTCTGACCGCCGAGGGCGGGGCCCGCACCGCGGCGACGCTGGCACCGCCGCCCCGCACGGGCAGGCGCCCTGGCGGCAGCGTCGGCGGGGGGGACGGGTCCGCGTCGCAGGCGGCGAGGGGCGGGCGCGCGTGGCGCCGTGGTCGGCGGTCGCCAAAAGGGGGGGGGTGCCACGCGCGGGGCCGCCGAGGCGTGGCCTGTCCACGGCCGCCGCGGCGGTGGCGGGCGCCGGTGGCGCGATCGGGTCGGCGGCGCCCATCCCGCCGCTGGCGTTGGTTGGAGCCCATTTGTTTTCGGCGTAGCTCCAATCGCCTGGGTCGACGGCTCGGCTCTGCGATGTGCTGCACAATATCGGCCCATGCTGCACACATCGTACTAACTATTCTTCCTCTTGGAGCACCCTTTTTGAGGAAGCGCCGTGTTTGTTTGTCTCCAACACATGTATTTCAAGAAAGGATGTGCTATTGGCGCAGCAATACAGGGCAGAGAGCATCTGCGCACGCGTACAGCCAGTGCATCAAAAAAACGATGGCTCCACGCACATCCCGGCAACAGGACCCCACACCTGCAGTACCGTTACAAGACGGACCGCGGCACGTCCTCCACTCCCCTCCAAGCGCCGCACCCACGACACTACAGGTACACGCCCGGACCGTGCCCGTTGGCCCCCAGCGGCCCCGACCGGCGCGCCTCCAAAAAGTCCTCCACACCGTCCAGCACCTCCTCGACGGACCGCTGCCGGTACTTGACAAACAGCTGCTGCAGCGTCGCCACGGTGCGGTCTTCCGTGCTCATCGCCACCGAAAACACCTTGTCCGCAAACGCCGTCGCGGACGCCGCCGACGCCTCGGGGTAGAAGCTTTTGAAGAGGGTCGCCATGTCCGCGCGCGTCGGCAGCGCAAACTCGACGCTGTGGTCCACCCGCCCCGAGCGGATGAGCGCCGCGTCCAGCAGCTGCGGGTGGTTGGACGAAAGCACCGTAATGCGCCCGCGGGTGCCAGACAGCAGCCCGTCGAGGGCGTTGAGGAGGCCTGCGAGGGAGATGTGGACGGCGGCGCGGGATTCCCGCGCCCCGACGCCCCCCGACGCCGACGTGAAGAGGCAGTCAATGTCTGTTGCATCGATCGGCGGGGAGGCGTGCGTGCGGGTCGGCCAGAGTACCGGGAGTTGGAGGAGCGCCCAGAAAACAAACCAACAAAAAAAACAGGCGCAACCAAGGTCAGCTGGTGCCTCCCAGTCGCATCCTCACTCGAGCGGGTGCGCCTGCCATGTGGCAAACAAACGCCCAGCGTAGCGCCACGCCCCCCCCTCAGCGCCCGAGCGCGCGCACCTGCGTCGCCTGCCAAGCAAGCGGCCGCCCCACGCACCTTCCAACACGAGAATCGACTGGGACGGGCAGTCGCGGAACGCATCGGCCAAGATTTGGTCGTTGAGCTTGTTGTGCGCGCACTGAAAAAACGCGATGGAGCGCTTTAGGATGCCCGCCAACGCGCGGATGAAGCTGCTCTTGCCCGTCCCCGGCGGGCCGTAAAAGAGGTAGCACCGGCGGTACGGGAGCCCGTGGCTCGTGTACCAGCGGAGCGCGGATTTGGTGTCAAACGCGCGCGCGTCTTCGAGCAGCGCGTCGCGGATGGTCGGGTTGAGGACGATCGTGTCGACGCGGCGCGTCAGGTGTTTGCCTTGCAGGTGCCAGCGCCTGCGGGGAGGGAAAACGAAAACCGACGCACCGTGACGGGCGGGACACGCGGCCGATACACCAGTGGCACAACGCACGACGGACCGGTTAGACGCGGGTCCCCCTACAGAGGCGCCTGCAATCGCACGCAGGCAAAACCACGCTGGTGCCACCCCCTCAGCCGCCCAACGCCAGCGCCCCGACCGATGGCCGTCCAGCAAGCACCCCCAACGTACCCGTGCGTGTCGCCGTGCATCTCAAAGCGGAACAGATGGAACCAGTCGACCTTGCGCTGCTTCTTGTCATTGGCGCGCTTCCACTTGAGCACCGCCATGATCAACGCCGTGAAGCGGTCGCGCGCACACTCGTGCGGCAGCTTGGGCGCCCCGACCACCGCGCCGCTGTCGTTACCGTCAGCCACGGGCGCGGCGGTGGCGCTCTTGCTCACGCCGTCCCCCCCGTCGGCCGCGGCGCAGCCGTTGGGCGTCTCTGCACTGGCGGGGTCCACGCTGTTGCCGGTCGCCGTGCTGTCGGTTGACGCTGCCGCCGCGTCGTCGGGCGCCGCCGCCGCGCCGTCGGGCGCCGCCGCCGCGCCGTCGGGCGCCGCCGCCGCGTCGTCGGGCGCCGCCGCCGCGTCCGCCGCCGGCGCGTCGGTGGCGGCCGCCGTGTTGGCCGACGCGTCGGTGGCGGCCGCCGCGCCGTCGGCCGCCGGCGCCCCCGCCCCCGCCTCGAGGGGCGTGTACAAGCACGCGAGCCGCGGCGGCGCGCCCTTTGTCGGCAGCATCTTGCCGACGGCGACGGCGACGGCCACCCAACTCCCATCCGGCGTCGGCACGCGCGTGACGCCCGGCCCGACGGCGTAGACGGGCTCAAAGGGGGGCGGCTCGTGGTCGGGCTTCTCCTCCCCGTCATCCTTTTTGGTGGTTTTAGCCGACGGGGTTTTGGCCCCCTCCTCCGCCCCCGGGTCGGTGATTTCGTTGCGGCGCCAAATGCGGGACGGGAGGAAGAGCGACGGCGACGTGGCGGGCACGGTCACCGCCACGTACTCGACGAGGGCGTCAAAGAGGATGTCGCCCGCCTCGATTTCGAGCGACGCGCAGTTGCGCACGTCGAGACCGTTTTGCGCGAGCACGTCGGCGTCCATCGGTGAGAAGGTCATGGCGCGCATGACGCGCGGCTTGGCGGGGGCGGCCGCGGCGCCGGGCGAGTTGGTGTCGTCCGAGTCATCCGCGCTGCCTTCGGACGACGAGTGTCGGAAGTGGTAGGCCCGCATGGTGTGCGCGTCCGAGGCACGCCGCGGGGGCAGAGGCGGAGGGGGAGGGGAGCGCCGGGAGCGCCCTGCTGGCACACGGACCTGGAACGCACCTTGATGGAGGGCGGGGGCGGGCGGCGGGTCGGTCGGGAGGGGCGGCGTGGGACGGCTCGGCCAACGTCGGACACCCTCGGCTCCGTTGCGGCAGCTTTTATAGCCGTCCCCGAGCGGCACCGATGCGTGCGCGCGCGTCGCTGCGTGCAGGGGCGCGTGCGGCCTGCGTCTCGCAATGGACGGCTGCCGCCACACGCTAGACGCCCCCGCCGCGGCGGCGTGCGCGACTGCCGCACCGCCCCATCGACTCGCGGGTGTGTTCGCTCGGGGACGCTACCCCTGCTTCCACTCCTGCAGGGGCAGCGGCGGGGTGGGGGGCGGCGGCGACGCCACAGCGGCCTCGTCAGACCCTGTCACCCCTGCGGGGTGGAGAGAGCACCGCCCCCCTGCGTGCCGCAGCCGCGGCCGCGGCTGCGTGTGCGCAACACAAAGGCCGCGGGGGGGGGGGCTGGGCGCGGGAGCTCCGGGGTGGACACGTCGAGGCCCCATCGTTGGCGCGGGGCTCTCGGCGCAGATAAATGGCGGGCGTCGCCCCCTGCCGCCGAGGCGCGGGTGGCAGGCGGCTGCGCAGCAGCTGTCTGGGGCGTGAGAGCAGACCACGGGCGTCCCACTCCCGCGGACCGTTTGCGCGTCTGTGGGGGCCGGCATGACGCATCATCGTTGTCGAGCCGCGGGGCGTCCGCCGCAACACAGCGGACTACAAACAGGGAGATCCCACGTGACAGGTGACGAGAGGGAGGGTATGGTGCGACGCGCCGCGTCGCTGGGCACATTTCACGAGCGCTGAGCCCAGCGACAGACGGAGGCCGAGATCCGCCGAGGCGACGGCTGGGGGAGGAGCGGTGAGCAGAGTCCACGAGGCGTGGTACGCCCGTGCGGGGCGGAACACCAGCTTGCGGTTGGACGGCGCACGACCGAGGTCCAGACCGGCGGCGGGGAGGGTGTCCGTTGGACTGACCGCGGAGGGCGGGCGAGCCTCGCCGAGACCATTGACCGCCACGTGCGGGTCTGTGGGTTGGGTTGACGTCCGCCAATCACAAGCGCCGCTGGATCATCGTCACGGCTTCCAGAATGCCCATCCAAACGCGTTTTGGATGGGCTTTGGATGGGGACGGATGGGCTTTTGGACGGGAATGGATGGGCGTTTCCGAACAACCAATGCAGGAACGGACGGGGTATGGTTGGGGAATTGGATGGGCGTTCCCAGGCGATGGCGTAGTCCCCAGTTCCGCCCTTGAGTATCCTAACTCGAGTGGCCCGCTGGAGGGGCAGCACATGATCCTCGGCAGGCGCGGCCGTTTCGGTTTTAGAAATCCCAAGTTGAAACGACGCTGCACTATGATTGGCTGTCGTCGACACCCAGCAAGTGTTTTTGTCCTTGGCATCTTGGCTTTCGATTATGCTAATTACATCATCAAGCTGCCAGGAACAAAAATACAATCGTGGCTGCTGCCGTTCCGGGCTGTTGCCTTCACCATCGATCCGCAACCGGGCACTCCCCGAGGTGTCGACCGTCGAAGTCGAGGAGGTGGGCGCATGTGCCCTGGTCAGCGCGCGTGCCGCGCAGACAAGGTGAGTCGAATCGATGGAGAGACTGAACAAACGACGCTTTTTTTGCACTTTCGGAGAGATTTACGGTATGCTCCTGGGAGCAACGAGAATATGAAAAACAGCATCTGGGTCTGGGCGCGCTGTTCATGGTGAAGTCGGAGTCTGTCGGTGTCGGTCAGCGCGAAGAAGACCATTCTTGCTCTGGTCGCGACGACGACGAGGCGCCAGAAATCTGCCGCAATTAGAACTGTAGTTGTATCGAGACAGACAATTTCCCAAACAAGTTCCAAGAGACCAGCCGCATGGTTGCGAGTGCGTCCGCCACGGCGCTAGAGGTGTGCATGACTGTGCTTGAACGGGGGCTACTGTCAGATAAAGCGACTGGGAGGAGCGGGATGGATGATGGACCAATCATATTGCATCCGACCTCCGCGGTTCCAGTCGAGCGAGGAAAGAAATGACTGTGCTGCACAAGATGACATTGACAGGTGACATGCGCTCGGTCCAGGGAGCCCATCCAAAGTGAGTTTGGATGGAAAATCGGAGGGCGCTCACGCGTCCCAAAAACGCCCATCCAAATCGGGTTTGGATGGGGGATGGGGTTGGATGGGGATGGATGGGCGAGTCTGGGAGCCGTGACGATGCAGCAACGCAACGCAACGTGCCAGCCAGGTCACCTCGAGGGGACCTCTGAAACGATGGCGCGGGGACCTCTTCGCCGCGCCCCGCACCGCCCGCCCTGCAAATCCCACCGTCAGCACCACGCCAAACAAATACCAAGACTTGTTTCTGGCTTGTTGTGCCACGCGTGTTCAAAAACACCCAATCCAAAAGGCGCACCCGCGCGCCCGACGCGGATCCCGCGCCGTGATCCCCCCACGCACTGTCGCCCCTCGAGTGGGCGTGACGTGCGCGCGCGTCGTGGTTTGCGGTCCGCGGCCGCGGCGGTGGCCGCCGCCGCGGTCGCGGTGTGGGCCACCCAGCGCGCGGATTGGGGGCCGTTGCGGCGCGCGCGCCGCCCCCCACCGCCGGGACCTCCGGTCGCGGCGCGGCGCGGATGGGCGACGCGGTGCCG
>ENA-ORXR01002855-ORXR01002855.1-marine-metagenome-genome-assembly--contig:-NODE-2855-length-16016-cov-12.956898_pt1 | contig 16016 bp, 18 predicted proteins | sample MGYA00237866_ERZ511479 | MGnify/ENA metagenome assembly ERZ511479 | reverse complement strand
AAGGCCCGCACGGCGAGTGCAAGTAAGCTTTGCATCTATAGAAAATGTGTTTATGCTTTACTTCTGAATACCCCTAAGTTTAACGCACAAGAGTTTTTGGAGCTAACTAATCTGGGAATTGCAACCAACAGATGGGCTCGATCGGGGTCGTGACGACGGAACGACCCCTGATAGTAGCTTGTTCTATTGCGTTACAATTTCTATTCTTCTTCACTTATAGTAAACTCTTTTTTAATCTCGACAACATTTCGTAACAGTTTATTATCTCTAATATCATTACTGGACCTGAGAACATATACATCTATATTTTCTAAGTACTGCTCAACTTCAATATTCTCATTTCTAAGTATTTCAAAGATATCTCCAGGCTTTTTTATTTTAGTGTCCAATTGTGCTATAAACCGTTTCATTGCTTTCTTTTAAATGGCTTGAACCAATCCGTTACCGACGTCCCTAATCTGTTGATTATTTAGTTGCTTAGCCCTTTTTTCTAATTTTCTCCAAATGTCAGAGGCAGATAGTGTAGGAAAAGCCTGAAAATACAAGGCTGCCAAGCCTGCTACATGAGGAGTTGCCATGCTCGTTCCATTAAGCGAAGCATATAGTTTGTTTCCAAGCGCATTTGGTGAATAAGAACTATAGACTCCTACCCCTGGAGCGGATACATCAATTTTTCCTCCATTACTAACATTTATTCCACCGTTAGAGAAATCAGCAACCTTTAGAGATTTTTCCAATGCTGCTACTGCCATAAATGATTCACTATTGGCAGGCATACTTACAGGACGAGGCAATCCTGGACGATTACTATCATTTCCGGCAGCCGCGATTATTAGACAATTATTTTGTAAAGCCATGTTTCCAACGTGTTCAAAAATAGGATTAGGAGCCTCTCCTATTCCAACAGGAGCTCCTAAAGACATAGAAATTACTTTATAATTTTTTTCTATGCAATTATCAAGTCCATCAAGTATCCAATCTGTTGCACCATTACCCTCATCGTCTAAAACCTTACCTATGGCTATTCTGGCTCCTGAGGCTAAACCGTAACGAATTCCATTCTCTGATGACTTAAAGCCAGCAGCAGTACCAGTACAGTGTGTACCATGGCCGTTTCTGTCATCTTCCCATAATTGATTGGGAACAAAAGATTTACCAGAGATGTCTCTTCCTACGAAATCAGGATGCTCTTTGTAGAAACCTGTATCCAGTATGCATATATCAACATCTTGCCCGTCAAGGTCGGTTTCATTCATTTTAATAGCGTTGAGTCCCCACGTAAATCTGTCATTATTCTGATTTTGCTTGGATCGAAGATAATCCTCAAGATCACGAATATTTTGTAAACTATCTTCAGCTGATTTTCTAATTTTTTCAATTAACTCTAATTCTGCTACTGGTCTAAAAATCAGTCTCGATTTTTCATAATATTTAATTGTACTACTTCTCTTAAGAGAAAATTTACTAATCTTTTCTTCCGCTTCTTTATCTATGATAACGATTCCAAGATTTTTCAAATGAAGTGAATTACCAGAGTTCAGTATATCATTAGCTCTAACTTTAGAGCTCAACTCAGCCGATGATGTAATAGAAGTTCCTAGTTCCTTCTCAGTTTTCCTTATCGCAGTTTTGTCGTTTTCATTCAGTAATAAAATAAACTTGTCGTTAGTGTCCATGTCATTGATCTTTAAGATTGTTAATAATATTTTGTATCAGTAGGAATATGTCTTCCTTTATAATATTTTGCTTCAACTGCATATCAATTAGAGCTATTTGCTTGTTTTCAGTTATTAGTGAGTTCCATAACAAAGCGATGTCTTGAACAGAACTCAATTCTACTAATTCCTCTAATGCTAATCCACCTGCTTGTATGAGCGATAAAACTACCTGACTAAGCGTCTTCTGAGAATCATTAAGTGTATCATCTACTTCATTTATTTCATTTTCTAAGATTACGCTTAATTCAAAGAGACAATGGAAACTAGCACTTTTAATGATTTTCCTTTTATTTGTCTTAATTAGACCCAGCGTATGAGGATTTATACCGTTAATAGCCGTAGTAAGGTATGACCGAAGTGTGCTAACCTTTGACTCCAATGCACTTTTACCGATTTGATTGAGAAAAACCTCCGATTGCTCAAGTAGAGTTAATAAGGTCTGTTCAATACCATATTGATTGATTGAATATTGATTTTTTATCTCAATCAATTTACTTACCAACTGAGTGAAATTTTGTTTTTTAAAATGTGCAAGAATAATCATACTACTCAAATATTATTTCTTCTACTTCTTGTCCGTCTTGATCTTTCAAACTTCTAATTCTAATCCCTTCTTCTACCATTTCAATATCGAGAGTCAATAATATTTTACCTTTATCAGTTTCTTTTGATGTATCTGGATCAATGAAAATATTCTTTAGATCAGCCTTTACCGGTGAGAAGCGATTGGCAAAAGTTTCTTTTAGTATTTTACTATACTCTATATTTTCAATCTTTTTTTTCTCATCATCCTGATTTATGGAAATGTCATTCATTTTTAGAAAAACATCAGTAGCATGATTTATATCAACTTTTGAAAGGTTATCTTCTAATTTTTTAACTGGCCTATAATCCGTTCTTTCGAAGCTGTCAAATAAATTAATAATTGCTTCATTATTTACGATTTCGTCTTTCGATAATTGCTTGATAGCCAATCCTTTTACTTGATTAACTCTTACTATTTTTTCATTGGCTTCCGATACGAATGTATCATAATCTCTTTTGAAATTGTATGTGACATTAGAGTCTAGTTCGCTGATCTTTATTGGAATATTGAGCTTGACAACAGGCATTGAAAACCTAGGTACTCGAAAATACTTTAGATATTCATGTTTAGCGTATTCCTTTGCTACCTCAATTGCCTGCTTGTCTGCCATTTTACGAGCCTGAATTACCTCATTGTTGAGGTAATTCAGGTAATCAGATAATTTTATCATATCTTATGCGGCTAATAACCCTAGAACTCTTTCCAGACCAGCTGGCATTTCATCATTGGTTGCCTTTACTTTAACTCCCATAGTATACTGCTTCTCAACTTTGACACCAGTACTAGAAGACCTTCTGTAGGAGGCTGAAACCTTGAATTTAACAGCCCAGAATCCTCCAGAAACACTTGCATTAATACCTAATGAATTAGATACATTTTTTGTATACGTTGAATTTAACTTCACATTGAAATCAATGTCACAGGTTTCAATTCGAAGACTTGGTACATTTAATAATGAAATAAACGGAATTTTCAGTTCTACGGTTTCATCATTGTATTTTTTGTTACCATCTGAATCTGTTCCCGTTCCTGTAGGGTCCTTTGCAGCGTCATAAGCAGGATTTAGAACTTTTCTGTTGTGGGTAAAGTCAACCATTCTAATTTCTTCCTTCGAATTTTGGTCTGAGGGGTCCACTTTTTGAAATCCGACTTCTTTAATAAAATTGACTGTAGCAACTGAGGCGTTTGTTTGTGCGGTTACGCAAGCATTTAGGGGGCCACCTATTAAATTTTCAAAATCAATATCTCCAAGTTCTGCAGCAAAATCTGCGTCAGCAGCATTTGAAGTGGAGAATAACAAGTCGTCACTCTCCATCTGATTAAATATACCATCTACAGCTTTTGCTGCAATTTCCCAGCCATCATCATAATCGTCTCGAAAGCTGTCTAAAACGGAAATTATTTCTGCCTTATTCAATTTGGTAAATTCTGACGGCTGCACAGCAGTTACTTTTGCAAAGGCATCATCACCAAGAGAAGAATGCAGTTGATTTAAAACTTTAACAAGATCATCCTTTGTTTTTCTGTTGTGACTTTCGCCAAGAAAACTTTTTAATGTTTTACTCATGATTTTTAGTATTTAATAGTTAATAGTTATGTTTTACCATGATTGTATGGTTCGCTCCGCTTGACCTGCCATGGTGCTGTGCTGCGCTTAAGCATATCTGCTATCCTTTTTTTTTAATTCGTAGCTCTTTTCATTATAGTGTATTATTGATGCCTATAGGTTACCTCCAGGATCAACTTTTTTAATTTAGCCGCGTATAGTAAATGTTACAAAACTGAATTGAGAAGTTTAATGACCCTAAATTTCCATACAGTAGGTGGAACTTCTCTCTATGCCTAAACGATAGTGTGTTTATTATACCTATTCGTAACTCATAACGCCAATGACATGACTATACTTAATAAGAAAAAACAATTCGAAAGCTATCCAGAAAATGCCCAAAAATAAAAGACATTAATCCTGAGCACACAAAGAATCAGTACACGTTCACCTTAGGCTGTTATCATAATACACCGGTTCATAACATCCACCAGCTATTCCATTCGGGAAATTTCACGCGGTTTCATGTCCAAGGCTCAAATTCTTTTCATCATAGAGTCAATTGCATCGAAAAACAATTCTCGATCTTGATTACCCAAAAAAATTACGACTTCAAGAAATTATAGAAATTAATAACAACATGTACTATACCAATCCAGCTATCAACAGCAAACAAAGTAAAATCAGAATCCATCGCACCAATCAACAAGAAATTAATAACAGATCAAACTTCACCTAAATGATTATTAAAGCATTCAATAGGCAATTAGAAAGGAAGAAGATGTAGTTATAAAAGCAAATAATAAATTACTCATAATCAGTTTTTAAAAATGAAAGCCCCTACTCCATTTAAATCCAACCAAGACAAAATGACCAAACTAAAATTCGAAATCATCCAACTCCAAAACAAGATCAACAAAACTACGCTCGGGCTATTACAATTGCAGAGCAAGCACCACTGAAACTGTCAGGCACCTTCTAACGCTTACTCATCAGCGAAAATGATATATGATACACAAAGCATTACATCCCTCCTTGATACTTGTCATTACCTTGTTCATATGCTTGACTAGTCCTGTCACTGGTCAATCAGACCGCCAACCCATCGGATTACCTATCTTACTGAAAATAGATTAAGCCTATCGACCTATCACAACATAGAACTAGCCGCACAGCTTTAGCCCTGGAGCAAACCAAATCCTCTGATTGGAAGGATCTCTTACCATCCCTCGGTGTTGCAAACACTCCTTCAAGGTCTCCCAAGCCGTCTACAAACTGGTCGCCCTTCAAATTCTCGATAGAAAGGAGAGAGACAAATGCGCAAACTAAATAAGTCCTCTCTCCTACTCTCCTATGAGTTATTACTAATTGATTGATTATTCAAGCTTCGGCAGTTATATCATGACTACCTGATTGAACTACAAGGACTTCAGACTAAGACAGAGATGATAGAGATTGATGGAAAAACTCTTCGCCATGACAGAGCGCAAGAACGAAGAGAACATCATCAAACCATCAAAATATTCAACAGCTAAGAAGTCAGTGCTTATGGTAAGCGAGAGAACTGAGGAGTATCGAAAGAGCTGATGAAGACGAGGAATGAGCTATTGTGTCAGGCTAAATGGAATTAGGATTGCTGCTTTGACTCTCATTCTGCATCGGGATTTCGTGAAAGAGCAGAAAGGGGTAGCCTCTAAATTCCTCTTAACCTTGGAAGATATTTAATACATAAGAAATCTGAAATGTCCAACTTTCCTACAAGAATTCCTTGGATCAACTCTTCTAATTTCAATCTAGCTGTTTAGTAGATTCCACTAAAATCAGTCTCGCTATTTCCAACCTAAGTTTGTCCCTCCGGTCCAGTGCCAGAATCAATTACAGATACAGATACTCCTTCCGAATTATCGGTTTGAGTAGATTCCACCTTAGCCATTAATTCCAATAATTCACTTGGAACTTCTCCTGCATCAATGGTATCAGAATTTGTAAATGTCTGATTATTAGAATTAAAATTCGTCTCGGTATTTCCAACTTGAGTTTGTCCCTCTGGTCCAGTGCCAGAATCAATTACAGGTACAGATACTCCTTCCAAAACATTAGTTTGAGTAGAATCGGTGATCTTAGCTTTTCCTGTTTCATTGGTTTCTATGATGATTCTCATATTACTTATTTAAGTACTAATTAAATGAAATAGTGATTATTTTTAATTTAAAATGGCGTATCGCATTTCGAAACGAACATCTTGATTTGTTAAATTTTTTACTTTGAGCCAATAAGTTACTTGACTGTTATTTGCTCTTTCTACTTCTACATCCCAATCCAATTGGGGCCCACCAGGACGAGGTGAAACGGGAACAATATGCCAAAAAACGTGTTTTTTGGGATTCCAGCCCCAGGTAAAAACATTGAGCTTGCCATTTCGGTTAACAGTTCCAGTATATTGTGTTCCTACTCTCATGATTTATATGATTTTAAATGTTATTGTAATTAAATTCGAAGAAATAAGTATTTAGAAATTATCTAGAGCCTAGCACAGCATATCTTCCCTCGACTTTAGTAGTCTTATTTGAAACGTTTGTTATACAGATCCAATAGGTGATATGATTTTCATTCGCACGTTCGGTACGAATATTCCATTTGATTTTTGTGCCAGGGGTCAAGGACATAGCGTGCCATAGAACATGCCAATGAGCAGGCCATTTAAAGGTAAACCAACAGGTTGTCTGGTTAGCCCTTAGCGTACCACGAAATTGGACTCCAGTGAAAGGGCGTCGAACTGGAGGCCTGGCCCCGGTGATTCTAGGATGGTTGAAAGCCGTCCAAGCATTGATAATGCCAGATCCGGCATGCTGATCCCAGCCAGCGGACCCTAAATCCCTGGCGGTCTGTTTCAAGCCTGCTTTAATATCAAATTGGCTGGCTCTTCGATTACGTTGTTTAAAAAGTGCTACAACCCCAGCTGCAATAGGAGTAGCTGCTGAAGTTCCACTATCACTTATGTTATATCCAGTAAAATGACTGATTGATAAAAAATCAGGCTTAAAGGGATCCAGTGCTGCCGGACCTTGACTACTATATCCGATAAATTGACCTTGTGTGTTCGCCGCTCCAACAGTCATTACAAATGGATGCCCATTGGCTCCCCAAATACTTTTACCAGGACCGTTTTCGCTCCCACATCTGCTATCAGGACATGTGCCCCCACAATTGCCGGCTGCAAACAATACTATGATTCCGGTATTGATAGCCTCCACCACCTTACGAGTGAACGGATGTTCTGGATTCTCGGCATAATCAGAGTACCAGCTCCTTTGAAAAATTCCCCAACTATTAGACAGAATATGCGGGGTGCCATCACGACGAAATCGATTGATCGCCCATTGAAATGCTTGTAGTGCATTGCCAACAGTACCTTGTAAGTTTCCACCTGAAATACGAAGATCATAGAGCCGGGCTTCTGGGGCCATCCCTAGCACATCTGTAGAACACATATTTCCATGATATCCCCAATCACTGGACTCGGTACCCCAATCAGCGGTCGGCCATCCGTCTATCACGTTGGGTATTAACCGTGATGGTCTTTCCCCAGCTTTTAGCGTTCGTCCGATGGCTGTGATCCCAGAATCCAGAACCCCTACGACAATACCGCGGCCACGTATACCCAGATTATGAATCCGGTCAACTCCCAAATAGTCTCTCACAGTGGCCATGTTTCCCTTAGGAGTTCTTGAATTACAGTCGCAAGTTCCTATGGGGCAAGATCCAAATGCTTCTTGAGGTACAAGTTCCATTTGGGATTTTACTTCAGTGTTCTCTTCTTCGATCATAGTAGAATCTAAAAATGGACTGATAGGGGCGTCACTCCAGATTTTAATAACTTTGGGATTCTGTTCTAATGCCTCCCTATCGTCCTCTTTGACCTTCCCAGCAATGACTACAGAAGTTTCCCCTTGTGAGGCCATTTCAGCGGCCAATTCGGAATTGGAAGGCTCCATCGGTATCGGAATATACTCAGAATCGATCTCCAATTCAACGAGATCGAGAGACGAAGCCAAAATGCTTGCTTCAGCATTTAAATGTGAATCCGTAACTCTTATTTCAACAAGGACCCTATGTACTTCAGGTTCCTTGGTTTTTTTGGTATTATTTGTTGTTTTTGCCATTACAGAATTATATTTGTGAATAATTATTGCTTAGTAATTCTTACCAAAATCTAAACTTCATGTGTTTACAGATAAGAGTCAAATCCAACTCTTGAAACGCCATCACTGTTCTTCTTTTTGTACATAGTGTATTGATTTCAGAAAACGTTACCACAAGAATTACATTTTTATCTTTTTACAGATTTACTACAGCTTGATGGAAGCGAGTAGTAAGTAATATTATAATCAGTGGATTAGTATAGTAGGTTTTGTGAAAGCGTTCCAGCAATTTCTATACACCAAATCCCGGCAGTAATTCCTCTATTCTATTAATGGGCTGCTCTTTTATTTGCTCCAATGTGTCTTGAAGCTATATTCATATATTAACCTCATGCATTTTGCAAGTGCCAAAAAATTAATACATCATATACATCCACTTAGCTCCTTGATGTGAACCAGCGAATAGATAATTCTTTCTTCCTAAGGCTAGGGTCTTATTTTATTCTCTACTCGCTTGTTATCCAATTTAAGATCTCCTTGATCCAATACATTAATCAATTTTGGATATTGCTGTTGATAATAATAAATCGCTTTACCGATTGGGCTTTTTGGCAAGACTATTGTTGACTCCTCTTTTATCCAATTCAATAACTGTACGTACACTGGTTTTATCTCCTCTTGACGTATCTTGTACCTCTGGTCCGTGGACCTCAAAGTCATCTCTGACATATTCACTATCTCAGGTACAGAATTGCATTAAACATCTTCATTGCATAGTCACTCCTAGTCTTATCACTGTCTGTAGCCTCATAAAATTTACGACGTGCATGCACTCCAAGGATCAGGTAAATTTAGCCCTAACGAACATAGATTCTTTGAATTCATCGCTCAACTTAAGCATATGAAATGTATTTTCCTAAGTACCAGAATTATACCATTTGTAAGCTTTTAGGCTCTTCGCTTATTGACACTTGCTTTGGTCTGATTTGAGATTTGTGTATGCATTGTAATAGAGCTTGGAAACTCTTAAATAGATTTGCTCTCGGCTTTTCTTGTTTTAACTGTGCTACTTCCGTGGCGAGTATGTTTGTTTCACTACACCCAGAGATAAGTGGATTGTATAACGGAATTGTTAATTGAAGATTAGCATTAATATTATGCGGCACAGCAAATTGGGCTTCTTTAAATTCTCCTTCTGGTGCCGTCGGGACAAAAGTGGATAAGAGCATTAATTGATAAGGCAGATTGGTGAAATACTTATAATCTACATTGGCCGATAATTTGGGCATCAAATTAAATTTGGCTTCTTGAAATTTTATGCTTGCTCCTTCAATATTTTCTGGGCTATTTGCAAATTCTTGTTGTTACCATTTGTTGAATCAATACACTGCTGTGGAGACCATTGCTGAGCTTGTCTATATTGAAATTAAATACGGTAAATCTTAGCATAAAAGTATCTTTGTGAATGCGTACCAACTTCATTGGCCAAATTTTATTTATTTCAATAGTACGAGCTGAGATTCCACCTGAGCCTCCAACCAATGTTTTATGTTAGGTACAATAATTACATAGTCTCCTGGACTTAACTCAATCACCTTCTTCGTTTCGTCTTGGTATGTAGTACTGCCTACTACACAAAGTAGCAAAGCTGGTGTCTTTGTAATGTGCTCTTTCAATACACCATCTTTTTTAAGTCGAATGGCGGTTGCTGTTCCCACCTCTCCTTTAAATAAATTGGTGGCGGATACTTCTTTGACAGTGGTATGTAGATTGTTTAGTTTCATTGGAAATAAGTATGGTAAGTTTTAAAAGATTCGTTTAGTTGTTCAACAATCGTATAGGCTTGAGTAGCCGTCTCTGCTTCCTCAAGAAATCCTATCAATTGTATATGTGGGTGAAGCCATTTGTGCAACTGATCGTGGGCTTTACCGTCCATAGTACAACTTTTAATGAGTTTTTTATTTTGACTCTGAAGCTCTTCTGCAAGGGCTTCATAATCTTGACCTGTATAATCTTTGAGTATTCTCTCACCTTCCAAAATATATGGACTCATTTCTTCATTGACTTTCCATTTCTGACCATTATTTAATTCTATTGCTACTTTTTCGTCATTGTGACTACCCAAGTTATGACAACTTACTATGAAGGTTGTAACCAATACTATTGCAATCATTGTTAATGTTTTCATTTTCATATTTTTATTAATTTAAGAATTGAGCTTATCATACTATCACCACCTTTTATAATATCAAAGTGAAAGTTTCCTACTCGCCATTTGTACATTTGAAGCCGGAATGTTCCCATAATAATGTGCATCATATCTTCTACAGGAATATCTTTTTTAAATATTTTCTTTTTTTGACCTGCTTCGATTATAGGTTTTAAGTGTTTCATCTTTACTGCCATAATTTTACGAATACAGTCGTTGATAGTGTTGCTTTCTTCCAATAGTGCATCCGAAAAAACAGCAACAACAAAATGTGGATTATCATTAAAGAAAAGAAATTGATTCTGAAACAAGATTTTAAATTTACTTTCAGTGGACAAATCATCCTTTATCGCTCTTGTGAAACGTTCGTCCATATCAGAAGCAAGGTATTCTAATAAGGCAATAAGTATTTTCTCTTTACTTGAAAAATGCCTGTATATAGCACTTTCAGAAAACTTCATTTCCTTCGCCAGATTCTTAGTAGTGAGTCCGCTTATACCTGATTGGGTAAGGATATTTCCAGCTGCCTCTATTATTTCAAATTGTCTATCCGTAAGGGTCTCTGACATCCCCGCTTAATTTAAAAATGAAGAATACATCCAAACCAATTTCTCTTGCATTCTTATGTAATCACTCATAAGTGCGTTTGTTCCTTCGTCATCTGCATCAGAAGAGATAGCAAGAATTTCTCTCTGTTGTGTTATGATTGTTTTGAATGATTCAAGGATTTGCTCTACCGCTTTTATTCCGTCAGCTACCTTTGGACTTTCTTTAATTGTTGAGGATTGGGTGTATTTACTGTAGCTATGTTCTGGTGTATGACCCAGTGTCAATATACGCTCTGCTACTTCATCAATTTTCAACAACAGGTCATTGTACAATTCCTCAAATTTAAGGTGTAGTTCAAAAAATTTCTCACCTTTTATATTCCAATGATAGCCCCTTGTATTCTGATAAAAAATTGAATAATTCGCCAAAAGTATGTTTAGCTTGTCCGCTAAAACTGTTGCTTGGTCATTATCCAGACCGATTCTATTTGTATTCATAATTATGATTATTTTATTTATTTATAACTTTCCTTTTCACCATCTAACCATCTTCTTATCATTACTCGTTCTTAAGGAGTCCGTTTAAACGGAATATTTCCGGCTAATACATTTAGTAAGCTAACCCATAATTTATCTTCTGCGTTTCTTTCCTTTCATATTTCTTTTACTGCTTGTAGATACTCATTTTAGTAGTGCTAAATTTTAGTAATGTTATTACTAAGCTAACTTGGATCTTTAATATTGAGTTGTCTCTGTTCCATTACCAATGGTATTCATTATCTGGGTTGCTTCGTCAATCATTTTATAGACCATTATTTATGTATTGGTCAGCATTTCCAAATTATTTTCTGACGCAGTTTTTAAATGTTTAAGCTTTATTAGTGAATGCAATTGACTATTGTTTTTCCATAATAATAATTACTATGTTATTCTTAATTTGAGAAAGGACATTCCCATCCAAACCACAGACACCGTCATTGCCGTAGCACCAACGATTACTAAGTAAGGTGGTAATCCAAGATAAATCTCAGCCAGTATTCCAATAGGCATCAGTAAGCCAGTAAGTGCTAACCAAGATATGGCTTTAGTGTTTTTTATCTTGTCTTTGAAGTGCAGTAATAAATAGCCCATAAGAATATTTAGAAAGGCAAATAAGTTACCGTGGACGTGGGCAAGTCGAGCTTCAAAATGTTTACCTATGCTATAAGATTCTGCCCATTCTTTTGCATTGGGGGCAAAGTCTCTTAGGTAAATTAGAAGAAAGCCGTAAGCCATAAAAAGCCCCATCACCATGAAGCCAACTGCTATATTGTTTTTTCCATTCATAATTGTACTATCTAATAAGTAAGTGAGTATTCACTAACATAAGTTAGGCTATTTGGTTGAATCTTGCAAATACTTTTTCATTTTATTTTGAAATTTTCTCGGAGCTCAAGAGAATTAGGGCTTTTTGGTTTTTTCAGCGTTGTCATTTGTGCGGTGAGAAAAATCAAATGTGCCTACTGTGGGTGGTCTTTTTCTTTTCCTTGTCAAGTAGGTAAAGGGAGTCTCACCCTAAACCTCTCACAGAACCGTACGTGATAGTCTCCCATCATACGGCTCTTGTTATACGAAAGATCAGGAGTCTATACAGGCATAGATCCACACTTATGCCCCAAGTGTCATAAAGGTGAAATGGTCATCAGGCCTCCCACCCGCTTGCGGTTCCTTCCTTTCGATGTCGCGTATGGACATCGACTCTGCAAGAGCAGAGATCAGTCAGTCTTTAAAATAAGAGGATCGCCAAATCCAGACCCAGATGTAAAAATATATACCAGACCGATTCCAGCATATAGAAAAGTAGAACTGAGATGAGTATTGATGAATACTGCTCTTGGCACTGCTATGCCTACACTTTAAAAACTGAAGCAATTATTATCCTAAATCAGGTAGATTATAAAATCAGAAATCATGATAAATACGAGATAAACTTAAAAAGCTACCTCATCAAAGTAGCATCGTTATTTTAAAAGCTCCATCGTTATACTATAGCGACCAGTTCTGCTTTAATGCAAAATTCAGGTAGCCTTGCTCAAGCATCGGTGTAGCGTGCCAAAAGGACAAAAATGACTTGGACCGCTACGCAGCAATGACATTTATTGCTAAGAGTTAGCTTTAATATACTTGATTCATTTTAAACTCGAGCGACTGTTTAACCGTATTCCATTCACTATCAATTATTGAAAAAATGACAGTATCTCTTAAATTTCCAGTTTTATCAAATTTATGATTTCTCAAAATACCGTCTTGTTTTGCTCCAAGTTTTGTAATTGCTGTTCTTGATTGTGTATTGTGCCAATGAGTACGAAATTCTACAGCGATACACTTAAGAGTTTCGAAAGCATATTTTAATAGTAAATATTTACATTGAGTATTAATTCCAGTTCTTTGTGAAGATTTAGCATACCAAGTGGTTCCTATTTCAACCCTTCTGCTTTTTTGGTCTGCATTCATAAACCTTGTTGTGCCTACTAATTGACTCTTATTGGTATCGAAAACAGCAAATGGTAAAGACTTGTCTTCTTCAAAATCTTTAATCGCTTTTTCGATATAACATTGCACTTCCTTTGGGTTAGGTGCTGAAGTATACCAAAGGTTCCAAAGTTCACCATCTTTGACTGCATTTGTTAAGCCATCAATATGCGAAAGTTCCAATGGCTCCAATTTCAAATTTTCGTTTTTTAATTTAACTTTATTTAGCCATTTATTCATTCATTATTTTTTTGGTTTATTAAAGCTGACGACGTACAATGATAAGAGTAGGAGCGACGTAGGAGCTCTCACTTCTTATCTATTGTTGTGTGTAGTTCCCTATTCTTCGTCAATGTTTAATTTAGGAATCTTAACTATTTCAAGAGTTACTGAAGCCATTTGTACTTTTCCAGCTGTCTCTTGAATAGCCTTTCCAATCTTTTCATTTAGTAAGTGCATAGTGAACCTTCTTTTTTTGTAGTCTACAATGTATCGAATGTTAAACTGAACCCAATTGTCAGTCATTGTAATTGCTAAAGTTGGTTCTACCTGAGCATCTTCAATATAATATTTGTTTACAACCTTTTCCCATTTTGCAATAGATTGAGACACATATTCAGATAAAATTTCAGATGCGATTTTAATCACTATTGATTTGGCAATTTCTAAATCCGAATCATACCTTATTGGCAGATTAAATTCATCCCAAACAAAGGGGAAGTCCTGTGAATAATTAAATATAGCTCCTTTAAAAACAAATGAATTACTTAATTTGACTATTCTACCACTATAATTATCACTTGAAACCCATTCACCAATTTCCATCATTGTTGTATAGATGCTATCAATATCAATTACATCTCCTTTTATTCCATTGATTTCAATTCTATCTCCAGGCTTATAAACGTTAACTAAAAATATATAAAACGAACCAGCTATACTCAAGATTAATTCTTGGAGAGTTACAGCAATTCCTGCCGTTAGTAATCCAATTGCAAGAGTAAAATCCTTAACATTTCCTGTAAAATATGATATTGATAATAGTAATAATAAAATATAACCTACAATTTCAATTCCCTTTTGAGATTTGTAGCGAACTGAGCTATCAGGAAGACTTTTTTTGAGTATTCTCCTAAGAAATGAAATTATAAATACGATTATAACTACCCATAGAACATATTTGAGAATGCTTGTTGTAAAAGGATGTTCAACTATCCATTCCTTTATGTATTCAAGTATTTCCATTTATTTCATTTGATTCTGACTAACGTTTATCCAAGTCGTTGTATTTGTTGACTCTTTTCTCAAATGCGAGCTTGTATTCTGGCTTAGTAAAAATACCTAGTTCATCAGGGTTGATTCCGAATTTAATCATTTTCTTTCTGAGTCGTGCTATGGCTCTTCTTTTTTCATCAAGGAACACGTATTGTGTCTTAGGCTTGTAGGGTTCTTTCTTGCCTCAGCATGTGCCAGAGGATGACTGCTATCTTTCATGCGGTTGCCGTGATGGCAGCTTGTCTGCCTTTTCTATATGCAATTTTCTTAAAGAATCTTTCGAGGTCAGATTCTTTAAGATTGCCAACTGCATTGGCTGCATTTCGCAAAGCGATCTTCAGTCTATTGCTTCCCTTGGGTATGTGACGCGAGAGGTTCTTGCCACCACTGATCCGATTATTAGGTGCTAATCTGAGCCATGAAGCAAATCTTTTGGCTGTATCAAATTTCTTAATACCATCACGTCCGATCTCACTCATGAAGGTGAGAACAGTCGAGAAACTGACTCCAGGAATCGTCAAGAGATCCACACCACCAAAATACTGGTAAGCTGTAATATTCAGATCAATCCCCTTGATGGTATTCTTGTTTACTCTTTTGTCTGGCTTCTTTGATGGCATGTCGTCAATTGGATTGACATCAGAATTAATGATGACAGTCAGAAGTTTCACAATTTCTGCATCACATTCCTCTATCAACTTGAGTACAAAGTTGATTCTTGAAAACTCCTGTTTTAGGCCAAGAAGAAATTCAGGGTTATCATTTGAGACCAAAGCTTTGGCTATCTCTTCTTCTGACTTTCTGGAGTTTCCGTGACGATGCTTTGCTAAAGATTGTGGGTTCAAATTTCCATTGCAGATGTCCGCGATTATCGTTCTTCCTGTCAGTCCTGTTATATCTCGTACGACAACATCAAGTCTGAAATTGAGCCACTTAAGAAACTTGCTCACCTTATGAGTACAATTGACTTCGTGTGCGACTATATTGTCTCTGTGGCGGCATAGTGTCCTCAGGCTCTCCGTGGTTTCGTCTGGTAGAAATGATGAGGGTAATAGACCTAATGCATGCATCTTTTGAATCCATTGGCAATCCATGACATCGGTTATCTTACGATTAATGTTTTTGGTAAATTTGCCTGCTGTGAGGATGACCTTGATGTCAGTGTTTACAAGTTCGATAAAGAGATTCTGCCAGTACATGCCTGTTGACTCCATTGCGACCGAGGTGATGTGTTTGTCTTTGAGCCATTGAGCCATGGCTGTGAGATCCTCGGCATATACTCCGAATTCATCTACTCCACCAAAAGTAATCAGGCTATGTACATGTAGATGATACTTCATGTCTGATCCAAATGTATGAAGCACTGATACCATACCAGGTAACCCTCCTACGTTCTATGCTTTTGCACTTAAGTTTTTTATACACTTCCAGCTAGACCGCATGATGATATTATACATCTGTTTAGGATGTGATTTACATAT
>ENA-ORXR01002854-ORXR01002854.1-marine-metagenome-genome-assembly--contig:-NODE-2854-length-16021-cov-4.659872_pt1 | contig 16021 bp, 14 predicted proteins | sample MGYA00237866_ERZ511479 | MGnify/ENA metagenome assembly ERZ511479 | reverse complement strand
TCAACTTTTTTCTTTAGCAGCGACCAAGAAAATCAATGAGGCCAAGGTGAAAATTAAGGCAGATCATTGTGCTACGGTTATTTTAGTATCGGGCGGTTATCCAGAAGCTTATCAAAAAGGCAAAGCAATTAAAGGATTAGATGCTAATGAGCATTCCATTATTTTTCATGCTGGTACTAAAATGGAAGACAAAAACGTTCTTACGAATGGTGGCAGAGTCCTTGCAATTTCCTCGATGGGGCAAGGTCTTGAAGAGGCGATTTCTTCAAGTTACGCAACTATTGATTCACTTTGCTTTGAGGATATGTATTTTAGAAAAGACATCGGTTACGAGTTTTTGTAAGGGCAAATCTTTAACATTTTTAATATAAAAAAAGCGTGAACTTTGAAAGAGAAGTATGCGCCTAAAATTTATAACTATATTGACCCTATGCCTATGTGTGAGCGCACTGTGCCACGGACAGTCTGATGGTGGTAAAATAATAAAGAGTGCCGTAATCATAGGTCAAGATACGCTTCCGCATACCTATTTAGCCACTGTTACTATAATGAATCCTGAGCTGTTAGCGATGAATAAACGGCAACGGAAAAGATATTATAGTAAAAGAAGAAAACGACGTGCAGCTTATGCTAAGCTAAAACGGAATGTTTATAAAACGTATCCGTATGCAGTAATGGCCGGAAAGGTAATGTTTGACCTTGACAGTGCCATGGTAAAAATACGATCTAAGGATGCTAAGAAAATGTATAAAAAGCATAAGGAAAAAGAGTTAATGAAGCAGTACAAAGGCAAATTGGAAAACCTAACCATGAGCCAAGGGAAAGTTTTGGTTATACTCATTGCCCGTGAGACAGGAAAAGATTGCTATTCAATTATTAAAGAATTAAAAGGAGGTTTTAATGCTAGAATGTGGCAAACCTTAGCAGCCTTGTTTTCTAATAATTTAAAAAGAAAATATGACCCTAAAGACAAAGATGCCGCTATAGAAACCATCTGTCAAGAAATAGAAGCTAGCGGAAAATTTGTAAGATCGAATTAAGTAACTTCGTATCATTCATGAAGGTAGATATTTTAGCCATTGGAGCACACCCCGACGATGTAGAACTAAGTTGTTCTGGTACACTTTATAATCATAAACAGTTGGGGCAAACCGTAGCAATCTGTGACCTAACTGAAGGGGAGCTCGGCTCGAGAGGAACAGTTGCTACCCGCTATGATGAAGCGGAGCGGGCCAATAAGATATTAAACATTGACTACCGTACCAATCTTAAAATGCCCGATGGTTTTTTTGAAAATAATAAAGAAAATCAAATAGCTATTATAAAAGTCCTTCGAGAACTGCAACCCGAAAGGGTACTTTGTAATGCCCCGAATGACCGTCATCCTGATCATGGGCGTGGTGCCAAATTGGTAAGCGACGCTTGTTTTTTATCGGGATTGAAAATGATTGATACGGGGCAAACTCCTTGGCGCCCCAAACGAGTGTTTAATTACATTCAAGATATTTATTTCGAACCTGATTTTATAGTAGACATAAGTGAAAGCTTCGAGAAAAAAATGGAATCCATTCGTGCTTATGGCACGCAGTTTTTTTCGGAAGACAGCACGGATCCTACTAAAACTTATATTTCATCGAACGGATTTCTAAGCAGTATAGAAGCCAGAGCTCAACTTTTTGGAAAACGAATTGGTGTAAAATACGGTGAAGGTTTTTTGATGAACAATAGTCAACTGGGCATTAAGAATTTAGATTCAATCTTACTTCCTGATATTTCTTAGTATAGAAATTTAAAAAACATAATTTCCATCACTATCGTACATAGTAGGGGGCACTTTTTTTGTGACCTCAAAATAGTCGTAGGCTCTCTTTAAATTAACCCAAAACTTTTGTTTTTCAGCTTCGTTTTTATATTCACGCCCTAAGAAGTTTAGAGTGGTTTTATTGAACCGAACTGGGTAAATATGCACGGGTATATACATTTGACCAGCCGTTCTGGCTTGTAAACAAACAGTATAAATTTCTTCGATATAATCATTGGTCATTGGCAAGCAACCCACTGTCATACAACCTCCATGGATATAGATCCCCCCACCGGGCTTATCTTGATTACTGAAAAAACGATCAGAATAATTCGGATAATTTATTAAGAGTGATAAATGATAATTTGATCTTGGATTAAAGTCCTCAATAAAATAGAACCCCTCTGGCACTTGCCTATCCCCTTCCCAACGTTTAGGACCTAAAATTCCACTCAAGGCACAGACCTTATAGAGTTTAATTAAGGTAAACGTATCTGATATTTTATTTTTGGCGTAAAGTTCAAATTCATTGCAACCTTTGAACGAACGGATATAAATATGCTTACTAGGGTATTTAATGCCTTTTTTCTTGAAGGCTTTTTTTAACTTAAAGTCCGAGTTATAATATGCAGCTTTGACTCGCTGCATAGATAATTGAAAATTTTGAAATTGATTATCTGGATACTGGGGAGCCAAAGGTGGCTGAGCCTGAGCTGAGATAGTCAGTAGGCAAACAGAAAAAAGTAACAATAGTTGTCTCATGGTGTGCTATAATTGTAACTATACAAAAGTAAGGTGTTCTGCAAGCTTTGCCGAATTGCTTTCCCTATGCTATCGTTAAAATCCACAGGTTAAAAATGAATATTATAATGTGTGGAAAACACCTTATTCAAGAAGGAATCATTAGATTATTTGAGGTATATCCTAAGCGTTGTGAACCTATATTTGCTCTATGGAATTGGCACAACGTATGGAGCGGATTAAAGAGCCGCAGACTATAAAAATGGCAAAGCTTGCGCGTAAACTTTCTGACGAGGGAAAAGACGTAATTAATTTAAGTTTAGGCGAACCTGACTTTGCCACTCCTAGGCATATAATTGAAGCAGCGAAACAAGCTATGGACGATGGGTTTACCAAATATACTCCTGTAGTAGGCACGCTTGATTTACGAGAAGCCATTTGTGAAAAGTTGAAAAGAGATAACCGGCTACACTATTCGCCAGAAAATATAGTAGTAAGTACAGGTGCCAAGCAAGCCTTAGCTAATGCCATACTTACCATAATAAATCCTGGTGATGAAGTTCTTGTGCCCACTCCGTATTGGGTTACATATTCTGCTTTAATTGATTTAGCCGAAGGAGAAAATAAATATATTGAAGCCAAGGCAAAAAATAATTATAAGCTAACCGCAGAAGAACTAGAAGAAGCAATATCAGATCAGTCCAAACTTTTCATTTTTTCATCTCCGTGTAATCCTAGCGGTGCAGTTTATTCTAAAAGTGAGTTGCAAGCGCTTGTTAGGGTGTTTGAAAAATATCCTAATTGTGCTATACTTTCCGATGAGATTTATGAATATATAAATTACACTGGAGGACATGAAAGTATTGCACAGTTTGAGTCAATAAAAAATCGAGTAATCGTAGTCAATGGATTTTCAAAGGGCTTTGCCATGACGGGTTGGCGCTTGGGCTATATGGCAGCCCCAGTAAAAATTGTAAAGGGTTGTGAACGAATTCAAGGACAATTTACAAGTGGTGCAAATTCTATTACGCAAAAAGCTGCTATTGCCGCATTGCTCGGTGACCAATCTCCTACTAAGTTAATGCAGGCCGATTTTGAGAAACGAAGAAACTTTATGATTGAGGCTTTTGATGAAATTGACGGGATAGATTTGCCATTACCTGAGGGTGCATTTTATGCTTTTCCGGATGTGTCTGCTTATTTTGGCAAAAACGGAATTCATTCTTCTGAAGATATGAGTATGTATATTTTAAATAATGCTCATGTTAGCACGGTTTACGGTAGTGCCTTTGGAAATGATAATTCAATACGAATATCGTACGCGGCTAATTTAGATGTATTAAAAGAAGCCATGAAACGGATAAAAAATTTATTAGATGAGTCCCATTAAACAAGTAAAAACAACTGTTGCAGAAATACAATTCTTAAAAGGGCCGCAAAGCCGTTGGCGTGATTTTAAATTTACGCTCAAGGTAGTGCGTGAATTTATCAAGGGATTTAGAACGCTCCATTTTACTGGACCTTGTATTTGCATATATGGTTCTGCCCGATTTAAAGAGGATCATAAATATTATAAACAAGCACAAGAGATTGCCGGCCGATTAGCCAAACTAGGTTTTTCTATAATGACGGGCGGCGGCCCTGGGATAATGGAAGCCGCGAATCGTGGCGCTCGTGAAGTTGGTGGCAGAAGTATAGGTTGTAATATTGAACTTCCGTTTGAACAATCTGGAAACCCATATTTGGACAATTGGGTTTCTATCAAATATTTCTTTGTAAGAAAGACCTTGTTGATTAAGTATTCATATGCCTTTGTGGTTATGCCAGGCGGTTTTGGAACCTTGGATGAATTGTTTGAATCTCTTACTCTTGTTCAAACGGGGAAGTTGAAATCATTCCCTATTATAGTTTTTGGGAAAGAGTTTTACCATAATATTATGAATCACGTAGAATCTATGAGTGAGCAAGGAACTATTTCGCCAGATGATATTAAGTTGATTCAATACACAGATGATATTGATGAAGTAGTAGCCATTTGTGAAAATGTAATTAAAACTCATAACTTGAGTTACGAGCGTAAAAAATATTTCAAGATTCTAGGTGAAAACAAAAATAAGTAATGATTAGTGCTATAATTGTAGCTGCCGGATCGGGTAAACGAATGGGCTCGTCACTACCAAAACAATTCATTCCTGTCCATGATAAAAGTATTTTAGAGCACACGCTGCTGGCATTACATAATTCCAACTTTTTTGGTGAAATCATTATTGTATTATCAGAGGAGTATTTATCCGAAGGTGAGAAGTTGAAAGAAAATTACAAAAATTTGAAAATTTGTACGGGGGGTAAGGAAAGGTTTCATTCTGTAAAAAATGCTCTTTCTTATTTACACAAAGAAAGTAAAATTGTTTTTATTCATGACGCTGTTCGACCGTATGTTTCCACTACTATTTTAAAATCATGCTTGGAGTTAGCTAAAGAAAAAGGGTCTGCTATTCCTGCAGTCCCATTAAAAGATTCAATTAGAAAACTAATTGATGAGAGCAAAAAGGATATAGAAACTTCAGTAGCAAAAAATAGAAGTTTGTACCGAGCGATTCAAACACCACAAGTATTTAATACCAAAAAATTAGTTTCTGCCTATCAAACTCAATTTCAAAATTCATTTACAGATGATGCTTCCGTTTTTGAAGCTGCAGACTTCCCTATTTACCTTACAGAAGGCGATTATGCCAACAGTAAAATTACTACCCCCGAGGACTTAGAAATAGCAAAAATTAGGTTGTGCTAGTGCTGGTCTGATTTTTTTATCTCATTATATACAGTTTACCAAACCCTTTCGTTGTCCAGTTACTAGCAGGGTCGGTAGCAGCCTTATCCATTTCTTGACCATTCAAACGAGTGATGACTCTGTATAGATAAACACCATTACCCAGTTTGTCACCATATTGATCGTCTCCTTTCCAACGGAAGTTTGTAATATTTCTACCGATATGGATGTTTCCAATTTCTTCTTTAGAAATTTCTCTAACCATTTTTCCTGTTACACTATAAACTTGAATTTTAAACTGCTCAGGCACTTCCGCTCCGGTTAGTGTAAACACAAATTGAGTAGAAGTGCTAAACGGATTCGGATAATTTAAAACTGAAGTGACCGAAGCCTTCGTTACAACCTCGAAAGAAATTTTATAAGATAAAGCACCGCTAAAATTATCCATTTGATCTTTTCCTGTAACGATTAACTCGTAAAGACCATCTTTAGTAAAAGTAGGTCTGAATTCAAGCTTTGCTTTATTCTCTTCTCCGTTCGTTGTATTAGCCGGAATAAAGGTAACTGACGGGTCACTTAAAGAAATGGGCACTATAGTATTCGTAGCATCAGGATAACGTAGGGCTAAGGTCATTGCCGATGTGTCGTCTAATGGCAAGAAGTTATTTTCATCTTTTAATGAGATTAAAATATTAGGTTTTGCCGAAACTACATCATTATTCAGGATATGCACACCATCAAATGTTACATCTAGTATTGGATTGAGGTTATCAGCAGTCACATACATTTCTTTAAACCCTATATTATTTAAATGATACTGCTCTGGTTGATCTTCGTTAGGGTTTGCCTCTATCTTCAATGAATATTTACCACTCAAAGGTTTTGTATCAATACTCAGACTGGCGTGAATAGTATCATTACCTGTCAGTTCTTGATAGCGAATAGATTCTAAAACAGTTTCATTGTTGGACTGATCAATCAATGAGTATTTGACTAACATACTGTCCATATCTGTATCGGTAAGATTTTCAATAGCAAATGAAACATAGTTGGCTTGTCCTTGGGTTAGTGAATCGGTGCATACTATATGAGCATTTGGATTTAATGCGGCCTCTGGAACGGGAGCGTAATGAACACGCCAAAACTTCACCTGCTCGGGTGTACTAAATTGTGCGTCTTTTTGATTCATTGTAAGGCGTATACATGGATATTGCTCCGCGTTAATAAAACTTAAATTAGTGTCCCCTTTAACGGTAGCAATCAGGGTCTCAATATTATTATTATCAATACCATAAATTTCTACTGTAACTGAATCGCCTAATTGGCCTCCGTCTTTACTATTTCCTTGACGAAGAAAATTATCCCATTTTTTAGCTGGACCAATTTTCGTACTTACAATTTTTCCTTCGTACAAATAGGAAGTGAATTCAAATTCAGTATATAGTTTTATTGTACTATCGGCTCCTACATTCTGTACGGTTGTTCCGGGGATGCCTTTTTGTTGGAACATGGATATAGGTCTGTTTTTGTACAAAGAGTCTATTTCTGTAAATCCTAAATCTTTTATTTTATGATACAGAGAGTTTCCGCTACCTAAGGTGGCTGTATCAGCCATCATGTCATCGATAAAAAACTTATTAAGACCTCCACAGCGATTACTTAAGCATAATCGCGTTTGCATCATAACATAAGCTCCAACGGGAATTATATCAATAAAATCCATTATCTCCTTTCTTCTTGCCGGTGTATTGTAACTAAATTCAAAAAATGCATCTTTACCTTGATAAGATCTTCTACAAGGTTTCCAGCTACCATAAAGACCTTTACCAGCATTATTAGGATCTAATTCATTCGTCCAAGGAATCCCAGTTAAAGAGTCAATAATTATAAATTGAAAGCTTTCATACTGACCGCTTGGCGCACATCCATGAGAGTATAATGTGGTTCCATTCAATTTAGTAAGATAATCCGAAAAATTATATCGATAGGGAATGGGTCCTTCCATATTCACATTTTGCATTTGAAGTTTGTTGGATATTTTTGTAAATCTAAAATCTCGCTGTGCTGCACTGATATTGATATTTTCAAATTTATCTTTTGCATATTGAAAGTAGTGGGACTGATTCCAACCCGGTGAAGCCTTGTCTAAATATATGAATGAACTATTCGTCCATTGATGCAACGGATTTCCATAAATGGTATCCTTAGCAGTTCGCCAATAATAAACTACTGAATCTTGGTATGAGATTGTAGGAGTCCATTTTAATATCCCACCTTTTGAATTGATACGCTTAGTGAGTAAGTTGGCACTATTGAAATTTTCAGTAGTATCAATTTGAATTACATATTGCTTCGTATCTAAAAACGGATTTAAGGTAGATGCTTTCAGTGTAACGCCTTGTTCAGTGACAATACTAAACTCATATGGATAGATAGGCTCCAAATCATCGTTAATAATTATAAAGGATTTATTTATTTCATTGTTATATTCTGCAACTTCATCAATCTCTTCTCGTTCATCAATTTTTATTTTTAAAGAGTTGACACCCAAAGCATTTGTTCCACCTACAGCAACTCTTAAATTGATAGTGTCTGTAATGGCTAATCCTGCCATTCTTTTTTCTAATAAGCGGTTCGTTGTATTATCTGGCGATATACGATCTACTATTAATGTGATTGAATCTTTAGTATACATCCCAAGGTTGTACACTACAAGCTCAACATCAAAGGAATCCATTTGAGACGTAATACTAATCTGCTTAATCCTTGCATATTTTTCTTCTACAGCATAGTCAGGTTTATCTCTGTGTAAAGAACTTATTGCTGGGTCGCCTTGTAGTAACATTTGCTCTACATGAGCTCTGGCTACATTATTGTTTGCTAAACTAGGATAAGAAAGATAATTTTTTACATGATTCATAAATTGCTCTCCTACTGGTTTTCCATAACTTCCTCTTGCCATTTGCGCATAAAACGAATCTGTATAATTTGCTAGTTGATATAAATAACCAGTATTAGAATTAGCTATGAAACCAATACAACCCTTATCAGGAACATCTATCCAACGTTCACTCAACGTTTTTGAAATACTTGTGCTAAATACATTACCTACAGAGCATCCGTTGGCCATAAAAATAGCAAAGCGCTCCCTCGGCGAATATTGTTCAGGCCGATCAAACCCAAACGCTAAGGTTGATGAACTTCCATGTCCAAAGTACTGAACGAAACCTACTCCTTGATTCAAAGACCGATCTATCGCTTCAGTAGCTTCTTGTTGCACGGCACCCGTTGTAGATTTCGCATAGGTTTCTGCCATAGCACCTATATTTTCTAGCCCTACGGTATTTGACTGACGATTTAAAGCTGAGAGTATAGGAGTCTGCTCCGAAAGAGCAGTTGCACCAGCAGTATGAAGAAATCTCTTTTTCCAAAGAACGGTATCTACATATTGGTTAGATGTGCTAGCCTCTTGTAGCTCATGACTGCGCACCTTGTTATAATAAACGCCCACTTCACTTCCATTTAAGACTGATAGTCGGCCAATTGGTAATTCTGGAGATTTATCATTGTCAAAATCTGTAAGCATAATATCCGAGGCCGGCACACCAAAAGTGGGAATGGCAACAAAAGGATAGGTGCTTGGAGTGGTTATTTTTCCTTGCGAATAGGCTCTAAAAGCAGAATACAATATACCTTTTCCAATTAAAAAAGCAAATTTTGAAGATGGACTCCAATTAGCACTTTTATGCGAGTAACCTAAAAAATTTCGAATCGCTTGCGCGTGAAATGGATAACCGTATCCAAACTCATTATAAATGTTATCCGCCTCAGCAATTATAGCAGTGTAACCTCCACCCGTTGGACTGGATCTAAAATTTTTAAACTCGTTCACATAGTTGGTACCATTTCCATCGTAGTAATGAGGATCCGTTATAATAATATAATCACCTTGATTTGCAGCATTAGTGTAGTTTTTGAATGATACACTTTTCAAATTTGAGACTATGGCTTGGGTCCCATTTTGACCGCTTATCAATACAAATTGTTTTAGTTGACCATTAGCTGGTATATTAAATCGAACTTTATTTGAAATGCTAGTGTTACCACTATAAATTTTTCTTTCAACTATGTCATACAGTTTTGGAGCCAATCCACCTGTACTAAAATTATCAAACTCTAAATAGTAACTCCCAAATTTTGGATTGAGTTCAAAGTAAACATTGTTTTCTCCTGCTAAATCAATTTCCCTAGCATATCGAGCCTCCATATAGGCTACACCAATTCTGTCCAATAGACTCCCATTATTTAAAGGCGTATATTTTAATACGGGATTATTATTACTGGGTATGCTACTTACAGGAAAACTGAAAGAAATATCCTTTGAAGAAAAGCTTGAGAACGATTCGTCTGCTAATTGCGTGGAGCCAGTCTCAATTTTAACACGATGCGTACTTATATATGAAAACCCCGCCACTGTGGTTTTTACAGCAGCAGCAGGTGCTCCAACTCCTTTAAAAGCATTAGAGAAAGGCAGCGATATGCTTTTAGGATTTTGACTAAAACTATGCACCCACCCTTCTGCTTTTTCAAATTGAGAAGATCGAAAGTAAAGACCATTAGCCGCTCCAATATAAGAAGGTCCTTGACTTAATGCTCCTCTAAAATTTCTAATGGACTTCGCCCAAACGTAGCTTTCTTTGGCTGGTGCCCCACTTAGATTATTTGTTGCCACAGAATATCTCAAATGTGTACCACTTGTACTTTGTGTAATAAAATAATAAGCCGTATCAGAAATTAAATTTTGGCTTGGATTCATTTGAACGGAAGGGTCATTGAAGAGTGCTTTATCCACTTCTCCATCCGCAGGTCGTCCGTAAAACTCTATATAGTCTGAAGTTCCTAAATTTCCATTGGCACTCGTAAAAATAGGCAGCTGCTCTCCATCTCTAAATAATTGCAATTGGGCACCATTCGGGTTAGAAATTCCCGCACTTAACAATTGTGAACGAGAAATTCTGTAAATCCCCTGCTCATGCACTCCAAACTTAGCATAGTCCTGTGAGTAATTGATCCACTCATTACCATAGGTCTGCGCTTCTGCGCTTAGGAAACCCATAATCAATATGCTAAAAAGGAAAATAGTACGTAGTAGTTGTGTTTTATATGACATTGTATTCAATGATTTTAATTATTACTGATTTGGCGTTGCACTCTGACTTTCTTTTATTTTTTTAGCTCTAGCTTTATTTCTAATATCCAGCTTTAAAGAAATAAAGTGACTGTACAATGGACTAGACTCTATGTTCAGACTTGAAAATGAATAGTCGATAGCAAAATTCTTTATCTGAACTCCGAGTCCAACCGTTGGCTGAAAAAGTGTGCGCATATCTTCTCCTGTAGTGTCGGCATCAGTGGATACTCTTTGAAATTGTCCGATACCGGTTCGTAAGAAAACTTTGTTATTATAGTTGACCTCAGCGCCCAATCTTGGATCCACACTAAACGGTTTAACATTAATAAGATTGGCATAGCGATTACCATCAGTTGTAATATCCAAATTAGCTTCGCCTAAAATGCTCAATTTTTTATTAATTGGAAATACACGGCCACCGCCCAAAATTAAACGAGGTGTATTCACCTCGCTACTTCGAGAAACAATTTCATTCTCTGTTTGAGTAAATACTTGCTTTTCTAGTTCGGTCAAGTTAAACGACCAAACGGTATAGGTTGTACTTATATCACGAACAACTGCTCCTAACTTCCATCGGCCAAAACGACCTTGTAGACCAAAGTCTAAACCAACACCCCATGCACTAGCCATAGTACCTACATTTCTATGAATGATTTTGAAATTTGTACCCCACATTAAATTAATATCTTCGCGGTCTTGCCATTTTTTTACTAAAACAGGACGTGCGTAAGAAATTAAGCCTCCATAATCCGCAGAAGAAATACTGCGAACCTTACTGTAGTCAACAGTACCATCAGGCTGTACTAAGTTGATCGTATAGGGTATATCATCTACTGCAAATCGAATGGCAGAAAAACCAATTACGCCTTTTCTATTTTTTAAAGGAAATGTTACTCCCACATAATCATACTTAGCAATACTGCTAAAATATTCCGAGTGCATGATTCCTAATTGCATATCTGTGTTTTGATAAGCGATACCGGCCGGATTCCAAAACGCGGCCGTTACATCCGTTACCGATGCAACTTGCGCACCACTCATTCCTAAGCCTCGAGCACCTACCCCTATATTCATATATTCATTCACGTATTTCCGTTGCTGCGCATTGCTATCTAGGACAAAAGTGACCAAGAAAAGTAGGCTAAGAAATGAAATTTTTATTTGCATAAGCTTTTAGTTAAAATTAAATAAACGAACTTTTATATTATTTATTGTTGCACCTCTCAAAATTAATGAAAATCAATCTATTTTTACCGCTGCTACCGTTAGATTGAGACCAATTAACATCAATCTGACATTAAACAAACAATAGGTAAAAATGACGTTTATACAAGAGCTTAGCTATCGCGGATTAGTACAAGACAGCATCCCAGGAACCGAAGAACAGTTAGAAAAAGAATTAACTAAAGCTTACATAGGTTTTGATCCCACGGGCGACTCTTTGCATATTGGTAGTTTAGTGCCTATTATTTTACTTATACACTTACAAAAAGCAGGCCACAAACCTTTTGTTCTTGTTGGAGGTGCTACAGGTATGATTGGAGACCCTTCTGGCAAAAGTGAAGAGAGAAACCTTCTTTCCTTAGAAGATATCAAGAAAAACCAATTAGGAATTCAAAAGCAATTAGAAAAATTCTTAGATTTCGATACAGAAAGAGAAAATGGAGCAGTGATGGTCAATAATTATGATTGGTTTCAATCTTTTAGCTTTTTAGACTTCGCTCGGGACATTGGTAAGCACATTACAGTTAACTATATGATGGCAAAAGACTCCGTTAAAAAACGCTTGGAAACTGGCATGAGTTTTACGGAGTTTACCTACCAATTAATTCAAGGTTATGATTTTTACCATTTATATAAAGAAGAAGGAATAAAATTACAAATGGGCGGTAGCGACCAATGGGGTAATATTGTGACGGGTACCGAGCTAATTCGTAAAAAATTGCAAGGTGATGCCTACGCTTTTACTGCACCCCTAATTAAAAAAGCAGACGGCGGCAAATTTGGAAAAACCGAGGATGGAAATATTTGGTTGGACCCGGAAAAAACGTCGCCTTATAACTTTTACCAATTTTGGCTAAATACAGGCGATGAAGACGCAGAAAAGTATATCAAAATTTTTACGTTTTTACCAAAAGAAGAAATTGAAAGTTTAATTATTAGCCACAAAGAAGCGCCCCACCAACGGGAGCTACAAAAAAAATTAGCAAGTGAAGTCACAGCATTAGTGCATAGTAAAGCTGATGTAGATTTTGCACTTAGAGCAAGTCAAATTTTGTTTGGAAAAAATACGGCAGACGAATTGGTAGCGTTAAATGAAAAAGAACTTCTTACTATAATGGACGGGGTTCCTACCCTATTATTAGATAGGAGTATTTTAGAAACGGGCATTGATATTGTAAAATTTTTAGTGGATACTGAAATCTATCCTTCTAAAAATGAGGCTAAAAAAATGACGCAAGGAGGCGCCGTAAGTATAAACAAAGTAAAGGTTAATGACATAGGCTTTAACTTAGATATAAAATCATTGTTGGCAGATAGATATATCTTAGTGCAGAAAGGAAAAAAACACTACTACCTAATTAAAACACAATAGACAATGAAAAATAGTTTTCTCATTCTTGGGTTCTTTTTGATCAGTACTTCAACTTTATCGGCTCAGGGAATTAATTATACAATTGATTTGAGTAACAAATCGTCTATAAGCCAAAACTTAAAAAGCTTATCAAATTCCGAAACGGAGTATTGGGCGTCTGTTTTAAAACTGAATAAAAAAGACGCCGATAAACTTCAAGCTAATAATTATTCAATTTATAATCAGTATGTACAGGTAATGAAAGTGTACAACTATAAAATGGAAAAAGTTCTATTAACCGAACAGAAAAATTTTAAAGGTCGTCGTCAGCGATTTATGAAAATGATACTGAGCGATGCGGACTACAAGACCTTTGAAAAGGTAGTAAATATGCACGCCAATCAAGCCATAAAAAAATATAAAAGTCACATAGACGAAGAAAGAAGAGCACTAAGAATTGATGCTGCTGGATGGAATGTTCTCAAGCACAAAATAAATTTTAAATAGGAGTGCTTACTCATGAAAATTGGGCTCTTATCTGATACGCATAACTACTTAAACCCTAACATTTTTGATCACTTTAAAGAGGTTGATCAGATATGGCATGCGGGTGATATTGGCACGATAGAAATCATAGACGACCTAGAGGCGTTTAAAGCTACAAGAGCAGTATACGGAAATATTGATAGTGGAGAAATGCAAAAACTGTACCCGGAATATCAATTTTTTAAAATTAAGAATGTAAAGTTTTTAATGATGCATATTGGAGGATATCCGCCTCGTTATAATGACAGAAGCAAAAAACTGCTCAACTATTATACGCCAGACATTTTTATATGTGGCCACTCTCACATATTGAAAGTAGTGCCCGATGAAAAAAGAAATCTTTTGCATTTAAATCCTGGAGCATGCGGAAAATATGGTTGGCACAAAACCAAAACCATCATGCGATTTGAAGTACTAGAGAATAAAATTGATAAGCTTGAAGTGATTGAACTTAGCTAATGCACAGACCTTTTGAAGTGCAAATATGATATAGGTTTGTTTTCTCAGTCAAACAGCACATAGGTTGGTGAACAACTCGAACAGCTGGAAATAGGTTATGACTGTCATATTACTCAATTTAATCAGGGGAAAAGGGCTATAATTCCTTCAAATCTAGGCCTTTAATAATTCGGAAATGTTTGTCAATCGCAACAAGAGTACATTGATGTTGTATCGCTTCTGATGCCGCGGACACTCTGCGGGGACGAAAGAGTACTTTTTAATAATCTTTTGGTTCTTGATGCACACTTCTCACACGCAAAATTCTGATGTGTTTTTTATAAATTCTAAAAGCGATTCGATATTTGTGTAATTCATAGTACCGATAGCTTCCGTTATTATTTTTCTTGTATTTGTCCAAACCAAATCGCTCAGGATTAATTTCTAATTTTCTACTTGATTCAATTATCTCGTTGAATACCTTTTCAGCATTTTGAACTGAATCTTTAAATATGTGGTCGTATATTTTCTTGACTTGCTTTCGTGCGGCAATATTCCATATTACCTCATAACGTTTTTCTACCATCCCTTGGCTTCATCAATAAATTTTTCGGTCGTAACGTACTTCCCCTCCTCGTATTCCTTCTCAGATTCCTCTATTTCCTTATTGTATTGTTCAATACTGATACGTTCCTCTGATGTAATACCATTCTTCTTCAATTTCGCCAATAGGTCCTTAATTGACGAACGAATGCTTGGGTTTTGTACTTTTTGAAGCATAGAGTTAATAAGCTCGATGTCTGCACTAATGTCCATAGTACAAAAATAGGTAATTTATTTGTATGTAAATCCTAAAGGTTGTTTAACTAAGCGGATGAAACTGCGCCAAGAAATTAACCAACTCGTTTAAATCAGTTGGTCTGTATTTCATAGTGGTAGTGCCATATTTATGATTGCACATGGTTTGTATTTCTCTAATTCCTTTACCTTGCCTGAAGGTAGTTTTATGTTTTTGTATGATTTTATACGACCGTCACCAATAAAAATTTCGGTCAAAACCTAACGAGCATGAATGCTTGTTTTTTTGGCCTATAATATTGAAAATATACAGGGCAAGATTGCATTATGACTGTCACTATCGTTGTAGCCATAATGCATCTTGGCTAAAAGATTCCCTTAGCTATCCCTTTTTTAAAACCGTTTCAATTACCGCTACGCTCAAACTAAAATTAAAAACCCTTTTTATTTATCATTCCCCAACGAGCTTGGTGGAAGTATAAATATTCCGTCCATATCAATAATCTCTTTTTCAATAACCTTAGAAAAAAGAAATGTATCAATTAGACTTTCACTAATATTTTTTGATATTTTATTAGAAAATAAATAAAAGCTCCATGCAGTAAACCCAATTACTTCATTTTTAAATTCAATATCAACTTTTGCATTCTTAAATTTAAAATTACACCCAAAACCATGAAAAGAATATCCTTTCACTGCGTAACCTTTAATTTTATAATTCTCACTTGGGATGACGCCATTATTTTTCATTTCTAAAAAATCACCACTCCCAAAATTCTCACTTATAAATAGTTCAATCTCCTTTATAAAAGAGCAATAATTGTCAAAAATATTTCCTATTAACTCCTTATTCATTTAACAATTTATTTAGTCGTCTACCATCTACTTTAAATGATTTTTGCAATGCTTTCTGAGAAGACATCTGTAAATGAATAACATTTGAATATTTTCCAGGCTTGCTCAAAAAATTGACCGGCACATTCTGTCCCAACCGTAACGCTGCCTCCGTTCTATGATGCCCATTAATGATATAGTTTTTACCTCCATGCTGAAAGACATTTACAGGAGTCTTCCAGCCACCCGATTTAACGCTTTTCATTAGTCCCCGCAGAGTGTCCTGAAAGGCACTCTGCGGTTTTAAGCGTGTTTCAATCAACTTCA
>ENA-ORXR01002853-ORXR01002853.1-marine-metagenome-genome-assembly--contig:-NODE-2853-length-16023-cov-93.283958_pt1 | contig 16023 bp, 12 predicted proteins | sample MGYA00237866_ERZ511479 | MGnify/ENA metagenome assembly ERZ511479 | reverse complement strand
GCAACGATTTTTTGAATTCTTTAGAAGAAAAAATTACGGCGCATTATGGAACAATTTATTTAATTTCTTTCACTTATGAATTAATTTTCGTTGCCATCACTCGTAACACGCAACTCGCAACACGTATGCTAACAGCTATTTCACCCATTGACGGGCGTTACCAAACTAAAACGCAGGAACTCTCGGCTTATTTTTCAGAATATGCTTTGATTAAATACCGCGTTCAGGTCGAAGTCGAATATTTTATCGCACTTTGCGAATTGCCTCTGCCACAATTAAACGGTTTTGGGTCGCATAATGTTGAGCGATTGCGTAACATTATACGCTATTTCAACGAAACACAGGCGGCACGAATTAAAGAAATCGAACAACGTACCAATCACGATGTCAAGGCAGTAGAATATTTCCTAAAGGAAGAATTTGAAGATTTGGGACTTGGTGCGTGGAAGGAATTTATCCATTTTGCATTGACTTCGCAAGACATTAATAATACTGCCGTTCCGCTTTCTTTGAAAGCGGCTTTGGATGAGGTGTATGATGTTTTTTTTGTAAAAATAATGGAAAAATTGCAGTCCCTCGCAGGCGAATGGGCGCACATACCCATGCTTGCTCGCACACATGGACAGCCTGCATCTCCGACCTTGCTGGGTAAGGAAATTGAGGTGTTTCGTGTGCGATTGAATGTGCAATTTAAGCAATTGAAGGCTGTGCCTTTTTCTGCTAAATTTGGTGGCGCGACGGGCAATTTTAATGCTCACTATGTTGCTTATCCCGATATTAATTGGCGCGAATTTGCGGATGACCTCGTGAATGATCGCCTGGCTTTGCAACGCTCTCACCCGACGACACAAATCGAACATTACGATAATCTCGCGGCACTTTTTCACGCACTTTCTCGCATCAATACGATTCTCATCGACCTTTCGCGCGATGTGTGGACGTATATTTCGATGGATTATTTTAAGCAAAAAACTGTAGCAGGCGAAGTGGGTTCGTCGGCGATGCCGCATAAGGTGAATCCGATTGATTTTGAGAATGCAGAGGGGAATCTCGGTATGGCGAATGCAATTTTTGGGCATTTGGCAGCAAAAATGCCCATCTCGCGACTGCAACGCGACCTGACAGATAGTACGGTGTCGCGCAATATTGGCGTACCAATTGGTCATACGCTCATCGCCTTCAAATCTATCTTAAAAGGTTTGGATAAATTGCTGCTGAATGAAGCGAAACTCGCCGCAGATTTGGAGGCGAATTGGGCGGTAGTCGCCGAAGCGATACAGAATATTTTGCGTCGCGAAAATTATCCGAAGCCTTATGAAGCATTGAAGGATTTGACTCGCGGAAAAGCAGCAATTACCAAAACTGATATTCAGGAATTTATCGAAAAATTGGACGTAAATGAAGCCGTGAAAATAGAGTTGAGGGCAATTTCACCAGCGAATTATGTGGGGAAAACTTTTTAAGTTCAATCTCGATAATTATCGGGAAAGCAGCAAGCGCAAATGCAAGTTTTTATTCGCTTTCAGCGAATTAAGGGAAGAGGAAAAAAATAATCTACCCGTCTGAATTGTTCTTTTTCTTATATGCCTCACTAAATTTTCCTTACGTAGCTCGGCTATGTGCGTCAAATTTAGCAAAACATATAAAAAAAATAACGGCTTCATTTGGGATAGATTATTTTCTTCTTCTTCCCTAAGACTACTTATTTTCTACGGCATAAGTCTTTAATATTTCTACATCGACAATTGATAAAGTTTTTTCATGTGTTGCATGGAGATTTACATTTGGGGCATGTCCGGCGTGGTGTGCTTCGAGCCAACGGGAAGCGCATAAGCACCATTTGTCGCCGACATTTAAGCCCGGGAAATTGAACTGTGGAAAGGGGGTGGAGAGGTCGTTGCCTTGTGATTTGGTGTAGGTCAAAAAATCCTCGGTCATTATCGCGCATACTGTATGTGTGCCGCTATCCATCCAATCTGTTCGACAATAACCGTCTCTGAAATAGCCGGTTAGTGGCTCGAAGCAACAACTTTCTAAGTCGCTGCCAAGTACGTTTTTAGCTTTGGTTTGGGTGCTTGTGCCGTTTGAATTGCTCATGTGATAGTTGCTTTGCTGGGCAAAAGATCCGATAGATATAAAGGCGAATATGAATGAAAATAAAGTTTTCATATTATCCGAACAGCTAGACTTGTTTTTTGTTGAAATTGTGGTATGCGAATATGAATTAGCTTTTTTCGGAAAATCCGCTAAAAGAGGTAAAAAGCCGTTCATTATTTAGAATAAGGGGTGAAAAAACGAATAATCACTACATCTGTCAAAGAACCAAAACTACTGACGAAAGCCAAAATAAGTCATGTATCCAAATTATCCAAACGACAGTTAATTTTTCATAAATCCTTGTAATTTTTATACACTTTGATTCATCTGCTCATCATCGCATTAAAATCCTTCATTCAAAATCGGCATACAACAAATACTTCGCACGAATCGCTTTAAATTCATCTAAACCCGACTGCCACGTTGCCCGAATTTCATCCGCACTCATGCCGGCTTTAATTTGCTGTTGCATCGTCTCATTTCCAGCTAATAAATTAAAGAAATTATTCGCATTAAAAAAGCTATCTTTATCCGAAAAAGCGGCGTACATATCTATTAGATAATTGAGTTGCAGACGGTCTGTTTTTTGTAGAGATTCGGTATTTAATTCACTTAGATTCAAACCATTACATACTTTGTTTTCATGTTTGGGATACTTCGCGCCGGGCATAGCTACGGGCGTGAATTGATAATCGCCCACCGTATTATCAGGATGCCCGATGACTTGAAATTGAGTCGTCGTACCGCGCCCAACGCTAAAGCTCGTTCCCTCGAAAAAACAAAGTGAAGGGTAGAGGTAAATCGACCTGGCATTGGGCAGATTAGGAGAAGGTTTTACGGGGAGTTGATAGGGTGTGTTATGGTCATAATTTTTACACAAAATATACGATAAATTGCATTGCACACCGCCTTTGAGCCAGCCTTCGCCATTGACCATACGGGCATATTCGGCTACGGTCATACCATGCACCACAGGCACGCGATGCAAGCCCACAAACGAACTTTGCGCCGGCTCCAAAACAGCTCCGTCTATGTAATGCCCATTTGGGTTCGGACGGTCAAGCACCATGACGGGAATCCCTGCCTCCGCACAAGCCTCCATGACGTAACTCATCGTAGAAATATAGGTATAAAATCGAGATCCAACATCTTGAATATCAAAGACTACGAGTTCTATGCCTTGCAACATTTCGGGTGATGGCTTTTTGTTTTTTCCGTAGAGCGAAACGATAGGCAAACCGGTCTGCATATCGCGTCCGTCAGCGACTTGTTCGCCAGCATCGGCAGTGCCTCGAAAGCCGTGTTCGGGCGCGAATATTTTTTGCAAACTGACCCCAAGCGATAGCAAGGTATCGACCAAATGCGTTTTCCCGACAAGCGAAGTTTGATTGACGACAAGGGCAGTTTTTCGCTCGCCAATCAAGGGGAAGTATTCGCTGATTTGGTCGGCAGCAGTGAGTAGGGGAGTGACTTCGTTTTGCTCAAATTGAGGCTTGGGAATGGTGTCTGGCGTCGGGGTGTTTTTGCAGCCTGCGGCGAGGTTGAGCAGGGCGCAGATTAGAATGGTGATGTGTATGGTCTTTATCATTGATTGTCGAATTTTGGTGATATTCGAGTAAAAACATGTTTAATTTCTTTCACTTAGTAACTATAAAATAATAAGTTCAAGATTTCGACGAGGTTATTTTGTGCTTAGTTTTTCTCTTGAAGACAGGCGTTTATCTGGATAAATAACTGTTTTCAAGGGAAAAAATAAGCGCAAAAGAAACCGTCCAAATCGGGAAGTTATTGTTTTATCTTCCCTTATCTGTTTAATCCGTTAAAATAATAGTGTTTAAAAAAGTGTGTCACGCATAGGGCGCAAAGTTCGCAGAAGTCTGATAATAAACTCTGTGCAAACTCTGTTTTCTCTCCGTGACACAAAAAATTGAACAGTTCCGTTAAATCCGTGTCCTATTTCACGCTTTAATTCCGAAATTTTATAGCTGCTCCAAAGCCAATTTGATATTCGTCTCAATTCGCTGCATAACTTTTTCGCTATCCGCCTTTTCAAATGATTCGCCTGTGATTTTTTCGTATAATTCGATGTAGCGGTCGGTCACGCTATTCACAAAATCATCGGGCATTGTGGGCATCGTTTGTCCTTCTTTCCCTTGAAAACCCTTTGCCATCAGCCATTCACGGACAAATTCTTTGGACAATTGCTTTTGCTTTTCGCCTGCGGCTTGTCGTGCATCGTAGCCGTCAAGATAAAAATACCGCGAGCTATCTGGCGTGTGTATTTCGTCAATCAAATAAATTTTATCGCCTACTTTTCCAAACTCATATTTGGTATCAACGAGTATCAAACCGCGTTCGGCAGCCATCTCTGTACCGCGTTGGAATAAAGCTCTGGTGTAATCTTCAAGTTGTCCATAATCCTCATAGCCCACGAGGTTTCCTGCCAAAATTTCTTCGCGAGAGATGTCCTCGTCATGTCCTTCCATCGCCTTCGTTGTGGGCGTGAGAATGGGTTCGGGAAAACGGTCATTTTCCTTCATACCTTCCGGCAAAGACACGCCACATAAGGTGCGTTTGCCTGCCTTATACGTGCGCCACGCATGACCCGTGAGGTAGCCGCGAATGACCATTTCGACCATAAAAGGTTCGCAATTGAAGCCTATCGTCACATTCGGGTCGGGTACGGAAAGCACCCAATTTGGTACGATGTCGCTCGTTGCTTTCAGGAACTTCGCAGCGATTTGATTCAGCACCTGCCCCTTGTACGGAATAGCGCGCGGCAGCACATGGTCAAACGCCGAAATACGGTCACTCACGACCATAACTAAATGTTGACCAACGGAATATACATCACGTACTTTTCCTTTGTAAAATTTGGTTTGTCCTTTTAGTTGGAAATTGGTTTGTTGGATAGATTGATTTTCTATTGACATTTTTATGTTCAAATTTTTATGTTGTAAATAGTTGTGTGTCGTTTTTATTTGCCCAACTTTTCAAGGATTTATGTAGTTTAGTTTCTCGGAAACAAGCATTCGTAAATGCTGCCCTGAATACTCGCGCAACATTGCTGTCACTAAGTCCTTTATTTTCTTTACTTCTAAAATATTTGGTGAAAACGATAAGGGCATCATGTCCGTTTGTGAGGTGAAAAAGGTCGGGATTTAGTCGGGTTAATTCATGTATTTTTTCGTAAATCAGAATTTCATCTCTCGTGATTGCATCCTTGGATTTAGCTAAGACGCGAGATAAATATTCATTGAAATTAAGGCGAAAATTAGAAATGGAAATCAAGTCTTGGAAGCCCACTTTTTTGAAGGTTAGCCGGAGATTTTCGCGTTCATTGAGCCATTTCAAATAACTGATTTGTTCGATGGTTTCCAAAATATTGTCGCAAAATGTATGGTGATTATTTTTATGAATGTTGGTATATTCAAACAAAATCGTATGCAGCACGTCGTCCTGTGCCAGAATCGTCATTTCAATATCGTGATAATCCGTTAAAAAAATATTATCTTTCTCCTCATTTGTTTTTTCTAAATGGCTAAAATCAGCGTCTAAAACACCTACTATCAGTGCGTATTCTGGTAGTAATTCAGCTACACAATCTTTCACTTTCGGCTTGCCACCGGGTACACATTCGACCTTACATTTATCCGAATCAAATAACTTTCTAAACAAGCGAATGTCACTGTCGCCTTCGACCAATACAAAATTAATTCCCTGATTTTTGGGATGTGAAATATTAAACTTAATATCGTTGAGTTTTTCTTGGTAGGTAATATCTTGAGATTCCATCAAACGGCTTTTCCTAAATTATAGACTAAATCCCACCTGTCGTTAACGATTGCAGGTGCGTGTGTGGCAATCATGGCTTGAAAATTTTGAAGTTCGATTATTCTGTGTAAATCTCGTACAAATTCCTTTTGCCATGTGATGTGTAAGGAGATTTCAGGTTCATCAATCAGTACTAATGTATTTGGTGTGGTGTTGAATATCAATTCGTATAATAAAATGACTTGATGTCGTTCACCCGATGATAACTCGTTCATTTTCAAATTTTTACCTTTTGAAGTCTCAAAGTAAAATCCTTTTTCGCTATTGACTTTTATTATTTTAAACGTAAAACGACGTTTGTTGAGAATCTCTGTAAACAGGTCAAGTTTTGCTAATAACTCATCAAAAACAGATAGTTTTTTCTCTAAATCGTTTAAATAGACTAACAAGGCTTTGGCGTCCTCTTCGCTATATTCAAGTGTAGCTTGTTTTTCATATAAGCCGTATTTGATGAGTTTGTTTTGTTTTTCTCTTAAACTGGTAAATCGCTTATCGTACTCCTCTTTTGTGATTTTTCTTTTTTCGGAAATTAAGCGAGTGGGATAGCTATTATCAAGACTTTGTGATTTATTATGATATTGTTTTAGGAAATCGGCAGAAATTTCGCGTAATTTTTTTGAATGAAATTCTATAGTATCTTCGGCTTTCTCTATATATTCAGGATCGTTATCAGTATGAAAATTATGAGTGATTGTTTTTATCTGTGAACGCTGTTCTTTTATAAGATAAATATTAATGCAATTTGCAATATCCTTTTCTTTATCTGAAAAGTCATAATTTCCATTCTTTATTGTGGGTGGGCTATCAATTAGTTTTCCATTAGTATCATAAAATGTAAATGATAGACTATGCTTCCCTAATACCTTTTTAACCAAAATTGTAGTATTATCGCTTAGTGAGATTGAGATTTTATCGAATATAAGTTTTTCCAAAAAATAAAAAGGCGGATCTAAAAAATCTTCGAATGGGTGTGGGTAACCGGGATAATCCTCATCGTAATCATGCCCCCATTCAGATTCAAACAAACTATACAAAATATTCAAAATCGTAGTCTTTCCAAACCCATTAGGTCCAGTAATAATCAACACATTCTCCCCATCTGCAAACTCAATATCGTAATCAAAAATCTCAAACAACTTTTCAATCTTGACGGATTTAATCGTCACAGCCGTTTGAGTTTTCTGTTTTGTTATCGTCTGAATTGCGCTCATGATATTGTTTTTTCTTGAAAATGATAGTACAAAAGTACGGTTTTTAACCCGATAATTCAACCATATAACAATAAGCAATTCACCAAAGTTTCACTTAGGAACGTGCGCGAAATAATTGTACAATTTAGGCTACTTCTTTTGCCCTTATTTTTCACTTTAATTCAGTCAAAGTATCAACAATTATCCTTCATTAAAGCAAAAACTAAGACCAAAATAACTCACCCTAAATTACACACTTATTTCGCGCACGTTCCTTACCTTTGCCCCCATGACCGACCACCTCCAACCCATCATTTTTATGCTCATTGCCGCCTTATGCTTCACGGTGATGAATATGATTGCCCTTGATGTCAACCATTTACCTGCCTTTGAAGTCATGTTTTTCAGGGCGATAGGCTCGGTGGTATGCGCAACGATAGTCTTGAAAAAACAGCGTATTCCCATGCTTGGAAATAATCGCAAACTACTGATGTTGAGAGCATTGACGGGGATGACTTCGATGGTTTTGTATTTTAAAGCTATTCAAATCATGCCCGTTGGGACGGCGGCGGCTTTGCGGTATTTATCGCCCTTTTTTGCGGCGGCTTTGGCGGTGATTTTTCTTGGAGAAAAGGTAAAAAAAATGCAATGGGCGTTTTTTGTGCTGGCTTTTTTAGGTATCATTTTGCTCAAAGGTTTTGACCACAGGCTCTCGCTTTTCGGACTGATAATCATCCTGATTTCTGCCTTTTTTAGCGGTGTTGTGTATGCTGTTATTCGTAAAATCGGTAACTCGGAACACCCTGTCGTTGTGGTCAATTATTTCCTTACTGTATGCATGGTCGTTGGGGGTGTGGTTTCCCTTTTCAATTGGGTGCAACCCGTTGGTATTGAGTGGATTTTGCTGCTGAGTATGGGCTTGATTGGCTACGTAGCACAGCTATTTATGACTAAAGCTATGCAAAGGGCAGAAACGAGTTTGATAGTGCCGTTTAAGTATGCGGAAGTGATTTTTACGATATTATTTGCATGGGTTATTTTCGGAGAAAATCAATCGTGGATGTCGCTCGTTGGGATATTGGTGATTGTGCTGGCTTTGATTGGAAATGTGGTAGTGAAATCGACGTAAGGGAAGAGGAAGAAAATAATCTACCCGAAATGAAGAAGTTATTTATTTTCTTTCACTAAGGAAGATTTAGTGAAACATATGAGAAAAAGAACGATTCAGGCGGGTAAGTAGTGGGACAAAAATAGGCTTACAATTTTGACGTGGTTATTTTTTCGATATTTTTTCTTACAAAAACCGCACATAGCCTACGCTACGTAAGGATTTTTGTAGGGAAAAATAGCGGAAAAAGAAACCGTCAAAAAGTAAGGATATTTTTGTCTCACTACTTAGATTATTTTTTTCGTCTTCCCTAACACAGACATTCCTGTCTGTCTCGTTCGGCACAGACAGGAATGTCTGCGTTACGTTTTTAAACTTATTTGTACTATTTTCGCATAAAAATATATCATGCTTCGCAAAATTCTCTCTTTCTTTGGCATCTTCATAGGTACGATTTTGTTGGCTTTGGTCGTCATTGCGGCTTTTTTTGAAGACCAAGTGGGCGAACTCTTCATCCGCGAACTCAATAAAAGCCTCAAAAGTGAACTTCGTATCGAAAGTGTCGATTTATCATTAATCAAATATTTTCCTGAAGCCGGTGTCACACTTGAAGGGGTCAGACTCGAAGGCGGCTATACGGGTAGCGGTACATTTCTACGAGCCGATGACCTTTCTTTACGTTTCGCTTCCATGAGTTTATTGAGTGGAAAATATAAGATAAAAACGATAGATGTACAAGACGCTTCCATGACGGTTTTGTTGGATAAAAAAGGCAGAGCGAGTTATGATGTATTCAAAAATACGGGTGAAACAGACGATAGCGGCAGTGATTTTCAATTGGCACTCGAACGCGCAGCACTCCGAAATGTCGAACTCATTTATATTGATGAAAATACGCAACAAGAAGTTGTCATGACGATAGAAAACGCCGATATTTCAGGCGAATTTTCCAACGAAAAATTTCTACTCAACTGCAAGACCGACATCTTTTCCAATTACATCGAAATAGAAGGCGAACGATATTTGACAGGCAAAAAACTCAACTACGCAGGTATCATGAATACCGACCTCAAAAACGGTATTTACGAACTCCGTGATATGGTCTTGGAAGTCGATAACTCCAATACATTTATCGTAGATGGCACTATCGAATCAAAAGAAAAAAGCACAGATTATGACTTGACTATCAAGGGAGAAGACTGCCGATTGAGTTCTGTGTTGGGGATTTTGCCGATGAAATATGCCAAGCCCTTCGGCGATTTTGAAAGTACGGGAAGGTTCTTTTTTAATTCCTTTATCAAAGGTAGATATGATGCAATTAATACACCCTGGACGAATATCGAATTTGGTTTGGACGATGGGAAAATCACCTCACCGCGACTGGATTATGCTTTAAAGGATGTGTCATTTAATGCCTTGTTTGATAATGGCGGCAACAAACCCGAAAACGGCGCATTTAATATGCCCGATTTCAAGGCGGTATTGCGCGGCGAACCGATTGAGATGAATATCAAAGCCATCAATCTGGATGACCCCGATGTCGATTTTGGCTTTTCCGGTAATATCTCGATGGATGCCGTTCACGACTTGTTCAATCTACCGATTATCGAAGATGGTAGCGGACTTTTTGAAGTGAAAGAATTTGCCGTTTCGGGGAAATATAATGACATGATTGACCCTTATGCTATTGGGCGAGTAGATGCAAAGGCAGTGATGAATTTTAATGATTTCGAATTGGAAATGAACGGAAAGACCGTCACATTTGAAGAAGGCGAATTGAGCATGCACAACAATAAACTCTCCGTAAAAGAAGTAAACATTACCGCACCCGGTACCGACCTTACGATTACGGGCGATTTCAAAAATCTCATCCCCGTTTTCTTTAAAGATTCACTCAATACAAAACGCGCTAAACTCGAATTTAACGCCATACTAAATGGCACTAAACTCGATATTGACCAACTCATCGACATGGCTTCGCTCGACATAGAGGAGGGCGATGTGCCGGAAGCTGTTTACGACTCCTTAAAGCAAGATGAAGTCGAACAAAACGAAGATTTTTTCGCGCTGATGAATGGTACTTTTGAAGCAAATATTAATAAGGTAAATTACCGTAAAATAAACGCCAAAAATCTTACCGGACAGTTGATTTTTACAGATAGCAAACTCAAAATCCGTAATGTAAAAGTCGATGCCATGAAAGGCAATTTTAGCCTACGCGGTGACGTTATTTTCGATGAAGCCCCCAACCTGACAACGAAAATTTACTGTGAAGATATTGACGCAAGAGAATTTTTCAAACAAGCCGAAGATTTTGGACAAGACTACTTGACGCACAAGAATGTACGCGGCACGCTCAATGCCAAAATTAAGATTGATGCGGAGTGGGACGAGACAGGCGAATTTTTGAGTAATAAATTAAAGGTACTTTGCGATGTAGAATTGACGGACGGTGAATTGGTGGGCTTTAAAATGCTCGAAGATTTTTCTAAGTACATTAAATTGAATGATTTACGAAGAATAAAATTTTCTAATACAAAAAATCAATTTGCCCTTAAAAATAATACATTTTACATCCCCACGATGTTTATCCAATCGAATGCTACGAACATGACCATGTCGGGCAGGCATACGATGGAGCATGAAATGGACTACCTCATCAAAGTGAACGGCGGGCAAACGCTGATGAATAAATTTAAAAAATTTAATCCAAGCCGTAAGCCACTGAAAGCGAAAAAGAAGGGATTTATCAATATTTACACTCACGTATTCGGCACGATGGATGAATACGATTTTAAATACGGAAAAAAGAATTATAACCGAGTCTTAGAGTCGGGTTTGGCACGCAAATACGCACAAATACGCCGCGAAGTCAGCAACGAACTCGCCGTAGATGCCCTCTACGAACCTACGGAACTAGAAGACGAGAATTAATGTGCTGATGTACTGATGTACTGACGCTCTTGTGTACTGACGTACTTATGTACTTATGTTGACTTTTCGTGTAGCGAAAAAAATACGTCAGCACATCAGCACGTCAACACACAAAAATGGATATCTATCAAAAAAAATCACGTTGGAAATGGATGTTGGCTTTAGCAGGCTTGACGATTGTGTTGGTTTCATTGGTCTATACCAATCAAATCGCGCGACAAATCGCGGACGAAGAACGCGCTAAAGCAAAACTTTGGGCAGAGGCTATCAATACCTCAATGTTACTTGAGGAACCGAAAGGTTTAACTTTTGTATCCAATATTATCATTGGTAATAAGACTATTCCAGCCATTCTTACCGATGAATTTGGCAGCATTCAAGCTGACATCAACCTCCCCGCCAATCGCGAATATGACGATGCTTACCTCCAAAAGGAGTTGGAAACGATGAAGAAAGCCAATCCATCAATAAAGATTGAAAGTAAGGGGGTGGTACAATATCTATACTACAAAAATACGCGTTTACTGTCTCTGCTTCAATACTTTCCGTTTGTCCAATTGAGCTTGATTTCTATCTTTTTGATTGTGGGGTATTTTGGGTTTAGTTCGGAACGTAGGGCAGAGCAAAATCAGGTATGGGTAGGCATGTCAAAGGAAACTGCACACCAACTCGGCACGCCTATCAGTTCGATGGTCGCTTGGTACGAACACCTCAAAATGGAAGCCGAAGGCGACGATTATCAGCTCGGTATACTCGCCGAATTTCGTAAAGATATTGCAAGATTGGAGCTGATTGCCGACCGTTTTTCCAAAATCGGCTCGAAGCCCAAACTCGAAAGCGTCAATATCTACAAGACCCTCCAACACACCTTTGTATATATGAAAAGACGTGCGCCGAAAAATGTCGAATTTGACTTTCCCGACGCCTCAGAATCACTTCGGGCACAAGTCAATCCGCCTCTTTTTGATTGGGTGTTGGAAAATCTGCTCAAAAATGCACTGGACGCAACGGGCGGCAAAGGCAAGATTAGCGCAGAGGTTTTTGAGGATGAAAAATATGTTTACATTGATGTTTCAGATACCGGAAAAGGCATCCCGTCCGGCAAATTGAGTACCGTTTTTCAGCCCGGATATACGACCAAAAAACGAGGCTGGGGATTGGGACTTTCACTCACCAAGCGCATTGTCGAAAATTACCACTCTGGCAGGATTTTTGTAAAAGAATCACAACTCAACCGAGGAACAACTTTTAGAATTCAATTGCCAAAATCTTCGTAATTCGTTGACTCGTTACTCGTTAATCCGTTACTCGTTACTCGTTTATTCGACACACAATCCGATGCGTACACGAATCACGAATATACGAATCACGAATACATGAATCACGAGTAACGGATTAACGAGTAACGAATAAACGAATAAACGAGTTTGTCAATAAACAATATAAATCTGCTTGCGATAGCGGTGTTCATGTCGGTTTTTGCATATGCAAATGACCCTGTGATACCTTTTGATGAGAATGTGGTGACAGTTTTCGACGCAGATGTCAATGACCCGCTTCCGGGGGTCAGTATTTATAATATTTCCAGAAGTTTTACTGCATTTACCAACGAAAAAGGACAAGCAGATATTAGCGGTCTTGCCCTTTCGGATACCCTCTTTTTTGATTTCCTTTCTTTTGATAAAGTCAGCATGGCGATAAAGGACATCCGCAAGAATAATAATCAAGTATATATGAAATCTTCATATACGAGTTTGGGCGAAGTCATCGTATATGGGTATAGCAAGCAGATGGAACGCTCGGACGATATTCCGCCGATAGTTGAGGTCATTGGAAAAGACGAGATACAATTTACTAATCCGCAAACTTCGGCAGATATGCTCGCCAATACGGGGAGTGTTTTTGTACAAAAAAGTCAAATGGGCGGCGGAAGCCCGATTATACGCGGTTTTGAAGCCAATAAATTATTAATTATACTGGATGGCGTCCGAATGAATAATGCGATTTATCGTGCCGGGCATCTTCAAAATGTCATTAGCATAGATAATTCGATACTGGAAAAAACCGAAATTATTTACGGACCGGCATCGGTTATTTACGGGAGTGATGCGCTGGGTGGTGTGATGCACTTTTATACAAAAAAACCAAAATATCATGCCGAAGGTGATAAGAAATGGGAGGTCAACGCAATGACCCGTTTTGCGACAGCTAATTTAGAAAAAACAGCACACGTAGATGCCAATTTTGGTAATGAAAAATGGGCGACTTTGCTGAGTGTTTCCTATTCGGATTTTGACGATTTGATGTCAGGACGAATCAAGTCAAAAGACCATCCGGAGGGCTATGGTGAGCTGCCGTTTTATGTAGGTCAAGCAAACGGTAGAGATAGTATTTTTACAAATCCTAATCCATTTCGACAATTTGGAACTGCTTACGGACGATTGGATGTGACACAAAAAACACGCTTCAAACCGCACAAAGATATTGACGTAATGCTCAATCTGCAATACGCCACGACGACTGATGTGCCGCGTTATGACCAACTGACGGAAGGGGATTTTGTGAGTGACGAACCTTTCTTTGATTTTCAATTTGCAGAGTGGGATTACGGACCTCAATCGCGTTTTATGGCAGCACTTTCTGCCGATATTAGAAGTACAGACAATCTTTTTGATGAGGCGCGTTTGATGACCGCTTTTCAGAAAATAGACGAGGACAGAATTACGCGAAATTTTGGTGATAATTGGGAAAACCACCGTGAAGAAAACGTATATGTTTATTCACTTAATGCCGACCTCAATAAGCAATTATTTAGAGGACTAAAGGTGTTTTACGGTGGCGAATTTACCTATAATAGAGTCAACTCAATTGCCTCACGCACAGATATTTCTACGGGAATGACAGATACACGTCTCGCTACACGTTACCCCGACGGCGGTAGTAATATGACGGGTTTTGCTATCTATACCAATTTTAATTCCAATATCAAAAAAGGCTTGAATCTGATGGGTGGTGTACGCTATTCTCACATCACTTTATCTTCACGTTTTGTGGATACGACTTTTATCAAAGCACCTTATCAGGACGGTAGAATCACACTCAATACGCCTGCTTTTACAGGCAGCGTGGGCATGGCGTGGGATATGGGCAAAGGCTTTCACTTGCACACGGTAGCGTCCAATGCTTTTCGCGCGCCAAATGTGGATGATGTAGGCAAAATTCGTTCAAAAAACGGCTTCGTTATCCTTCCGACCTCTGCACCCGAAGGCGTGGTTGCCGAAAAATCACTTAATGCAGAGCTGTCACTTGCCAAAAATTTTAATAATAAAGTCCGTGTCAGCGGTACTTATTTTTATACCTATCTCTTTGATGCCATTGTCCAACGCCGCGACTCAGTGAATGGCGAACAGACCATTTATTACGATGGCTCATTTGATACCATCCAAACAAATATCAACGCAGGAGAAGCCTTTATTTATGGTACTTCGGCGACCTTGCTTGCAGATTTGAGCGACGATTTGCAATTCAAAGGAAGTATCAATTATACTTTTGGGCATAATATTTCGGATAGCGGTCCGCTTGCGCACATTCCGCCTGTATATGGTTTGTTGAGTTTGAATTATCAAAAAGAAAAAACACGCCTCGAACTCGTTTCACGTTTCAACGGTAAAAAAATACTCGAAAGATACTCCGATAATTCTTCCGACAATCTCGATAAAGCAACACCCACAGGCACACCCTCGTGGTACACGCTCAATCTGTACACCGCCCACCAATTTTCTAAACAGTTTAGACTCACTTTCGGCATAGAAAATATTTTGGACAAACATTATCGCCCCTTCTCTTCAGGCGTCAGCGCAGCAGGACGAAATTTTATGATAGGACTGCAAGGGAGCTTTTGAAGAAACTCAATTTCAACTTCAACCTCAACTTCAACCTCAATTTCAACTTCAAATTTCAAGAATTTGCGTAGCAAATACTTGAAATTGTCATTATATAATTTGGCGAAGCCAAATCTCGTAATTTGAGGTTGAGGTTGAGGTTGAGGTTGAAGTTGAGGTTGAGGTTGAGGTTGAGGTTGAGGTTGAAGTTGAATTTGAAGTTGAAGTTGCTAAAGCTCTTCTCTTTCCGATTTTTTTAGTTTTTTGACGACCAAATCATAGGAATGGTCAATAAGTTTTACTAAAAAATCATCATTCAGACTGCCTTCAAAATCAATGGTATTCCAGTGTTTTTTGCTCATGTGGTAGCCTGGCTGTATTTCGGGATATTCTTCGCGTAAATCTAAGGCACGCTCCGGGTCGCACTTCAAATTGACGGTAAATTGCTCTTTGCCAAGACCAGTCAGGGCAAACATTTTACTCATTACCTTAAATACTAGGGTGACTTCATCAAAAGGAAAACTTTCGGTGACGCCGGGCTTAGAGAGGCAGTAGGTTCTAAATTCTTCTATGTGCATGGTAAACGAGTTGACGGGTTACGGGTTACGAACCCACGAATAACGAGTAAACGAATAACGAGTAAACGAATAACGAGTAAACGAATAACGAGTAAACGAATAACGAGTAAACGGATAACGAGTAAACGAATAACGAGTAAATGAATAACGAGTAAACGAATAACGAGTAAACGAATAACGAGTAAACGGATAACGAATTAACGAATAACGAGTAAACGAATAACGAGTAAACGGATAACGAGTAAACGAATAACGAGTAAACGGATAACGAATTAACGAATAAACGGACAAATGAATCACTATATTTTCTTATTTTTGCGTGTAAGGGAAGACGAAAAAAATAATCTACCCGTCTGAATTGTTCTTTTTCTTATATGTTTCACTAAATCTTCTTTACGTAG